>Ga0179591_1382511_pt1 | contig 18779 bp, 22 predicted proteins | sample CZOMad2_1_08_16f_FD_182891 | JGI IMG/M metagenome (GOLD analysis project Ga0179591, IMG submission 182891) | Vadose zone soil fungal communities from Angelo Coast Range Reserve, California, USA - CZOMad2_1_08_16fungal (PacBio error correction) | ecosystem: Environmental > Terrestrial > Soil >... | reverse complement strand
CTTAGAATGATTCCTTTCGAAGGCTGGGCCTCTTCCCCTAGGCGCAGCATCTTCATTGCTTTCTGCGGAGCACCCGTCTCTAAGGCAGGACTATGCAGCACTGCTCCAGCGGGGTCACTACGGGGCTTGCGCCTCCCAACTCAGCGCCCCCCCATCGTCTATTCCATCGGCCCCGGCGTTCAAGTAGAGCGAGGACCGCTCCGCAGAGCCAGTCGGCCCACGCGAACTTTCCAGAACAGAGCCAAGCCTTCTCGACTCCTCCTTTCCAGAGTACCCCATGATGCTCTTTGTGCTTTCCATCGAAACACCCTTAGCTTTCCTTCTTCTCCCTGGTATTTCACTTCCATGACCCGTGGCAGGTTCGGGGAGGGCTGTGTTTCCTTAGAGGTGCTTTGGAATGCCCCGTCGTTCGCAAGGGCTAGGCCCGGAGCGTTTAGATGCCCTTAATAGTCTCATGGGGAGAGGCGGCAGGAGAACCGGTCTTTTTTCTTTGGTGGCACCACTGGAACAGGGTCTTGCCACACCGGCGGCTGGTCTTTTATCGCGTCCTTGATGGCGGGCTGCGGGCTTTGTGGCTTTTCCCTGGCCACCGACTTGTCGAGGTGCTTAGTTGAGCTGCCGAAACTGACTGTAAAAAACGCCCTCCTTGTAGAAGAGCCCTTTAGCCTGAGGTCAACCTCTTCGTCACATGTTTCTCACGTTCGGATGCAAGTCGATTCAGTTCCGTCGGCACTCGGTGGTCCGCCTTGAAGCGCAAGCTCGTCCCATTCCACGTAGTACAAGCGAAAGGTCAGCAGGTTTTGATTCTTGGGTCAGCTTCTTAATTAGGACTTCAGCAGGTATCCCCCCCCTACGATTTCCGTTCTTCCGTACCCCTTAGGAAAAACTAGTCTTTTACATAGTAGCGCTAGTTTTTTTTTAGTGCTTGGTGAAGACTAGGTTTTTAGGAGGAAGATACAGATTTGCCCCTTTTCTTTGCTTAGATGACGCTGTGATAACAGACCCGTTAGGTGAATCTTGCTCTTTACCTTGGAATGGCTAAGGACCCCCTGATTGCCCCTAAGTCCTACATCATTTGTTGTGGTTGTGTCGGTTACCCCTTTTTGACGCTTTCCTCGCCTCCCTGTCCGTCCTTCGTTTTCACCCTTTTTTTGCCATCCGCCAGGTTCCAACCTTCTTTTCTTTTGTCTGCTGCGGTCCCTTCAGCGGGACCTTTTCTTAGTTCCCCTTCCTTCAGCAGCCCGACCGTCGCGGATGTTGCTCGATGACTCAAGGCGTGATAAATTCTCTAACTTCCATCAACTCCAGAAAGGCCTTTTTTCGAAGACCTGTTTTCCTAGACGATTGGAGTAGGAGCTTTCTTAGAATTGCACTCGTCGCGTTTCTCTTAATAGACCAGGAACGTTCCCCCCCTTCTTTCTTTTTGAACCCACTAACTCATTCTTTTCAAAAATTGATGGTCGCTTGGCGGTGGAGGAGAATGAGCTTGGAGCCTCCTTTTGGTTAGAACCATTTTTCGCTGTTGGCGACACTTTTCAGACGGCTCTATGAGATCCGCCTCGCCCGGCCCGAAGAAGTGCTCCTGCTGTGCAACTTGCTAGAGCCCCGATTTAAGATCAATAACCCTCTTTTCCTTATTCCTTTTTCTCCCGGTCCGCAGTCTCCCCATAAGAGAACATCTCCGCCTTGGGGTTTTCACCCCAACTAAAGGGGTTCCCCTTAGACCACAAGCGGTCACCGTTTTGTCCACCTAGCCCCACAGCACAACTCTTTTCCTTCTTTTTGTCCCCAACCGATGTGGCCCCATGACAACAACACCCCGTTTTAATTCTCTAGAAAGTAGTAACAGGTTTAGTTAGATCTTCCCCCTTTTTTCACCCCTCCTTGCACCCCCCAGAGTGACATTTTAGAGCGTCAGAGTTATTTCCTGACTAGATTTCTGGAGTCCTCTTTGAGGCTTGAATCTCCTTCTGCAATCGGTTGATAAGCTCGGAACCAGGGTATTCCCCCGGAACGCGCACTTCGGGCATCTCTTTCCTCTGCTCAGCTCGGCTTTTTACTAGCAAGAGCGCCTTCTCTTTGATCCTGAGCCTGTTAACGCCTCGAGCCGGTCCAATCCTGTCACTTGATCGTCTTTTTTTTCTCCTTTTTTTCCTCTCGTCTAGATTGTTCGATGATGGGTTCCCAAATCATGGAAATCTTCCGTCACGCTTCCTGAAATACTTTCTGTCCTTCGCCCTTCATCCCAACGCTCTGTATTGTCAATTGCCAAGGCACCCGGGCCCTGTACTTTCCCTGTTTTTGTGTTTTCAGACACGCCTATGATACTACCGCCTTGGTACTCCTCCAGGCTTCTTGAGACGAGGGTCCTCGTCTTATTCCGAAGCAATGCCCCAGGACTCGGTAAAGACCGCATTTTTCGGTACTATAGCCCCAGTCCGGGCCCTGCAGCTGAGTAGTGACGAACAACAAGCCCTAGGCCCCCCATATTCCTTTAGCTTATCTGTAATCTGTGTTAATATTGAGATCTTCTCTTCTCTTATGTTGTTTTTATAGATCAATATGCCTCGACGTCTGTGGTCAGCCCACCCCGTAGAGTCTTCCTTCGCCCCCGTAACTGGGGGTTCCCCCCCCTCTCCCATACCTCCTTTTTCATTCTCCTATTTTTATGATCGATCTCTCCCCCAGAAGATGCGATTTTGAAGACTGCCAGGTGTCCCCTTTTCCTTTTCCGAGATAAGAGCTTTCCTGTCTTCTATGAATTGGCCGTGTCCTGATAACAATTTTTTTTTAAAGATCCTTTTGACGTTTGCGTTAGCCCAATGTCACTTTGAAGAGGGCAGGGTGTCCACTTGCCAATCTATATTTTTCGCCTGATTTCGCGAAGCGCCTCCTGATGCCAGTGACCGGAGGGGCCGCCTTAGAACCTTTAAGCTCGACGTTAATACCCCCCTCAATTTTTCCTTGCTCCCTTTCTCTGTTCCCTTTCCGAGTTTAGGCGCGAGGGATCCGGTCTCTCTCTTGAGTCCGCAAATCTTCTCCCCCTAGCACCCACCGAGCATCCCTACGGCCTCCTTTCGATAAGCGAATAGCACCTTAGTGAAATCTTTGTTACCCACGCTCCAGCTTTTTCCTCAAATCTGCCTCCGAAGCGCTTCTGCTCCCGCCTCCCCGGCAATTTCCATTTACTTTTGTTCGCCGTTGTCCAATGCCGATCCCAGTTTGAACTGCGTCCGACGAGATACCGGGTGTTTTTGTCCTTTTGCACATCGGTTTTGTCAGAACAGTCTTAAACAGCGACTCGTGGCGTTTAGGTTTGCAAAAAAATTTCTCCTTTTTTCCTCCTTCCCGCCTTTTTTGCGTGTTAAAACCCCCCGCGTCCGCGGGGCTCGGTATATTTAGGGGAAAGTTCCCCCCGGGTCACACCTCATGGCCACATACTTTTTCTGTTTCCCGGGTACATCGTGGCTCTCTTCAGAGTTGGAACCTGTCCTTTCTGTCAGTTTTTCTCGCTGATTATTCAACGTTAGCCCTTTTGTAAAGCTGCCCCAGTCTTATGCCTTTGTGGATCAAATCGATTTACTCCTCAAGAACGCCTTCTTTTCGACTTGCAAGTTATGTATGCTGAGCCTGTTTCCACCCGCACAACTGGGGCCTTTTCCTTTTTTCCTCTTCCGAGAACGTCCGGTGATCCCCTTCTGGTGCCCCCACTCCGCTCGGGCCTCTCCCCATTCTCCGGGACAAGCCACTCCCAAGGTTTTTCCCCCTGCCTTGCCTTGAATTGACGGTCATTTTTTAGCTCTTCGCGTTCCTCTCCTCCCGAGAGGTGAGGTGATGAACTGTAACGAAAAGTTAAGCTGCCTTTTAAAGAAAGTCTTCTGAAATGCGGCAGAACTATTGGACTGCTCTGGTCACGTTGTCCGCCGAAGGAAGGTGTCTCTAGCGAGTGGAGCGCTCTGGATGCGTTTTTTCCCCTCCTGGTATGGTTTCTATGCCGGCTCGCCTTTGCTCCCAGGTCCTTCCCTAAAGTGTCGCTTCTCCTCCCTCTTTCCCTCCTACACTCCCCACAGCGAATAGGCGCTCCCCTCCGGAGTTCCCACAATACTGAAGTCGCGGCCTCTCGGCGACCTCAAGACGACGTGGTTAGATCTTCTGTGGCGATTCGCTCGGAATGAAAGAAGTCGACTTTCCCGAGTTTTCTTTTCTACGGTCCACCCCGACTCTAGACCCACGAGGCCTGGGCGGCGGGTGCCTCCGTGATTGTCTCTGTGCCATCATGAAACAGCGACCTTCCTTTGACTCTTCAATGATCCCACCCGCCTCATGACCGAATTATCTACTGACGAACAAGCGTTTTGCTCCGGGAGAACTGTTTCTTTTCCACCTATGTCTTTCGCTGGGAGCTCGTTTTGCTCCCTCCGACTGCCAGCGGAAAAGCACAGCTTGCGTTCTGCCAAGGTCACCACCCACACCACCGGTCCGCGCCCGCCAAGGCTCCGAATTGACCCAGAGCCACTCCGACTTTTTTCCGAGCTTTCCGCTTTTGCGGGCCAAGGCTCCTGAATTTTGCGTTTCGCCGAAGCCGTCGCCCCAACCGGAGCCGAAGGCTGCATCTACGTCCCTTCCCTCAAGTCTTCCCACAGCCGTGGCCCGGGGCCCCCTTTTCCCCCAATCGAAGGCAGAAAGGCCAAAAACCTTTCGTCCACAAGGCCCACGTCATAAGTGCAGGATCCAAGGCCCCCCCTCAAATGCACTCTTCGGCGGTCGAAAGCCAAAACCTGCCCTTTTTTATCATAGTAATGATGTCGGTCTCGAGGCTTGGCCTGGGCTGTGCGGGGCCGTCTCTTTTCCCGCTCTGCCTTCTATGAGCTGGTGAGGGTTTTTCATTCAAGAGATTTCTCTAAAGGAATTGCGCCTTGCTCGATTGCTCTTTTTTGATTGGACGGCGCCGCCCGTCCTTTTTACGAAAACCCGTTTGGCTTTAGCGGTCATTTTATGCTTTCGACCCGTAGTTCGGTGCTGCCGGCGCGTCGATTCCCTCCCTTCGTCCCGATAAGGAGGTCGATCTCTATTTTCCCCCTCTCCCTCTGGGTTAAGATCTTTGCCCGCTTATTTTACATACGGAGGCCGACCGACAGCCCTTCTCCCCCCTAAGCCGCCTCTTGGCCCTTTATCCCATCAGCCTTCTCTGACCTCAAGTTTGTGGCAAACCTCTGTGCCTCCCCCCGACCCCCATATTTTTTGCACTCGAGCACTGAAGATGTAGCCTGCTTTCGGGGCCTATAGCTGAACCGGCCTCAGAAGCCTAGTCGCAGTCGCGTTAACTCACGCCCAAGAGCCACCCCGAAGCCCATAGAAAATCTCTGACATCCCTTCAGGATGTGAGCGTCTTGTGTTCGCGACACACCTACGAATATTTGCTTCTTCGGAATTGATGGTAAATTATGACCGGGCGTCGGTCGGTCTTCGGGGTTGCCGGTAGGCCTTGGGAAGTTTGGCACTTTTTAACCCCCACCAAACCTGTCGGCATTTAGATGCAATTCGGCTAATGGGGGTTCGGTCTAGGGAAGCAAACCGTCAGCCTTCGGACTCTTTTTGGGCCCAACTTTGCGCCAGGGGCTTCTTCACAAGAGGTTTTGCTGGCCTTTCCTCCTTTTATTTTCTTGGCAGGTGCGGTGCTTTGGGGGGGTTTAATTGCCACGCTTCTTCGCTGGCTTGGCCTTGGTCTTCCTTGGCGTCCCCTCAAAACCGATGCTAAGAACGCCCCCCGTGGTTCTTTTCTTTTCTTCCATATCGGTCCCTTCGTCACCCTGTAGTAGACTTGTGTTCTTCAACGTTCCCTTTCATCTCCGACATGATTTTGTCAGGCGCCTCTCCGTAAATCACGTATCACCTTCCTCAAAGGACAGGGTTTCTCAGATGCGAGGGAAGTCCCCCATCCTCTTTTCTCCTTCGGAGACTTTCTCTTTTTCCCTCCCGATCGGGGGTGCCGAACGATCCGTTAGACACCAACTTTCTTCCTTTCCTCGTACTGAGAGTAGTTCTTTGTCTTTTGTTGAACTGGGGAGCCGAGTGTGCGGCCATCTTCCAAGTTCTTTCCCCTCGACTTGTATACGAGAATTTGGTGGTTACGCCCGCCCCTCGCCCCTTACTCTCTGCTCAGACCATGGCTACTCGTTCCCCCCCGGAGCATTGACTTCCTACTTCTCCCTTAAGCGGCCGTAGTGAAAAGTGGCTTCCCAGACGCCCCGTGACCTTCTTTTTTGTCTCCTCTTGCCCTCTCGGACCCCCTTCATCTGTATTTTTTGTGCCCTTCAGAACTGAGGATGTCGTTTGTTGCGACGAGATGAGTCTTCTTGAACTTCCCCATAAGCAAGACGTTTGCCGAAACTTTTGCGTTCTTTGTTCTCTGGCGTTTCAGCCGAGCGGGTGCCCTGCCAATGTTAATTGATCAATGATCGTCGTTAGAAACGAACCTTTTCCGCGTTCACCGGCTCCCGTCCAGTTTTGTACACACTTGTTCTTTCCATCCTCCCTTGCGGCTTAGGAAGCCCGAAGCTTTCGCATCCTTGGTTATCCCTCACTTTGGCTCTGGACCCTCAACGGCGGCGTCCCTTGATGCGGCTGCGAGGACCGCCGCCATCTTTCCCACTTGAGATGCCACGATGGCCGGATACCTCCCCCATCCCCTTGCTGGGCTTTAATGATTCCACATTTTTGCACCCTGCCATTTTTTTGAGCCATACGCGCCCCGCGGACCGCTAACCCCTCTTTTTTTCCCCCCAACCCCCGGCTCCCCCCTCTTCTCCCCCCCCAGTCCGCTCCCCGGTTGTGGTAACTAACGCACCGCCACCTCAGCTGTCTTGTCCTTTTTTCAAACCTGAGTTCCCCAAATGACAACACCCGTTTTCCTCTCTCGAACGGTTTTCCCCCTCGCCGTTCGCATTCTTTTCCCCCCGATATCTTCAGTCGAATTTTTTGAGGCCCCCCCCAGGTGCCTTTCCCCTTTCTGTCATTTTCCGTCCTCTTTTTTTTTTAATTTAGTGATTGTAGCGCATTCGGAATCTGGTCTATATTCCGAAAAGTTGTGGAACCAGATGAGAACATTCTTTTTCCCCTTCCGTGCGCCGTTCAGATATCTACGGGACAATAGCCCCTTGCGCTTCCCTCCCCCGCCCAATGGGGCAGCCGCAAGCCTCAGTCTCAATAAATAGAGAGTCACTCTTCTCCCCCGTCTCTGGTACCCCTGTTTAGACTCTGTCAGCATCCTGCTATGAGAAAGAGCACTGGTAGGCCCGTCCCAGCCTCCCCTTCCTTCTCATTGTCTATGTCCTTTCCTGCCCGCTGACCAGTTAAATGATCTCCGTTTTTTTCTCTCTTAAAGCCTTTGGTGAGTCCCTTCTCCGTTTAATTGAAGAGCGCTCGGAAGTATTCGCAATTCTCTCCATACCCCTCGGCTCGGTCACTCATTTCTGCACTGATTGGAATGTTCTCCTTCTGAACACCTACGTTCTGCATGCGTGGGATCTAACCCACCATCCCAAAACTGGATCTTCTGGGTTGTCTCCCCTGACGGCTCGTGCATCTTGATTTTCTTAATTACTTTGTTTTGAGGTTCTTCTTCTTCCCCCTCTGTCCAGAGGTGACGACGCTTTCGACCCATCGAGAGGCCTCTGAGTGTTGCCGCTGGGTTTGGTCTCACTACGCATCTTTTCCTTCCTTTTTTAATTTACTTTTCGATCCTAGAATCTCTTCTATCCTCGGCCTTGTGTCGCGCTTATCGGCGCCGCTGCTCTTTAGCAAGGAGCCTCTTCTCTCCCCCCAGGCGGTTCCCTTTTGATAAGAGCGTGATTTGCTTCGTATCCCCCAAGATGATTAAGTGGGGGTTTTTCCTATGACCTCTACATCGCGTTTTTATTCTTTGCGCTTTCTAAAGACGGCGCGTGCTCTCTTGACTTCTGCTTCCCTTTCTCCAAAGCTTCGCTTTTTGACGCTAAACGCACTCACCCTCCTCTCGGGACCAGCAATAAGTGAGACGGTCGGCCCTTGGGTCTCCCTCGATCGGACTCGCATAGGACCTTCGAGCGACTCCCCCACTTTGCATCTCTTTCTGTTTTTCTCTCCCACCTTGTTTTCTTTGACCACTTATGCCTGTTGCCGCGCCTTAAGATTTCAACTTATGAACTCCCCGATAGCGGCGGATACTCTGTCCGAGGAATGTACTCCCTGTGTTGGCCGGACCGATTTAACCCCCCCCGCATCCCCTTTACCCGCGACCCTGAGACCCCCGCCCCCATGCGAGAGCCCCCATTTTCTGTTTTTTTTTTTCCCCCCATTTCTGAGAAAAGGCAGGCTCTGCCTTTGGCTTTTTTTTTATTTTTAACCCGTTTTTCGAGTTTTTTCCGCCGTCCCCTTTTGCGTTTTTTGTCACCCCCCCCCCACAAGCTGTCCAGTGGAGGTTTGCGTCATGCTTGACCCCTTTAGCCCTTGGATGACCTATAGCACATCCTGTCTTTTCCCGTGATAGTAGAACAACCCCCACACTTGGCTCCTTCCTGTCCACCAGCATATCCTAGGATCCTTTCTTGGCACCTCATCCTGCGCATCTGGCGCCGCTTTTTGATAAAGAGAAGAGTCTCCCCCGTTTTTCGGCCTCCCACGACTGCTGATCCGCCACTTTGCTTGACCCGCAGCGTGGTTACAAATGGTAAGCTGGAGGAGTTCCAACTCCCCCCAGGGACGGGCAGTCTCTGGTATATGCTCTCATTCCTAGTTTGTTTTATAGAAATGCGCCTGCCTCCTCGAGCGCACGTCTTCGGACATTTTACCGCCAATTAGTTACTGCCCCTTCTGTAATGAGGAATTTATCTCCCCCGTCGCAGCTGGCCACGCCATACCTCGTCTTTGCTGCTGAATTGAAAGACCAGGTGCTTCTGGACCGCAGGCGACATCGCGCCACCGACATTTGTGTCTACCTTTTGCTCTGCATGCACGAGCCTTTTGTGTTAGGTCTCGAAGGATCTTCCAGGGATGTCCCATGCTCCGCTTTTTATGCTCCCGATTCCTGCGCAGTTCGTTGCTAGTAGACCCGGATCCACCTACAATCGTCGCTTCTCAGAATCGCTCTCCTGCCGTCCAAAGGCCAATCTGGCCTTAGGAGCTAAACTTTTTTCTTTAAACCCAATTCCGCCCGCGCCTGTCTCGGAGAAGATGAGAGAGTGTTTTCTCTCGCACCGTCCTATCTCGTCGGACACTCCCCCGAAGTCTCGAATTTCGCTTAGCATGATGCCATTTTCCCCTCCCTGCTTGGCCCCCCCACCCCCCTTTTCCTGGGAGAGTGTGCCTACGTTTCCCCGCTAGGAGCCCGCTTCACCAACTGCTCATTTGCCTGGAAGATCTTCAGAACTCCCTGTGCCCTCTCTTCGATACTCCCTTTTTTGTGAATGATGGAAAGGTCCTGTCCTCCCCCTTGGCTCTTCCCCGTTATTCTGGGGAAGATAGGTTTGCCCCCTCCTCTCTCCCCCCTACCTGCCCCCATCCCCGATTTGCACCGGTCCAATCCCCCCCCCCCCTTCCGCGCCCCCCCACCCAGTTAGAAGAAACCCTTCTCCGTTCGAAGTCCCCAGCCGTCGCTGACGGTGATCTTCCCTGAGGAATGCTTTTTGGGCCCCACCACCCAGGCCCCTGAATTCCCCCCCTTTCATTTTTCCGCCTGGGCCCCAACTGAGCCTGAAGTGGCGCAGGCAAGCGGTATTTTTCCCCTTCTTCAATCGTGTTTTACCTCCCTTTCGGGCCAAGAAGGCCCGCCCGGTCCCCATTTCACAACTCCCTTCCTGACCAAGTTCCCACGGAACCCTACAGAAACTCCTTTTTGGCCCCTTTTAGCGAACCCATGCTGCCACTCCTGCGATAATTGAATATGTCATGCTTTGGGTCCTCTCTTTTCCTAGGGGCGTTGTTTTTTTTCTCTTTTTTGGACAGCCCTCTGCTGCTGTCTCGGAGGGATGCTGCTTTCACATAAGTTTCTCGCTCCTTTCCCGCCAGCTTGATGGGAGGACCCCCTCTGCTGTTCTTCGACGACTCGGTTGACCGCACCCCTCTGGTCTTTTTTGAAGCCGCATTTTTAGTTCTCCCTTTTTTGCCGTTACATCTGCGGCTGCTGTTTCCTGTCGTAGTAGGAAGACGCTTTCTTCATACGCGGGCTACCAATATATTTAATCCTAATTTTTTTTTTTGATCTCGCCGTCTCCATTCTACCTCGGACGGCCAGAAGAAGAGACCCTTCGGTAAAGCTCCCCGCCCTTTTTACATCTACTATTCCTCTCCCTTGCCCGCGATCCATCGTGTAAAATGAGGATTTATTTACCCCCACTAAAGTCCCGGCCCCACCTCGTTCCTGCCCAGAAGGTTTTCCCCCCCCCCCCCCCCTCGCCTTCACTTTTCGCGAAGCCTCTATTAAGCCCAGCGCGGCTCCCGTAAACGAGGCCACCGCTATCAGCCATTAATAGACTTTATTAATTAATCAGATGCCCGGATTTTTCGCTCTCCTTCCAAACGGAATTTTATCTTTTTTACGTTACTCATGATGCGGCATTGGAAGGTCCGGCCTTTTTTTGCCCCTTTCGGAGCTTTTGTCCCCTTGCCATTGGGATCAACGTATTGGCCTCTGACGGCTCTTGGCCGTTTTTTCCTTCTCGGCTCTTGGGTTCTTACGGAAGGCGTCCCCACCCGTGATTGGCGGGGTGGTCCCAACAGGCTCCTGCGCCAGGTTCTTCACACCGCTGCGTTCTGATTTTTTCGCCGGAGCCTAGTCCTTGGAGTTCCCGGCCGTTTTCCCCTTTTTTTCCCTTATTTGCCGGGCTTTGATCTTTCTTCGGAGGTTTGCAGCAAACACGAGCTCCCTCTCCCTCCCCCACCTGGATAAGGCCCTTTCCTTCAACGTAACTGAATTCCGCTTTTTTTTTTTCCCCCCCCTTTATTAATTTTTTCAGTTTGCTTTTCTTTTCCAGCTTTCTTCTCTCGACCTGTTAAGATGACAATACCCTGCCCTCCCTCCCACGTCTTTCCCCCCCGCCTGACCGGGAAGAGTTTTTCTCCTTTGTTCGGTGTCAGTACATCTACTTCTTGAGGACTTCTTTCTTCCTCTCGACGTCCTTTCCCTGACCTATCCCTGAGAACACCCTAGTAGTTTTCCCTCGTCCCCCCAGTTGTAAGTTCTCTTAGTGCTGTTTAACGCCGCTGGTGTTACTCCCTATTCAATATTTTTCCTTTTTCGGCGTCGATGACTAGTGAGTGTCAGACACAAGCTTTGACAAGGCTTCCCTCTCCCCTTGCAGTCGTCATCGGGCTCAGACCCATCTTGAATCGGAAGTTTTCCCCTCCCCTTGTACATGGCGCTCCTCTCTAGTCCCGAAAAGTAAGGCGGTGAACCTTGTTTTTTTTTGACAGTGCCAACTTATTGTCTTTCCCTCCTCTCTGCTTTTGCCTGCTGGACTTTGTTCGTTCCATCAATGAATGAAAAAGTCCCCTCGATGATTTTTTTCTCTGTGAGCCCCTTTGAGCTCATTCTCCTCCCGTCAATAAGCGTTCTGTTGCCCCCCCCGAATTTTTTCTGTTCTTCGAAGACAGGCGTTCTCCGTCTCCCTGCGTTTGCTGTATTGCTATCCCGCTTCGGCTAGGCAACCCCCAGAATGCCACAGTCTTTGCTTTTTCCCCATGCTCCAGTTTCATTTTTTTTTCTTTAACCCTTCGTTCTCTCCCGTGGCTAGTGAGAGAAGCCTTGTCCCTCGTTTTATCTAACGGTTCGCTGGCGGCCACTCGGTTTTCTTTTTTGAGAATTGGGCGTTGGTATTTTCCTGCGGATCTGATCCCTCAGCAGTTCTACTGCGGTGGAAACGCTAGCTCTCCCCCCCTTTGGCTGACCTCTCCTCCCTTGTTGCTTCATTCGTTTCCCCCTTTTGGTTTTTGAAAAGGGCGCCTTTTATTCGTCCCCCCGGTCGCTTGTTGTTGGCCACCATTCCTTCTGTCGAGCCCCAAAGTCCGGAGACCCAGTTTTTTCCACAAAAGCTCCCCTCCCCCCAGCTGCCTTCATTTTTAAACGACAAATGACCAAACCCCGGTTATTTTTTCCCCACCCATTGTATGTCTCCCCGTTTCCAGCGCCCTTTCGACTTATTTTCATTTAAATGTAGTCCCCCCGGTGAGATTGCTCTTGTTGTATTACGCCTTCTTTCTGTGAATCTTTTCCCTTCTGAATCCTCCTTCCATCTTAATGTACCTCCAATGTGCTCTTTCGTCTGACGCGCCTTGTTAATAGATTAGGCGGGCCTTTGCTCTCTCTTCCTACCAGATCTTAGCTTTCCCTCCCTCAGACCACGTCCTCCGCTCTGCAAGCCTCCAGGAAAAAAGCGGAAAAGTATCTCTCCTTCGTGATTTGTCTTCCTTTTAAGATTGTTCGACGATGTAAGAATCCCTTGCATCTTCGCCCGCGCCGAAGTTTGGAATTGCTAGAATTCTCCAACGATGTCTATGTCCTCCTTCCCAGCCAAGTTGTCCCTCCTTGTCCTTTCGCCCTTTCATCTCTTCTCAACGACCCTATTTTTAGGAGAAAGGCCTTTTTCGGACTTGCCTGACGACGGACCTCCTTTTAGGAACTCTAAGCCATGAAACACGAGCGTTCCAAGTCTTCGCATTGCTTTTCCTGATCGTTCCTAGGAGGAAGAATGCGTCTCCTTCCCCTTAGTTTTCGTCTTAGAAAAAATTCAACGGGAATAGAATTCTGTGTTTCCAGCGTTACCGAGATTCTTCCCGATTATCTATCTTTCTCCCATGAACTGGTGTTGTGAGAGATAATTCCCCTATGGACTTTCCCTCTCTTTTCCGAACCCCTCCTCTTGCGATCCTATTTTTTTTTTTGGTTGGGTTCTCTTCCCACGCCGCCGCTTCAGGCGCCGTCTTTAGAAGATAGTTAATATCATTCTCCGTTCTTTGACACGAGCCGGCTTTGTTTTTTATGGTGTTGACGAGACCTCGCCCTCTCTCTCTCATTCTTGCCTATATCGAAATTTTTATTTTGATCAGATCGTGAGTTTGCTTGCTTTCCGGGCAGTCGTGGGCATTGTTCACCTAGACATCTTGGCCTGGGGCGCTTCATGTACGCCTTTTCATGATGTCCAATTCTTACAGCGTTCTCCTACAGATAGAACGTTCCCTACTCTTCGGTGCCAGCCTCTGGGTTTCGTACATAGAGGTTGAGAGTCCAGAGCTCCATTTTTTCTCGCCCCGTTCTGCAGTCTTTTAGGATTTCATCTCGCGCCGTTTCGAGAGAATCCTCCCCCTTTCTGAGCGCCTCTCACCCTCATTAACAAATTGAGGGCCCGCTGGACCCACTATTCCTCCGCGTCTTTCTTAAAGCCTTTCCAAGAACGCGCTGCCGCACTTCTAAGAGAGGTCCCCCCCCTTTTTGTCGACCTTTTGGTCAAATGCATATCCTCCAGGGCGCGACCTGAGTAAAGTCCTTCCCGAGTTCCCCCGGTGTTTGTTCATGGATTTTAACTGCCCCCCCCGGCCGGAACGAATTTGATTTGGATGTGGGTTAGTTTTTCCAAAACCGTTTTCCCTGAAGATTTTTCACTTCCTCCTTTGATGGTGTAAAAAAAGATTGGTGCTCGTTCTCCTGCGTTCCCCCAGGACAAATCATGCCCTCCCCCCTTCAGTGTTTTCTTTATCGAAACGTGTCTCTCTCCCTGCGACATCGGAGACTGGCATCAGCTCTCCTGCCCTCTGCTGCGCCTCCTGTCGCGACGTTTCGCCAGAGAAAGTGATGGCGCACTTTGAGCTCCCAATCAGCTTCTCCCCCGCGGCACGCTGAGGCAGCAGGCCACACCAGACTGTGAGCTGTCACGCCCACTGACTGGGAAAGTTCGGGTATTCTTCCCTCTGCCCTCTTTGCTTTCAAGCCGCATGCGGCTGCCGAATTCTAGCGGTTACGCTCCACTGTTAGCCTTAAAGAAAGTCGGTCCTCCCCCCTTCGCTGCTTTTTGACCTGGCTATATTAGTACGGTTCCTTTAATGCAACCTACATTCCCCTTTCGTGCTGAGGAGTTTCAGAACCCCTGTCCGCTTTTACCTCCCGTTCCCTTTGCACGAACAGTTGGCCCATGGTCTCTTTCATCACTACGCCGCCTTTTGGCATGAGTTTGATGATCTTTTGTGTCCCCTAGTTTTTTGGGCCTGCTTCCCCTTCCCTAGACTTCCTGAGCACTTCTTGCGAGCACGTTCTCGCTCCCTGCGTCAGCACTTTTTGTTCGCAGCGGCTTTTTCCCTCAGAAAAAGGCCGGCCTATTCCTCTCCGCCGGCGTTCCCCCAATCCTCAACAGCCACGTTGACTCCCCTTCGACGATGACCTCCTACTTGTTTTCCTTTATCTTTCCTTGGCCACAGCTCTTCGCGGCAAGAAAGTTTCCCTCCAGTCCTCCCCTCTTGATCCTGATGAAGGGTTTCAAGACGACAAATCTTTTTTTTCCCAAACAACCCCCCTTCATGTTTGGAGGTACGTGATTTCTTTCTTGTTTACGGGAAAACCACCCTTCAGACTGCCTGACGATGCCGCTTCCTCCTCCTTTATGATCCCAGTAGGTCTCCCCTTGTTCCTAAGGATTGAAGCAAGTAAGACAGAACCTGTTTCTCTTCTCACAAACTGTATTTCGTCGCGGGGCAGCTAGGTTGTGCCTATCCCCACACTTCCCTCCCCCTCCTAAAGCAGGGTTTTTTCTTTCACCCAAGGAAACCCGTCCTCCTTCCAGCAAGGACTCCCCAGAATATGAAGTTCACTCCTTTGTTCGATGGACCCCCTTTCGCATGGATTCCGGAACCCCAACCCGATCCCCTCCTTCCCTCCGAAGGTTGAGTCTTTTGTCGAATGCCCCCCCCCCCCCCCCCCCCCACCGAGGATACATCGAAGGCCTCCGTCCCTAGGCCCATACCCCTTTCTTTCCCATGTAAGTGCAAGCGTTCTTCTCCTGCAACCCCATGGCCACTCCCCCTTCAAAGAATTGAATGAATTCCCCGTTAAGCAAGTTTAGTCCGAAGATGGGCGTCCAACTCTGCACCTCCCTCTCTCTGCATATGAATTCGGTATCTTGTTGAATAGGGCTGCTTTATTTCTGTCTCTAGTCCCTGTAGTTTCTCTGATACCGAGGCTGTCTGAGGTTAAAGGAGACCTTCCTCGCCAGACTTTTTTTCTCCACTGCTTTGATTGATAGATTGAGTGTTCTTTTTCTCACAGATGTTGTCCTCCCCCCCCCTCTGTGAATTTTTCATTCGCAGGTGATTTCTCCCCGTTGGCTCTTCCCGGGAGGATAGGAGGTCTTTAGTTCTACAAAGGTCTTTCAGAAGATTATCTCTTCTCCTAATAAGTTGTTGTGTTTTCGCGTAGAAGTTCTCCTCTTCTTACGAACAGGAGAAGGCCCCCTTTTCCAGCCAGCAGTTCCGCATCTACAACCTTATCTCGCTGCACTCATCTAAAGCGGTTTCTAAACATACGGCGCGCTCCCCCTCTCTGTCAATAGCAGCCTCCCATTTGTCTCCCCTTTCAGTGTAGCCCCCCCCCACTTACGCGCGTCACTCCTCCATGCCCGCGATAGAACAGCGAGTCTCCTTACCACTGCAGAAAAGAGACCGATGCCCCTCCTCCTCGATTTTTGGCGCGGATTTCCTCTTCCGAACACCGACGATCTTTTCGTTCTTCGTCCCTTGTCTCCTGTTACTGGGGGATTTTCTTTCCGGCAGTGGTGAACTTAGGCGCTTAAAGCTGTTCTCACCTTTGCCTCCTTGGCTTGAGGCCGCGTTGCTCTTCCGCTTCTCCTCCTGGGTTCCAGAAGGCAGGAGGAGGCGGTAGCCTTAGCTACGGTGGAAAAAAAGAACCGGAGACGTTCCTTTCCTTCCCCCCCTTCGTCATTCTTCGTCGAAAGGCGACTAGTTTCCCCGTCCGAGAAGGGTGGAATGTTAATGCCATCCCTCTTCTTTTCTCTGGATTGGGATCTGAGGAGTCCAGACACACCGTCCCCCCCCCTCCTAACCCTTACGTTGGAGAAGTCGCCCCCACCCGGTCTTAACTTGCGTCCAATCTCGAAACCTTGCGTTTTGAAGGTCCCGCTAGCTTAATTTCTTAGGATATTGTTTTCCTTTTAATCGCCCCTCTCAGGGTAATCCCGGTACCAACGAAGCAAAGGCAGCCGTTTTTCGAGTGTCGGGGGCACTCCCTTCTCCTTCTTTCGACTTCTACTATTTCTTTCTCCCTATTTCGGCCTTTCCCAGAAGATCCGGAACACACTTCTCTTTCCTTCAATGGGAGGTTTTTTTGACCTCCGCGGTAGGCGCTGTGCCCTCTTTTCCCCCCTTTTTCGCTTCGCTGCTGATCATCGACAGCTTGTCGTGCCCCTGGGAAGCACCTCAGCCCCGAATCGGGCTCAGACCCATCTCCTCTTTTTCTTGCCCCGCCGTTTCTCTTAGCTCCTCCTACGTCCTCCCGTCGGCGTCGGGCCTGGTCAGAGGCCCCTTTAGCAAACTTTTTTCTTGCCCGCTTGTTCCTTTCCTGCTGTCTTCCGCGACTTTTGTGGTACTTCCCCGCACGACGAGATTTCCTCCCTATGAAGACGTGAGCTCATTCGCTGACCCCGTAACAATCTGACTTTCGAGACCTTGGAGTTCTGTCGATGACTCATTTCTCGTCGAGAGAGGCGGATATTGCATATCCTTTCCACTCGTAGCGCTTCATAGTCCCCTCCCATCTTGGCTTACATCCCTCCCTTCTTGCCCACTTGCTGCGTTTCATCCGCGTTCTTTCGGCGGAGCCGCTGGTTTTGTCCTTGGTTGGCCACTGGCCGTCTTGCTAGCAAGGCTTTACGCTAGTCTTGCGGGTCACGGAAGCGTCGCCGCCAGCCGGTATGCTGTTGACCGGAGCGAGCCACTATTGGCCTCGCAATCCAATATCATTCTATTTCCCTTTTTGAGCAAATGTGTCTTTCAGTCATCTCCCCCGTTCCCTTGGGGTTTCCCCCACCCAAATCAAAAGGGGCTATCCCCACAAGAGTGCAGGTTTTTTTGCCAACCGACCCTCCCACACCCCCCTTGGTCCGGCCTTTCGTGACACAACGATTGGAACACCACAGCTCTCGACCCAGGGTCGTTTTACTAGTTGCTCGACTAGCATTGACCCCGATTTTCTCCTTCCCCCACCTGTGAAGGAAATTGGAGCGTAAGCGTGACTCAGAGCCCCTTTCTGGACGAGATTGTTCCGGATTTTTAGATTTTTGGGTGTTTCTCAATCAGCTTCCCCCCCTGCAAGGTGGGAATTCCGTGCGCGAGGCTTCTGAGAAGACGGTTTTCGTCCCCTTAGCATTTTATATCCCGATTGCGTCGACCCCCAATTTCCTCCCCCTCGCAAGCCTCGAGCGACTCAAGCGTTCAGTCACCGAGCTCGTTTATCGTCCTAGTTTTCGAAGCTTGGTTCGACGTCCCCTGTTTCCGACTCCTATTTCGCAGCGCCTCTGTTCCGTTCCTCCTTCCCCCCTTCATCACACCGCATGTTTCCTGTCACTGAACTGCCCCCCCCTCGCCCGTACCCCTTTTCTCCGCGAGTCCATAATCGCTTTCGGCTTTTCCCAGACGCCTTGGTAGAGCATAAGGCGCGGGCAACGGGAAGAGACGCGCTGGCCCGGAGACCCCGACCATTAAAACCGGCGGTCTTTCAACTCATGACTTAGAATTATCCAGGAGGACCCCTCCTGGTCTATTCATCCCGGCTCTCCCAACAAGAGTCCCCCATTCTCTTCCTATAGTTTTGTGAAAAGAGTCTTGCTACATGAATCTTTACCTATCTCCTCTCTTTTCTAATCGTTTTTTTTTTTTCTCCTAGATCAGGGTCGGTAGCCGAGCTGGGCATCCCCCCTTTCCCTCTTTCTCCAAGGGTTTTCCCTGCTGGTGATACCTAAGCTGAAGGAGAAAGTATTTTTTTTCCCTGCCTGTCTCTTCTTCGCCAAGTCCTTCTTCAAAGAGCCGAAGTTTTCCTTTTTCTAGCTTTCCCATAAGACTCCCCTCCCCTCTATCTTTTGCTCTTTGTCTTTAGGATCTCGCCCCCAGTGAGTGTACGACCAGATAGTTTCTTCTCGCCTCCCGCGATGTCCTTTCAGCGGGGTGAATTTGGGTTTAGATTAAATAGGATCTTTCTTAAGGTGCTTTCCCTTCCTTACCTCTTTGAAGATGTCACTGAGGCTTTTTCCCCGTTAAAACAGATGATCTCTCTCCCCTGACCCGTGCTAAAGAAATCTCCTCGTTTGTCCGCGCCTTGGTTTCCCCGATTGAGTTACCTCTCGGCGCCTTGGGTTTTTTCTCGATAGTTTAGAGTTGCTCCCTACTAGCGCGAGAACCCAGTCCGAAGAAATTCCTTTCCCTCCTGCTCTTTCCCTCAGGAATATCCCCCCCCTTGAGAACCCCCTCCTTTGTAGCATTTCCTAACCCTTAGCTTTTACTACTGCTTTTCCCTTAAAGCCGAGGAGTACCATACTTCCTTCCTCTTTCCCCCTGAACCCCCTTGTGTGCCGACCGTTTTGTACCCCTCTCCCTGGCCGCGAATTGTGCTTACTGACCATTGTCGAGAGTCCCCTGGTTTTTTTTTCCTTGCAATCGGTTTTGTAACCCAGGGACTTACCCAGTAATGATTGTCTTTGATTTGTCACAAAACCTGTTGTTTTCGACGATTCGGTGGGATTACAGAACTT
>Ga0179591_1425669_pt1 | contig 18780 bp, 18 predicted proteins | sample CZOMad2_1_08_16f_FD_182891 | JGI IMG/M metagenome (GOLD analysis project Ga0179591, IMG submission 182891) | Vadose zone soil fungal communities from Angelo Coast Range Reserve, California, USA - CZOMad2_1_08_16fungal (PacBio error correction) | ecosystem: Environmental > Terrestrial > Soil >... | reverse complement strand
TCCCGGGCCAACCTGGCTTCGCAGCGCGAGACGTTCCCCCCTTCCGCGTCTTCTTTCGCACTTTTTGTGAGATCCTTTTTCTATCAGTGGGAGGGGAGTTATAAATTTCTCCTACCGTTAGGGACATTCGATCAGATTCACTTCCCCGAACATCTTTCTCCGCGAGGCCCCTCCTCGCCCCCCCCAAAGTAAGGATACACGTTTTATTAATAGATGAAATTGTCCATCTGCGAGTACGCGCCCCGGCGTTGTTCCCCAGTTAACCTCCCCTGCCCTTACCAGAAATTGAAGAGGCAATGGCCCCGGTGGTGATGGTGAATCCACTCCTTGATTAACTTTAACCGATGTAAAGAAAGCTACTCTTTCTTTTCCCCTCCATCACCCTTCTAGCACTCTTCAGGCCGCAGACCCCTCAAAACTCGGCCGAGCACAAAGCGATCCCCCCCTCCCATGGAGGCACTCGTGGCAGTTTCCCCGCCCCAACAAATCCGACGTCCCTTGCAGCTTATCCTCTCGACGTGATCCAACTAGAGGTACAGTTTCAAATGCCGCGGCTAATCCTCCTCGGCCCTTTTATGTTCCCTATCGATTGATCACGTAGAGAGTGTGAGATTTTTCCCCTTTTCCGCCAGTTTGCACGATCGACGCTCTCTTCCTTGCCGATTGCTCCCACGCCTTCCCCTCAGACCACTTTTCATGTCCCCCTCGTGGGGTCTATATCTCTCCTTAATACTACACGTTTGAGATAAACCACTCTTTTCCCTTGCTTGTCGGATTCCCTCGGGATTTTATGCCTTTTGCTTCCCCTCTGGTGACGCGGTCCCTGCGAAAAGTTATGCTACACAGCGACAAAAACTACTCTCCTCAGAACCATTTCGCCCTCCTCCTGCACATCCCTCTTTTTCCTTGGATCTTTCCCTTCTCTTTTTTGGGATCAACGGCTGGGCGATAAGCATGCGAAAAACCCATCGGTCGTCCTTTCCCTTTTTGCTGCTTAAACTCTTCCTTGGTGTGCCCCCTTTGGGTGCAGGCTGCCGTTTTTTTTGGTAGCGGGCTTCTGATCCAGTTCGCTGGTGTCCCCTTTTTCTTTATTCAGCGACACCCCCCCTGACTGCTTTTTGCAGTGCTTTTTTCCCAGAAAAAAACCCCAATTGAGATGACACTTTTTCTTTTTTTTAGGCTCGTTACCCCATTTTTTTTCTTTTCTCTTCTTGACTTTCCCTCCACCTTCCCCGATGAACCCGTTTTCGGGCCTCAGTTTGACCAGTAAGAATTTCCGTTTTCTGCCCGTAGAAGTGCGTTTTCCCCCCCATGCCATCTTCCTAAATTCTCCAAAGTTGCAACTCTTTCACGAAAGGATAGTGCGTCACCTCTAAAAAAGAGGATTTCCAGAGACTTAGCTTTTTCAGACCGCGAAGACTTTTCCTTCTCTCTTGACTTTCCTTGGGTTTTCCGACGACGATGGTGTGATCCCTATTCTATGTCGAGATAAATCATTCCGCGGGAATAGAAACTCAGCAATTTCTGAAACCATCGGCAACCATTTCCCAAACTCACCAAGGTCTGTTCCTCTTTTTCTAGAAAAGTAGTAAGCTAAGTAGTAAATGGACTGGTCAAGTGTTCTTCCTCCGCCGTTTTGCTCAGTTCCCATTAGAGGACCCCATTTGTGGATAATGGACGACCGGTCTGGTGTATCTTTCCTCTTTAGCTGCCGTTGAAAAACCTTTTTCCCCCTTTTGTCTGCATATGCCTTAAGATTTAAGACTGTTCTTTTAAGAAGAATCAGTCCCGAAAGTAAGATTCCCCTCCCCTTGATAATTTATTTAAGTGGGCGTTCCTTTTTCTTTTCCTCTCCCCAATCCCCTTTTCCAAATAAGGCTCGAGCACAGAAAGACTATTCCATAATGAAAGAACCGGTCCTCCCCTTTCTTTGCCACTGCAGATCCTGCTCTGCAGACAGAGGTATTTCAGCGATAAAATATCTTCTGCGGAATTTCTCCCCCCCTCTGCTGGGACTCTTCTTTCTCGTTCCTTACGTTGTCAAGGCCCCTCCCTAGGTCGTCTCTTACGGAGTAAGAGTTAGTGTCTATCTTTTCATCAATCCCTTTTTTGGTCGATTCTATAGGCACTTATCTTTTCCGCCCGACGACGGCTGCGCTAGCAGTGACACAAACTCTCCACTTCCGGGACTGACGCAGAGACGCCCTCCCCTCTTGGAGCCCCCCTCTCTCTATATGGTCCCTTCCTTTCTTTGAGCAGATCGTTACGGATCTTTGCAGGGAAAAAGCGATTACCGTTATTTCCCGAACGCGGACGGCTTGCTCCTCCCCTCCCCTTTTACACTTCGTTCCTGTCCATTTTCCCCGAAGTCCCACGGACGCAGAAAACGAATCTTCCTTTCAGCTGGAGCTTGCCTTTCTTTTGGCGTTTGAGTTTTTTTCTCATACCCTCCGTATCTTTACTTTCCCACCTCAGAGATCTCACATGTCAGTTAACGACCCTTACCAGCTCAAGCTTTCTTCCCCCCCCCTGCCCGCACCTTTCTTGCACGCCCCCCCCCCCCCTTTGCCTGATTACGAACCCAAAAAGGCAATCTTTCTTCTGGCTTACGCTGAACACTTGACCGTTACCCCCGCCTCCTCGCTTTCTTTTCCTGCCAAGGACTTCTTACCTGTATCTATATTAGTTTCTCCTTCGGCTGTGCCGATGGTTTAGTCCTTTTCTCGCCCCCGATTCCTCCCTGGAGCCCCTTCTTTCCCTTTTCTCTATTGAAATAGTCTGTGGCAATTAATTCCCTTACACCCGGCTTCGACAGAGAGTATCTCCCCCCTCCTCTTAGGTCCACCCTTTCTTACCCTGCTGTGGTATACTAATATCAGTGGGCGGGCTCTTTTTCCTGGATATCTACTCCCGAAGGACTTGAGGGCGCATTCCTCATTTCCCAGCTTCGACGCGCACCCCCCCCCCAAAGACATTCTTCTGAAAATAGAGATTCCTTCCTAGCCACCTACACGGGATCATCGATCCCGTGTTTGTTCCCGTTTTTGTTTTTTTTTGAGTTCCTCCCTCCCCCTCAGGAGACTATTGAAAAGTTTCCCGAAGAAAAGACCTGAACTTCAAGTTCAATGGCAAGCCGGTTTGATTTTTCCCCGGCAGCGATTCTTTTTTAAAGTTCTCCGGCAGCACCCTTTCTCAAGAGACTCACTCAGGCCGCAGAACCACACCCCTCGTGAACGAGAACCCCTCTCCCCCCCCGCCAGTCCAGTGTCTCCCCCCTCAACCCTTCCCCCCGCCTCCGCAGATGTTTGAACTCGTGTTTATAGACACAGAGCTCAAACACCATCGGGAAGGCGGCAAAGGGCTCCTCTACTCCATCTGTTCCTCCGGACATTTCATTTCAAGGAAGTTATCTCTTTAAGTGGACATGTCCCTTGACGTGCACGATAGAACATCCTCGTTCCAGATTTCAAACGGAAACTCCCCACTTCACCTATGCCGTACATGTTCTGGACTCCTCCTTCCGTGGGGGTTGTTGGATAAGAGAAAACACAGCTTGGTACCTGCTTTTTTGAATCGGACCTTTTCTGCTTTTTTTTTCCCATTGTGAGGAAATCTATGAGGCTTGTTACCGGTTTCAATAATGAACCGCAAAGCGCACACAATCGCTAAGGACTTCCTTTCCATAATCGCCAGCATCTTGCCCCCCTACTGTAGCTCTGTTCCCGCCTGCCGCCGAGTTGGGTTCTCGCTGGCGATAGCTTCCCGACCCCACCTGAGAATGTTTTTTGATGCTGGGTAAAAGGCCACCGTGACGCGCATGGCGGTTTTCCCTTTTTGTGTCTTTTATTTTCAGTGGAGTCTCTTTTTTCTTTTTTTTTGTTTTTTGTTGTGAATGGTGCTGCGTTAGAGCCACTTTCTTTACATAGCCTGCGTCCCCTTTTCCTTTTTTTCCCCTCCCCACACCAGGCTTCTGCAAGTGTCCCATTTTTAGGAGAGGTCCTTTAGCGCTCGTAGCGGCTTGCCTATCACCCCAAGGGATCGATTGTTCTCTCTTTTTTGGCGGCCTCTCTTTGCAAGTTCCTGACTTCTTTTTACTCTCAATCTGAAATTGTCTTACCAGAATTAGACGGTAGGAACTTTAGAACTATCCCAGCACTGATAGTTTCCTCTCCCCCCAGAGGAGGTTCTTGGCTTTTCTCCCCTCTCCTTTGCCCCCGCTGTAAGAAAGGTTTCCGATGAATGCCTCCCCTTTTGAATACTAGGTCGGATTCGCGCTCAATCTCTCCTCTTCTCTTGGAATCTAAACGCGTTCCTGAAACTCGGCCACATTCCGCAATGGACAACGAAGATAGATCCCCTTTTTTCCCCCCTCTTTCCGGCTGTTACAGTTTTTTTCTCCAAGTAGTCCGATGTACTGGTCATTGTTACTGATCCTTCACTATTGACGAAGATGATGTTGCCCAGTCCTTTCCCCTTCGTCATTGGTACCCGCTTGTTGCTTTCTCTTCCTCCCCCCTTTGCGGTCGTTTCCCTCTTCCCCGCTGCGCTTAGTAAATTCTTTTTTTTCATTTAAGGCGCTGTGTCCTCAGAGGAAGCGACCGTTTTAGCGTTTTTTGCGTTCTAGTTCCGTTCCCCCCCTCGCCCTCCCTAAAGGACGTCTTTTGGGAAGTCGTCATTCTTTCTGAACTCGGCACCCCCTCCCCCATCCTAAGTGGGCGCCGTCATGCAAGCCTTCTTTCGACTTTACTTCAAAGAACCCCCATCGAGCCTTTCTATTAGAGGTCCCCTATATGAGCAGCTTCCTACCACCAGGTAGATTTCCAGCTTGTAGATCCACCCTCTCGAGACCTTCTTTTCCCCCCCGCTGCTGGGGCTTTCCCCTTACCGGAATGTTCTCTGCAAAGGAGGTCTCGTGCCAGACGGTAGGAGCCGTTAGGCGGAGATAAGCTGCCCTCCCCTTCCTCCTCTTCGTATAGGGAACTTATCTCGCCTCTGAGAAGAACAGGCTGTGCGTCTCGATAACAGACTTTGAAACTCTCACTTCCCTTCTCAAGTCCCCAATCCTCTTCCCAGCAGCGTGGAGCAGATTCCTCCTTTTTTTCCTCTATCTTTTTCCCGGACCCCCCTGTATACGTTATGCGCTTTTTACCTCGAATCTGAAGGGAACACCTCTTGTGCTTCCCCTTGTTCATTATCTGCCGCCGGGTTTCCTTTTTTTTTCCCCCGACACCGCCTCCTTTCTCCCCTAATACGATCCCTCGCGTCCATTTAGCTGGATGACTACTTGTGATTGATGAGGAAATAGACTCGGAGATACTCCGTCGCTTCATTTAAGACACGGCCCTCCTTTGTCCCCGGGCCGTTTTTCCAAGCATCTAAAGCTTATAGAAGATCCCACGCACAGTATTCAGACCTCTCCTCCCACCTCCTCAGAGTGTCTATGCAGTTCTAGACCCCGGCCCATATTGTTTTTCCATTATCAGTTCCCGGGAAAAAGGCCCTCCCCTTAACCCCTGACTTTTGCGCTCCTCTCCCTCCCCCTACCCCCCTTTTTTTTTTCGCGAGCTGTTGCGTAAGTAAATGGCCGGAGTTGCATGAGATTACCTCCTATTAGATATGGCGGCATCTCCTTCTCAATCTCATACTCTTCTTCCAGGCTTTTTTACCTCGAGGCGGTCTGAACACAGTAGATATCAAAATACCTCTTTCTATTCGTGTCACTACCCGTGGGCGGTCGAATTCCCTTTTGAGTTTCCCCCTCTTCCTTGATTGCTTTTTTCTCCCCTTCAAAGGAATGCCTCCCCAAAAGAAATTATTTCTAGCCTTTTGACCTTTCGCGCACAAATCCATTCCCCCCCCATAACCTTGTTCTCTCGAGCCAGGAAATAATTCCTGACAGATAAAAGGGTCCCCCCCATACTCCCTCCCCTTGCAGCGCAATTTGGCGTCTTTTGGTGACGCACCCGCACCAGACTCGCTGCGTTCAAGAAAACAATTAAGCAGAAAAGACGCCTCACTCCAGCATGAACAGACACTCCTGCTAGAAAATCTTTACAAAGCAATTGCTCCCTAGTGGCAGTGTAAACCCTCCTCCCGTCACCCCACAGCAAAGTCGCCGACGTCTTTTTTTCCCCTTTTTTCTTTTCTTATCGTGTGATCCGGCAAAGGCCGCGTTTCCTGACGAAAGAGATGTACCGCAGGCTGTGGAGAAGATCAGGTTTGCGTAGCGAGTGGTTTCGTATTGAACTTTCCCCCTCCTCCCTGCATTCAACGATTCTGCATGCCCCCTGTTCAACGAAGAACCCTGAACCCTCCCCCTATGGCCGCGACCAAAGCATTACCAGCCTTTCTCAATACCTTTTTCGAGAGATACCTCTTTTTCTTGTAGGAGGTCATTTATTTGGTGCGTGGAAGATTGTTGAGGAATCTTTTTTTTCTCTTTGACTGCATCCAGTCAGGCCCGGCCACGCTTCCTCCCTCTTTTCCCTTCCTTCCGAAACTTTCTTCTAGTAGCCGCCTTTTCTGAAGGAAAGCGCTTTGTTCACGCGTGGAGATAATTAAGAGTTTCCCCCCAATCGCGTCGGCTAATGAGGTTGTTCCTTTTTCCCCTCCACTGTTTTTTTTGCAATCGTTTTTTGTTCTTCTTTTAGGAGGAATTCGTCTGCTAGGTGTCATGGTGGAGAACCCTGATCCCCTCCTAGATTTTTTACCCCTGCATGCGTGAATCTTTTTTCTTTGTCCTCCCCAGCCTTTCCTTGGTGCCTTCCCTCGTTTGACATGTTTCTCGCAGGATTGAAGTTTCTCGTAACTCGTAAAAGCTCCTTTTAGTCCCGATGTATCATTTCTTTGCGCGGCTTTTCCTATTGAAACCTTACAGTTTTCATGCAAGTGATGAGTTGAACCCATTCCCTTCTAATGGCCCTCATTGCCTTCGGGTAGGAGAACTACCCCCTCCCCCTCTCCTACCCACTTTCTTTAAACAGGGAGCCTACTCGTGACATTTCTAGCGCTGCGTTTCGGGTTACGAGGATGACTCTGGTGAAGCACTAGGTCTGTGCGCGATCCTTTTCTTATCGGCCATATCCGTTCCCCCATCGGCAACCTTCAATGACCAACAGAATCTCTACTCCTCCCGAGTCAGGAATGTTAACTCTCTCTCCAAGTCCCGTCAGTAGTAACTGTTCTTTTCTGTTAATGCCTCTCAGCCTCTTTTGATCCTTCCCGAGAGGACAACTGAGTATGTTCGCTGAAGACGGTGCCCCCGCTTTTTTCCGGCGAAGCTCGCGCGTTGCCAAACAGCCTTTTGTTTTATTTTGTTCTTGTCGTATTTAGGGATCGTGTGAGCGCTCTCAATCAAGCAAAGAGCTAAATAGCTTTACCCCCCTCTTCTAAGGGTTCTTCCTCCTTTTTTTTTTTCTGACCCCCATACACGACCCCTAAGGCTCTTTTCTCCTTCTTTCAGGATGAGATAATGAATGCCCCCCTTTCCTGGACCTCGTACCTGCAGATTAGCCCCTTTTCCCCCCCTGAGAATCGTTTACCTTATCGGTCGTTGATTTGATCTTAGGATCTCTCCAATCTTTCTGGCAGGATATGAGGCAAGTATTCCCCCTTGACTTTTCTGTTTTTAAGGTGTCGCCTTCCTCCTCCCAGCCTTTCGTAGGACTTTGCAAGGAGTCCCCTTAATCTCTTTGCCTCCCTGGGGTTGAGAGCGAATGCACTTTTTTACGCAGTAACCTAGGCTGGCATGAGATCAACGCATGCCCTCCTTTTTCCCCCTCATGACCTCATCAGCCCTTCCATACATTCGTCTCTCTTGGGGCTCTTTGCTGGAAGCAACTATACTGTTGTCTCCTCCGGCTTTTTTCCCTGCGAATTTTTCTTTAAGTAGCTTCTCCTTTTTTCTTTTGAAAAAGAAGGATTTTGGACTAGGGGTTTCCGTCTTTTCCAGACACACCACTTACTTACTGACGCCCACTTTATCCCTCCTCCCTTTCCTTTAGCCTTCGCTTTGCGTGATGGTCCTAGGCTCTCCTTGAGTAATCTTCCTGCCGCGACTGACATTCTTTCAATACTGGTAACACTGTTGGGTCCACTCTCCTCTTCTTCCCCGACCCCTCCTTCTTCCCATCCCTTTTATGAGTGATTTTTCCTTCCAGAAAAGCGCTGGAACTTTTCTTTTCGCATTTCTTGAATGCTACCTTACCCTTTTCCAAGGACCCCCCTAGGATTCTCATATGGAACCATCGTGAAATTATATATCTTCTTTTTTTCAGCAGGAGCTGTTGCGGCTCCTGGCCGTCGATTCGGCGATGTTTCCCCTATCCGCTGCATTTTTCCCCTACCTACGTTCTTCGGATTCCCCCTTCCCTTTTCGCAGCGTCTAGAATTGCCCCACTTTTTCTTCGGAGGTCTGAAAACCATTCCCCCTTTTTTCGCTCCACCACCGATGGTGATTCTTTCCCCCGTTGGGCGGCTTTTTCTAATTTTTCTAAAGAAGGCCTCCCATTAGAATGGCATTTTGAAAAGCATTAAATTCCTTCCCAATCAACCTTTTTACTGGGAACCTTTCTCTCCTTTCCGCACTACCTTCTGACCTTGGACCGTTAGAGTTAAGAGACCGTCGGAGAAGGAGAGCTCCCCCCCCAAATCACTCTCCGAAAAGAACCCCCTTCTTCTTTTTTTCTCCTCTTCCCTTTTTTTATGGTTCCAGCAGAAGATCTCCTCATGAAAAAGATACGTCTGCTTACTTTCACAAGTAGAAAGCACAGGCGCGAAATGACCGCCCAAAGCCACTCGAGCATTCCCTTTCCTCAGTTTTGAAACACCCTTCCCTCGTCTTTTCAGCACCAATAGTTAGAGAAGACGAAATTAGTGAAGGTCTCCCTGCCCTTGCCACCAAAGCGCTTCTTTTCCCCCCGGCAGCGGCTCCCTCTTCAGGCTGCTGGCTTTACCTCAGGTTAGAAGGGTCTCTTGAGTGGTTGAGCGTGGGCTTTCAAGTGAACGCTCCCTCGTCACTCATGCCTCCCCAGACCCCATCTGTTCCCAGAAAGTAAAATCTTTCCTGCCCCAATCGTACAGACGGTGGGGTATATCTCTATCCCCTTACTTTTTTTTTGTTTTTTCCCCTCTTCTTGGTCTTCTTCTGGGGACTTTTCGGCGTTTCCGTGACGTCAATCGTTCCATCGATGTTGACAGAGTCTCTTTCCGTTTTTTCCCATGGCCACGCGCACCCCCTTGATCGCGTCACACACTTCCTTCCCAACCCGGTAGCCGCTTGAAGGCAGCTATTTGAGTTGGTGGGCCTAGAAGCACCGATTTCCCCATATGGTCGGTCTTTTCATTCCCCAGGCACGTTCTTCCCATGGCGGTGTTGTGGGTGTTTGTCTTTCCCTTGTGGTTTTCGCGTGCATTACTTCTTTTAGCGAGTTTTGTCCGATCTGCTACCATGATTTTATATGAGTGAGTTCAACGGCTTGTCCATTTCTTATTTCTTTCGGCTTGTAGACGCTCGGTCTGAGTGACGGGAGCGTCCAAAAACAGCTTCCATCCAGATGAATCCCAGTCTTTTTTCCTTCTTGTCGAGTCTTCTCCTCTATTCCCGAATTTCGTTTTAAGGCATGCAGTTGCGTTGACAAACATGCATTCTTTCTCCCTCCCGGCAGTGTTGAAGAATCTCCACCGTTCTCCCCCCCCCCCCCCTCCCACTCTCCCCTTCTAACCCCTCTTTGAGCTTTTCTCAGATTTTTTCGTGCGAAAATTTTATCTCTTTCTCAGAAAGGGGCTTACGGGATGTCCTCTTGAGAAGATCCGCGGATGCGCGCTCCCTGCCCCTCTTGTCTCGGGTCCCTTGCCTCCCTCAGGCATGAAACCCTTAAGATCGAGCCCATTTAACAACGAAGATAGATCCCACTTCAGTTCCAGAGCGCGTCCCCTCTCCTCCTTCTTCTTAACTGGCGTTTTCCTTTCCCAGCCTTTTCGTCCCCTTTGATAGCTTCTCTAAAAGCATATTTAGTTTCTCTCGCTGAAATGACTTTTCTTATCGGCGTTTCTTTTGAACTCCAAAAAAAAACTCTTTTCAGGAGAGTTCTTAAGACGGAGGCGATAGAAGATCTTTAGGTTCCCCTCAGAATAATCTCTCCCCTAAGGGTCCAGTACGTAAGTATTTTTTATGAACATAAGGAACCCCACTCCTTTACTACGTTCGCCGAAAATCCTCCCTTCCCTTCTGCAATCTCACCAAGGTATCCCCTCTTATTGCGGATAACTCGAATAAGGCGTCTCCAGTCCCCCCCTCATGCCGATCAAATAGCTCCCTACCCTCCCTTCCCTGACATCCACTTTCTTTCTCTTCTTCATCGTTGGCAAATTTGCTTGAAGACACAGGTCGGTAGTCGATGTTCAGTCCTATAGTGCATAGCTATCTCTTCCCCTCCCCCCCGTTGTTTCCTAGAGATCCTCCTTCAGTCCCCCCTTTGATGGCGCGGCAGTTCTACTTGCCAAACTCTAACATTCCTCCTTCATGATATAGCCGCATCCCCTGAGCGTGTCTTTCCCCCCCTCCCTGTCTCGCTCTCCTTTTCTGGACCCTGGAATGAGAAGATCTGTTCCCTCTCGCAGGGCAAACGCGATGTGCTCTTCATTATCTTTTTTTCCTGCCGGACGGCTTGACTGCTTTTCCCTCTTTGGACTTTGCCGTGAGGGTCTCATCCCGACTAACGGAGACCTTTTCCTTCTTTCGCTGTCTTTCTTTCGATTCTTTGATGCTGCTTCCCCTTTCAAACGCGCAATCTGCCAGGCCGTAGCTTCCCACAGTTAAGCAGATGCGCCTTTTCCCCCTTTACGATTTCCACGAGCTATCTAAACCAAGACCGCCCCTTTAGCAACGAAAACAGACTCGGTTGTAGATATGAAGTGATTTTCTCTTCTTAGCACAGGCAATCTTGCGTCATCTTTCATGATCCCCCGGCCATCTTTATATTTTTTTTCTAAACATGAAGTGTATTTTGAAATTTTATCTATATTCGTTTTTTCCTTTGGTCCAGAGATGCCGATGGGTTCAGTACCTTTTCCCTTTCCTGTGCGATTCCCCTCCTTTTTCGTTGTATGATGATCCATGACGCTTTTTTCTCCCCCACTTTTAGCCGGTGTTATGGACTATTTGTCCACAGGGCACGGTAGCATCCTCCAATGGCAACAGGTCGCTTCCTGACAAGAACCTTTCGCATATCACCCCCCTTTTTGATATCGTTGCGCCCATTTCTAGGTTGAAACGGTGTGTCAAAGAGGCCTGAGGGCTTTTTTCTCTGCATGGTCCATTTCCCTGTGAAAACCAAGACTAGTACTGGAACACTCCCTGCCCCCGCCTCCCCAATCATTGTGAGCCCCTTTTTCCCCTATTCCCGTTTTTTCGACGTCAATCTTTTTTCCGCGTACCAGTCAACTCCGAAGCCCTTTTTTCCCCAAATCCCATTGCAGCGCACCCGGTTTTTTGAACCGCCAGGCAGCAGATTTTCCTCGACGGACGATCCTCGCTGCGCTGATTTCTCCAAACCCTTGGCGCGCCTCCCAAAGTTCCCCCTCCAGTGAGCCCCCCCCTTGAGTACACCGCCTCTTTCAGTGGTCGCTTCCCCCCATCCCCGCAAAAGTCTCCTGATGGGTGACAAGGTTTTATTCTTCAGCGCTTTATCTTTCGACGGCACTTCTTTACAGAGAGCCCCTCAGCTGTGAAGGCTTCCTTTCTCTCAGGTTTCGCCCTCCCTTCGTGGTGCTCACATGGGATTCACGTGCACGATTCCCTCCGTCACTGATTCCAGATGTACCCAATCTTTTCCCCAAGTCCCCCTTTCTTTTCGAAAAGAATTGTATATCTTTTCTCCCCTTTTTTTGTTTTTTTTCCTTATAACAAACTGAGTTGGTACCTGCATATATTTTGTGGAACAGATTGTTGCGCCCTTTCCTGCTTCGATTCTATCGGGTTCCCACGCTGCCCAGCATAGCATTCCCTCGATTTAGCCCTTCCAACGTTTCTCGATGGCGTATAGGCCTTTCTCCCTTCCTTTGCCTTCTTGGTTTTAGATAATTCACGAAGTTCCGCGTACGGCGCTGTGTGATTGTGCCTGGGGTTACCCTTCCCGATCATGGCTCGATGGGTTAGGAAGTGGTCTTTTTTTCAGACATTCCCTCTTCCGTGGAGTCGAGGCTTTTTTCATTTCCCTTATCAGCTTTTCCTTCCCTTCTCTTTCTTTTTTGAATTTTATGCCTGTATTCACCAGCACCACCCCTTCTTGCCCTTCTCGCCATGCGTGTTCCCTGGTATCTTTCTTTTCAAGGTTTCTCATCGAAAAGTTTTCCTAGATGAAGTACCTCTGTTATAGGCGGCGAAGAGCTCTTTTTCCCGTTCTTTTACGGCCTTCTTGTTTAAACCTCTCTTCACGACCTTCTTCGGTTTCAATCTACCCTCCCCCTCCGTCCACTGATAGTGACTCCAAGACCACCAAGATTTTGATTCCCCCCCTGCTCTGTTTTTTTTTTTGGTTTTTTTTTTGTGGTTTTTTTAGGATTTTTCTCGACCCTGCCGGGTCCTCTTCAAAGTGTTTTGAGGCCTGAAGATGCGTGAGAAGCTCGTTTGGAGAGAACATTCATGCGATCGGAGCTTTCCTCTGCCAGGCATTGTAACGAAATCAAAACTTGAATGGAAAAGACTCAAGGTCCTTGCATGTCCAGAGAGCTCCCCGAAGCGGACTCCCTTTCAGGACATGTTCCTGATCATTCCCCTCTCTCCTACAAGCCTCTGCTTTTGGATTTCAGGACACCTTTCTTTTGAGTTACCTCTCTTTAGAAGGTGCGTTTTTTCGGATGCCTGACTTTCGTGACAACAGTTTTCTCCCCTTTGCGAATCTGTTTTCAGTCGGTATTGTCCGTTTTTCGTTAGAGTTCCGCACCCCCGAAAAGAGAAGCCTCCCCCTGAAAGGATCCTGATTCTTTTTTTTTTTTCGTTAAGTGACCCTCCTTCCCCCTTTTCCTTCTTGCAACACCCCCCCCCCCAAGGAAGAAGTTTCCTTTTTTTTTTTTTTTGATTGGTTTTTTTGCAAAAGGGGGTTTACTTTTCCCCCCCCCTTTCTCCTCTTGTTGTTTCGGTAATCGACTAAGTATTACATTTTTTCGATCCAAATAGATCCTCTTCGGAATTTTGCCCACGATGCTGGGATCTTTCTCTTCAATTGGAGGCGTTTTGTTTTTTTTTGTCTCTATCGTTTCCATCCCCTGGTTTTCCTGAAGGCGTACGAATGTGTCCATATCCTCTCTTTCTCCCCTTTTTTGTTGAGTCGGCAATCTCACTTTATTTGGCCTCGTCCTATCAAAGACCTTTCCACAACCTCCCATTCCGAAGTCTTTTTCTTTCCTCTCTATCCCAGCATCCCCCCATTCCGGTCCTCGAGATATTGGATCTCTTCTGGGAGAACTACTTTTCTGCATTGATTAGCAGATCGTACCGCGTTTTTTTTTTTTTATGCCCTTTGCTTACTGGTCCTTCCGTATTGCTGCGGTTTCCTCACTTATTGGACCTATTGGGTGCTTCTGGTATCATTTCCTACTTCCGACCCTCCCCCCTGAGCCCCCCTGAGCTTTTGCTAAAATATAGAACTCCGCCCTCCTTCGATCAAGCAGTCTCCCTTCAGCCAGGCTGAATCAGATTGCTCTCCCCACCATGTTGTTCCCTGCTTCTCTGACTTTCTTCAGCGCGCGACCAAACATAATAGGTTTTCCTCTTCCCCAGCGAGCAAAAAGGCCCTCTGTCGTTGCCTCGTGAATTACCTTCCTAACCTTTTTCCTTTCCTAATAAGAGACTTTCTTGCGAAGACGATTTTTTCAAAAGTGACTCGTTTCCCCTTCTCGCCAATTCTGATTTCTCCTTAGATTACCCTGTCTCTGAATGGAGATTAACCCCAGCCACGTTGGTGAGCTGAATCCTTTTTCCCCTCCCCTCTATGAGTCGGAGCGCCCAACGGAACCCTTCGCAGAGAAGATAAGAGATAGGAGCGTTCTTCCCCTTCAAAATGAGTATAACATCTCGCTATCTGTTCACCTCCCGGGGAGGTGGTATTGCCTTTGGAGATTATTCTTCAAGCGGTGGGGGATCATTCTCTTCCCATGGCGCTTGCGGAACCGCCCTTTTTACTGGAAAATAGCTCGCCTCCCAATCCTATCCCCTTCTTCCTCGTACACTCGTGTGTCGATTTCTCCCCTGCAAATGCTCTTACGAGCGGCTACCAGTCCCCTGAAAAAGGCCCCCTTCAGAGTTGGTTGGGTCTTTCAATCAGAAGACGCTCACTGGCAAGAAATGTAACTCCCTCCGCTGCCCCTGCTCTTTGCCAGTGTCGCCATCCTCAAATGGCTAGTTCCAGAGAAAAAAAGAACTAGCCAGAGCGCACCCCTCGTATTTGAAAAACCATGAGCGCACTCTTGGACTTCCTCCATGACCCCAACACTTTCTTTCCTCGACTCTCCTCGATGGAACTTCTTGCGTTATAGGCAAGAGAAGTAAAAACACCTCTCTTGCGGCTTACCACCTGGAGGCCCATAGCAGGGCTGTTCTCTATAAGGGTCGCCGAGACTTATGCTGTGTCAGCGTGGCTTTCCTGACACGTTAAAGTGTCAACTGGAATGAAAGATTCCCAAAAACAATCCGCAATGAAAAAGTACCCCCCCCCCTTTCCCCCCGAATTTTAAAGACCTTTTTTTTTTATATCTACTCTTTCATAATAAGTTTTGTTTCCTACCCAAACGCTGGTACCTGCTTCGTTCCCTGTTAAATTTCATATTGTTACTGCAGGCCGTTTTTCTGAGTCTCGTTCCTTAAATGAAAATGGAACCTTTCCAACAACTTCACCTGCGAAAATGTCCTTCCCTCCTCATGCACTTCCCTCTCGGCTTTGCCGCTTTTGAGTGTTTGTATAAAGGCGCTGATCCCTCATGCCCTTACCCATCGCTTCCTCATTTCCTTATGATGTAGGAAAAGCGCCTGCGAATGGAGGTTTCTCTCTGGTGCTCTGCTAGGAGTTTTTTTGTAGCTTCCCCCAGTGGCTTATACTGGAAGATTTCCGCCGAGAGCCCAAAGCCGCGAATTTCTCCCTCTTTTTCTTTTCCCCCTTATGCAGTCTGTTTCTGATTTTCCCCCTTGGTTGCTCGTAGACGGATTCCTTTAAGAACACGCGGACACGGGATTCTTCTTTCTCTCAGGCTCTGTTTTGACGCTATTGCCATCAATGTTGTTACGGCGCAGGGACATTTTCCCCCCTTCCCAACATCAATTTTTCTATACTTCTTTCTATCCCGCCACCGTGCGCAAACGATATAACCTTTTTTCGGGTTGAGCGAATTTTGGCTTTTTCCTACTCGGGTCCCAACTGGCTGCTCCGGTTCTTTATTGAAAGAAGATGGTTCTTTCTTCGAGGGGATGCGCGCCAATGCCTTTTTTCCATCGGAGACTCCATTGCTCAGAAATTTCAACACTTCGAATGGAACCCCCCCTCAACATCCCGAGTCGCGTTGCCTTCGCTCCGAGTACGTATGAGGTTAAATTTTCCAATTAACGACCCGGACTTTTGCTCTGCTTTTCGGATCCCTTTCTCTTGTTTGCCTTTAGGTTTCCTAGAGCGTTCGCTTTTTAAAAACATTCATTCCTGTTTCTCTTTCAGGCGCGTGTTTCTCTTAAGCCGCTCGCCGACTTTTCCTTCCGCAATCTACATTTTCAGAGAAAGGAAGCTCTTTAGTTGTCAGTCGGGTTCATTTTTTTTACCCTCCCCATCAACGATTCGCGAACAAGCTTTATAATGAAAGAACCCTTCCCTCCCCTTTCCCATGACAGATTAGCAGGTCCTCTTGCTCGATACCAGCCTCTTTTTTCCAGGACGATCTAGGAGAGATGCAATCACACAGTTTTTTTTGATATTCTCGTTCCTTACCTTGTGAGAGTGGCAAATAGTGACCTCTCCAGCCGGTCGCGCTTTCCGGGTACTTTCTCTCTCCCTTCCCGTTGTGTTTTTTTCGATAGTACTAGTACGAATCTCGACCCACGGCTGCGCGAAGCCCTATTTCCCAGATCCCATTCCGTTTGACTCCTTCATTGCAAGCCCTTAGAAGATCAATTAATCCCTCCCTCCATTGCATCTAGCTGGTAAGCCTTTTTTCTCGGGTGATTCTTGAATCTTCATTGTTTGTGATGAACTTTCTTTAATTATATTGAAGCTTCCCCCCTTGCTTTGCTACAACCGCCTTATTGCCTTATTTCTTTTTCAGGATTTTTCAACTACGCCGCTACCAACTAAATTGCGTCCTTCGCTGTCCTTCTTGCGAGGAGGCTCTCACTACGGCTCCCCTGTTAGATTCATTTCCCCTTCAAAGAGACTGAATTCTCCCCGGGATTGACCAACTTTTTTTGTCAACGCAGCGACCTTTCCTCCTCTCAACAGACCGTTCCTTTCTCTAGTGCCGGTGTTCCCTCTATGACGTGACCCCGACCCTCTGAAACAGGAAATATTCGGCTCCTTATCCTTAACGCTTGACACAGGGACCTTACTCCCCTCCGAGTGCCGCTTTCCATCGGCCCCTGACTCGGGCCCTTCTATTAGTGGGTTGACGAGCTGTTTGCATTTTTTTTCCTTTGCAGTTTTGACCTACTGAATGTATCGGAAAATCCTCCTTTTCCTCATCTTACCTCGTCTGCGGCAATCCCTCCCCCTTGGATTTTTTAGCATTTGCGTCTTGACCATTAACAGTTAGCTCCCCATCAGCTGGGTGAGCTCCTTTTTTCCCCCCACTCAGTGACGGGAGAGTTGCCACTTTTTCAGTCTCCCCTTCTTGAGTCCATGGCATGTGTTCATTAAAGGACCCGGAAAAAAACCTCCGTACTTCAATAGCGCTCTTCTCTCCCCCTCTCACAATATGACTTTCTTTAATCTCTCAGCGCTTTAGAGTTCCCGGACCCGGCGACGAGCCTTACCCTTTTTGAACGAAAAGCCCCACTTCAGCCAGAAGGTTGTGCTTTGCAAACTAGGCCTCCTCAACCACGGCGGATTCACAACTTTGCGTCGCAAAACCTTATGCCAGAAGCGACCCTCCCCCACTGGAGCCGCCTCCCCTATCCAAAGCCCACTCTCTTCGCAACCAGGATTCAATTGCGGCATTGCTGCCGGTGTAACTGTAGGACAAAGACAAAAATCTTCCCCTGCTTTTTTAACCTATAGTCCGTTTACCCCCCACCCCTAGAGGTAAGGACTTTCCACCGCAGCGGCTACCCTCTTCCTCCCCCTAGAAAATCCTTGCGAATTTAGTTAAGTAGAATTTTTCACGTCCCATTCATTCTCTAGCCCCTCCATCCTCTTGACGAAAATGTTCACACGCAGAAAAGTCCATGCCGACAGCATCCTTCTTTTGGTACCTTCCCCTAATCTGAGATCTACCAAAAGAGTCTGTTCAGGAGGTAAGTTCCCGAGGAAGTTTTTTCCTGCAATCGTGTCTCCTTTTATGACTACCCCGTTAACCCCTTGAACCACTCCTTTCCCCCAATGCTAGAAGCATCTCCATTTTCTGAGCGTCTCTTTTCTCTTCACTTCTTCCGTCCGAGTGCTTGCGCGGAGTCTACGGCCTGGCCCTCCATGAGTTAGTTGTTTCCTTTGCTGTTTTTTTCTTTTTTTTTTTTTCTGTGCTTCTCTTTACACGTTGCAGGTGTGTTCCGGTGAGCTGTCAGTGGATTGGTAGAGTCCTTCCTTGGCGCGTCTTTTTTCCTTTGTGGTCCGATACGCTTTCCTGCGTTGTCCCGCTGAGTTGCGTTTCCCCCAACGGCTTGGCCATTCTTTTTTTCTGATTCTTCCTTGAGTTGACCGCTTCTTCCTTTCGACGGAGTTAATCCCCTTGGATCGGATGATCCCCTGGCTCTGATTTGTGCGCGGGTCCGACCAGCTATTTGCCTTACTGCCTGTCAGGTCGAGTTGCCCCCTCGGAATGGACCCCCGCAAGGGCCTTCCCTGTCTCCCCACCCACGTTAGAACTTCCTCACTGATTCCCACCCCGTGCTGTTTGTAGCAGAATTGTCTCTTAGACGCGAGCGCGGTTTCCCTCCCCCACTTGTTCCCAAGCCCGGGGTTATAATTCCGCCGATGTTCTTTCGTGCGAGTAACTGTCGACTGGTGAGAATCGAACCTCTCCCGGTACCCCCCCCCATCGCTCATTGGTACCCACCTAGATAAAGTTCCCTCCATGTTCCAGAGCTCCCCCTCTCCCATCCGTTAATCGCACTTGGCCCGGTGAGTTTTACTGACCATATTTCTTGATTTTTAGGAATCCTAGGTCCCCGAGTATGTTTTGCGTCTTTCCTCCTTGTGCGGTTAGAAGTTGACCAAACCGAACTTTACCTTTTTAATCTGAGTAAGGCGCGTTTCCTTTCTGACGCCGGCGGGATCGCCGATTTTCTCGTTTTTCCACAACACCCAACATTCTGACAAACAAGTCCTAAATCCCCTCGAAAGCTACGCCTCTCTCCCGCCAGTCGTCTGATTTCATAAAAGCAGTTCCCCGCGGTTCGCGCAGTCCATCCCATAATGTGCCAGAAACAGGTCAGCAATTTTTTCTTCCCTATTCGCCCCTTTCGCATCCGGCCGAGGTCGGCCCTCGATAAAACTCCCTCGGAGGAATGATTCTTCTTGGGACTTAGCTGCGTCAGTCCTTATTCTTTCTCTTTTTGAAAATTCTACTGTCTCAGTAGCGGGGTACTGTAAG
>Ga0179591_1200187_pt1 | contig 18780 bp, 20 predicted proteins | sample CZOMad2_1_08_16f_FD_182891 | JGI IMG/M metagenome (GOLD analysis project Ga0179591, IMG submission 182891) | Vadose zone soil fungal communities from Angelo Coast Range Reserve, California, USA - CZOMad2_1_08_16fungal (PacBio error correction) | ecosystem: Environmental > Terrestrial > Soil >... | reverse complement strand
GTCTTCAACCTCCCCGGCAAGAAATTTGTTTTCCCCCCCTGAGTCCTCCTTTGATCGTCCCGTAATAGGATGGCAGTCAACTGAGACGGCCTTCAGAGAATTGTCATCGTTCCCTCCCCCAGCAGCAGATGATACCCCTCCCTTTTTATATTAAAAGGCCCCACTTTCACGGTGTGATCCTCTCAGAACTCTTTTTCTGCGATTATTTGCCCTTTTTTATGGGAAACAATCCAAGATCCTTCCCTTTTTCCTCATGTTCCAGGCTAGGATTACTTGGCCGGCCCGGTGGACGGAAAAGGCTACTGCGGTTGGTCCACCCCGATTTCTCAAGCTCTTCAAGTCAGGACGAAGTTGCATTATACTCTTTCTGATTCGGTCCCGGGTACTCCATTTTATGCTCCTGAATGAAGTCCCCCAAGAGTGTTATTCCACCAGTCGTCGACTCAAAGCTTTTCTTCAGGCTTCCAAGTAAGAGTCTGGCCTTTTCGTACTTTAACGCCAGGGATCCTGTTACCTTGTTCAGTGGAATTAGAGTGACTCTTGCCCCGACTCGTAAGGGGAGGCCGGTAAAAGCAGTAGCTCCAGTGTACACTCACGATGACAGTCCTGAAAGACCAGGTGGTCCCCCTTTCCTCCCCCGTCCTCTCCTCTTCAGGTCCTGTTCTCACCAGTGCGTTCCCTTCACCGACGTTCCCTTCTGTCAATTCATTTTCCATTTGCCTTCCATCTGCGACCCCCATGCGTTTGCCTACTCCCTAAAAGAGGAGTCAACGGCTATCTCCCCGTGCCGGTACGTTCCCCCCCCCTCATCGTTTAAAGAAACTATTCGGGCGACCTGAGCCGACGTCCGGCGCTTTACCTGACTTTTTCCGCCACAAGGTCCACAAGTCCTCTTTTCAGTCCTTCGCCAGGCACTAAACACGTAAAAGCAACCGCCTTTTTCTTTGTCAGAGTTCAGAATCGCCTAAATTCTTCTCTTGCTTAAAGAAACATCCCTGAACGTTTTGCCGGGTTACTCAAAAGCTCACCTGGACCCCCCAGGCACCTAATATCTCTTCTCTCCTTCATATTTCCTGGCTATAAGGAGGAAACTAACGGTATGGGTCCTGGTTGCCCGGTGTAAGTGTTCGTCGGGCCTGTTTTTTTTTGCTTTTGGATTACTCTGGCCTTTGTGGTTTTGAGGGTTTCGTGAGGCTGCCCTTTTTTCTTTTTTCGCGGCCTCTTCCTTCTCTTCATTTAAGGTGTCTTTTCCCTGGTGTTTTTTTAGCCTGGAGGTTTGTGAGCTCCCTTTAGACCCTGTCCCACAGTCCTCCTCCCAGCGTGAGAAGGTCTATTCGTGTTATGCCCCCTCATGTCGAGACCCCTTCCCCCTTCCAACCTCTCGGTGTAAGACGGGTTGACCCCCATTACAGGAAAGTCCGGCTTCCGGTCCTCTGAACAGACGGTCCACGGAACCTTCCCGTTTGGGTTTTGTGTCCTGCGGCGGCCCCCGATTCGCTTTTGATAGTTCTTGGGAGGTTTCTTTTCCTCCTAGTCCCTTGCTGGCCTTTTGAATTTCCTCGTTTCATAGACCCCTCGAGAGTGAGCCGTGCTTTCTTTGCGTTCTCAGACGACTTTCTCTCTCTCGCGCCCTAGTTTGGTGGAAGTTTTCTTCCGGAAAGATACCAAACGTCCCTGAAGGGAGACTTTTAGCCATTACGCCGATTGACCCGACGAGTTGCCGGTGGTTCTTGCGTTTTTCTGTTTACTCTCCTCCCCCTTTTTGAGCCTTATCTTCAGTAAATCTACCGGGTCCGGGCGGCCTGTTTTCTTCTTTATTCCCCCAACTCTGAACGTCTTCGGTTTTGGGGTGATTTCGTAGAGTCCCCGGTACACCAAAAAACCCCCCCCCCCCACCCACAACACACCAAACCACCCCCCAAACCCCCCCCCCCCACCCTTGCGGAATTGGGAGGCTCCCCTCGTAAAACCCTTCAGGTACCTGCCGTTGCTTGGCGTTTCTTCCCTTTCCTGTTCCTGCCTGTTCTCAAGTTTTTCAGAATCTGAGTGGGAGCTTTACCTCCCGTCCAGCAATCGCTTTGTTTCAATTCTCTTATTCGTTCAACAGAGTTAGCTTCGTCCTTGATTCCTCCTTTCTTCCCCCCTTCTCCCTCAAATGTCCTTGCTCGAGATTTTCGTGAAAGGTTCGCCAGTCTGCTCAGAAGTGCCTTACAGCCCACTTTTTCAACGGAGAGACCTGTTTCTAATCAGCTCGGCCTTTTTGGTTTAAAGCCTGGCCGGCACTTCCTCCTTCGTTCCTTTTCTTTCCTGATTCACCCAGCTTTTTTAATATTGCCTCCTCCCTTTTTTTTGATGGATCGAGCATCTTAGTAGAGGCACATGCCAACCAAGGAACGGCCTGTGGTGGGTTCTTCTTTCCCCCCTTCTTTCCCCTGTCAAGATGTCCGTCCCCTAAATTCTCCATCGCCTGGGCAAAGGGGAGTAAGTCACCTTCTCCACTCTTGTAGAACCTTCCCGAACTCCAATCTATGCGTCAGGGACCGTTGGGCTTAGCCGGGTATCCCCTTTCTCCCCCCCCTTCCCGGGTGCGACGGACATACCTTTGCAACACCATTCAGGTTAAAAAAGATGGATGGTATGTTCGTTTCAAGATTCCAAGACCGATGATTTGCAAACATGGATACAGCCGTCCAGTACCGTCTTTCCTGCCTGTGTAGCTTAAGTGGTGTGAAGATGTCTCGCCCCTTCAGACCACCTGGTTGAAGTACCCTTCTAACTTACCCCCACCCCCCCTCCTCGACTCTTTGTTAACATAGACGGGCTAAAACATGAAAAGACCCTTCCCCTCTGCTTGCCCCTAGACTCAGGAGACACCCAGCCCCTACCTAGGGTTCCGCGTCCCCACTCCTCCACCTTGGACTGTCTATTCAATTAGCCGTCCCGGTTTGATAATACGTACCATTCAGTTCCGGTAAGGTGAAGTTGGCGTCTCCGTATTGTTATGAAAAGACGAACCCCGAATGTTCCTTCTTTTTTTTTCGCCTCCTACCATGCACTGACGCGCCCTCCCTGAACGCACTGGTTCCTCAGACCGAGTAGTGTATCGAGGAAATAGCTCTTCATGAGAACCGCCCGATTCCCGCTTAGTGTTTCTCTTACCCCTTCACCGAACCCACTCTCAAGTCGGGTGTTCCTAAAGGTCCCCCCCCCCTCCCTTCCCTTCCTTCCTTTCACGTTGACAGTCTGGTCAGATGAACAGAACTCTTACTTTTAGATCTACAATGATTCCACTCTCGGTTGTCCTCCGTCAATTGATAGGCCCCCTGGCTTGAGCTAACCCCCGATCTCCATGTAACTCCCCCCCCCCCCCCTGTGATCGTGAAGTGAGAGCGGCTCGGCCACCGGGCCAACGCCTGACATTTAACCTCACTGATGAAGATGCCCCCCCCCGAAAGAAAACTGCTCGACCAGACCCACCCGGACAGTCCCCTCAAACCCGGCCACCCGCCACCCAACATTTCCCCGTGAATCCAAAATGCCCCAAGACAAGGCCTCAAATAAAAGGGACACCACCCCTTTGAACAGGAGTTACCCACTCTCTTTTCCGGTCTATCCCATTGAACCAATATCATTTTCCTCTCTCTCTCCCCGGTCCGTTGGCCTTCGATTTGATTACCATTTTCCTGTCTCCCCCCAATACCTTCCATGGTTGCTTTTACTCCTAGCCGATTTCTTGAACTGGGGTTAGCGTCCCCTTCCCTTTTTCCTCTCTGGAAATCTTTTATTTCGTGAGTCTCGCTTACTGGTGTATGAGATAACCTTTTTTAGACTTAGTCTGTCATCGCAGTATGCGGAAGTGTACTTTTTTCCCCAGATGTCTGAGAACTTCCTCCCTTTCTGCCCAGTTAAGGAAGTTCTTAGGCCTGATGCGATAGTGTGAAGGTAACATGAAGGGTGTTAGATTAACTATGTCAGACTTTTCTGCCCTTTTCCTCCAATAAACTTCTAGGGACACCTCGCTGGACTAAAAGGACCGCGTGTTTCCTGTCTGACTTCCAATGAGTTATTTATTGGGGACCCTCTTTCTGCCCGTTATGTAACTCGTTGCGCCTCTCGGATAAGGCCCCGAAATGAAGAGTCCTTTAATTTGGAAGGTTTCTAATCCCTTTCTTTTCAGTCAGCATCCTTTCTTTGGTACTCCTTCCAAGTCAATATCTTTCCGTTTCTGCCACGGTTGATTTTTAGAAGGACTTTTGGCATCCGTTCTTAGTTTTGGGTAGGCATGCCTAGTGTACTTTTTCCCTTTCAACTCTTCCTCTCTGAAGCTATGTCTTTCATGATGAAAGAGTTGTCCATCTCTTTAACAATCCACTACTCATGGGCTTTGGCCACTTTGAGGGAATTTCACGTCGCTTTGACGCTTTGGATCGGCGAGTGTTCTTTTTTTTCCTCCCTGCTGGTAGATGTCACCAAAAGGCCCTCTCTGCTACCTTCTGTGTCTAGAAAAAAGGTGAATTTTCTTGACTCATCCTTTGGCTAGATCTTTGTTCTCGGACGTTCAGGTTTTTCTTGCACGATGGACCGGATTCTCCCAACGATTGGTGCCTCCCGATGAGTTCGAGCATCCCTTCTTACCGTTCAAGGAAGACTTTCGTAAGTCTGATGTTTTTCCACCCCATTCTTTTTTCATAATAATAAGTGTTGGTTTTGTTTTATATAGATTTTGTGTTTCCCCATCACCGGTGAACCCATGATTTCTGAACAGGAGTAAGAGTGTATCTTTTCCTACAACTGAGAGGAAACTCCCTTCCCCTCGCTTTTCCCTACTCCTAATAGCATCACCCGCTCCCCCCTGAGATTACTTCCAAGTCCCATCCACTTGTTTCTTTCGCCTCAAAAATCTCATTCAGATTCTTCCAGTGATGTGGTTCCTTTAAACACGATTTCTGAAAAAAATTACACCTAGCCAGGTCTGGAGCTTCGGTCTTCATTACCTTCGGTGCCCAGCCGTCCTTACAGGAGTTTACAATTCGTCCCTCCACTTTGAAGCTTTAATTACATTCTCTCGGTGATCTCCTTTCCGTCGTCGGGAAAGGGTCATACACTTATGGAACTCCTTGGGAACTCCCCCACTTTCCCGAAACGTCTTGAAAACCCCATTTCCTCCCCTCGGAAGAGGAACCATCTTTTGATGCCCCTCGTAATGACCCCCCGTCCAGGCCTTCGTGACACATTTTTTGGCCCGCTGGGGACGAATTCCCGTCGACCGTCCTTGTTAGTTACCTGTCTTTAAGATCCGCTCAAGTGGAAACTGTTCACGGTCCAAGAGTGGCCGCCGGTCGCCCTTCGGTACCTCCCCATTCCCTCATAACGTGCCACTTGAAGGGTAGAACCGGAGCATCCCTCCTGACTAGAGGGTACTTCAGACCATGGTCAACTCCCCGGCGCAAGGCTATAACCCGTCTTTACCGTTCACTTCGCGGCCTCCTCTGCGGTCCGTCCACCCCGGCCCCGCCTTTTCCCGCAGAGGAGGATAACCTCTGCCGCGTCTAGACTGAGATTACCGTAATACCCGAGAACAAGTGTCACCCCTCTATCGGAACCCGAACCCCCCCCTTTCCCTCCCCGTGGGCTTCTTACCAAAGTGCCCCGGTCAGGAACTAGAAGCAGCGCTGAGCCCAGCCCACATGGTCACTGCACTTTAGGCTTAGGGAGTGACATCAAACAAGTAACTCTTCCCCCCCCTTATCTCTAGCATGGAGTCTGGCCATCCTTCTTGAACACCTCCACTGTCTGTTTCCGGCCCTTGTTGTCCGAATTTTGTGAGTGACGTGACGTCTTTTTTCGTGGTTTTCTTAAGTGTTGTTTTTTTTGGAGGGTTTACTGGGTGCTGGTGACTCCCTGAAGGTTTCTTGGTTCATGTTTCGAGCAATGGGTCTTGTCCTTGAGAGGAATAAGTTTTAGTTCGTAGTGCTGCAAGTTTTGGAACTCTCCCCTCTTCCTTTCCCCGCACCCCTCTGAAGTGAATCTTGATGACGGTGTTTTGCTGATACCCGAAATCTTTTCTCTCCCCAATTTTGATGCAGGAAAACCTGGTGTAAGAATGTCCCCTTAACCCGATCCCTATCCCGTTAGAGGTTCTTTCTTCCCCATGCCTGCCCCGGACTCCCGGGAGGGTTGATGTTCCTTGCTGCGGAAACAGCTTTCCTCTTGTGTCCGCGGTGATTGGAGGTTTTCCGGTTATTCTAGTGCCCTTAGGCCTCCTCTAGGTCCCTTTTCAAGCAAGAGAGGGCTGCCAGTGATGGACTTTCGGACCCGCTATCAGGGCCGATTTTTGAATCATCTTGATCAACGCGAGGGTGGCCTTTTTTTTCAGCACGTCACTCTCCCCTCCCAGTGAACTTTGACAGTATTTTTCCCGTCCTCGTTAGCTTTTCAAAGAGACCCGGAAACGGGGTTCTTTGCTTGTCCTTCGACCTCGCCCTACCTCGTTTCTATGGAGACTCTACACAGTCCTCCGGTCTGTTGACTTGTCTTTTTCTTGGTTTTCCTTGACTTAGTAGTAGGTAAAACTAGCAACTTATCTTGCGGGTGATGTATCTTCTTCCCTTTCCCGGTGATTCATGGGTCCTCGTCACCAAGTGTGTGAAAGATACTTCAGACCAGTCGGTATGAGGAAGTGCGTGCTCAAATTTCTCCCTCTCTGTCGGGGAGCTTTCACCTACCGCCAAGTGACCTTAATAGTCTTGGTTCCCTAGGATGTACCCCCTTCTAACTCTTCCGTTTCTGGAACCCCTCTTTGCGGTCAAACTTTGAAGCCCGGAATTAGCTTGGCTGCTGCCGGTAGAAATATGCTCAGCAGGGCACTTAAGACCCTTTTCCCACATTTACACCCCCCTACCCGCTACGTAAGCTATCCCACCTCTCTTGCCCCACACTTAACCTCAACCTCTACCTCACCCCACCCCCGCTATGACAATTTCTTCACTATGTCTCGGAGGTGAAAGAGTGTCCCCTAGCGCCGTCCATAGGCTTTCATGGAAGTGCCGCACTTGCATCATATATATATTTTCCAAAAGTTTGTTTTTTTTGAGAAGAGATTAAGGCGGTGATAGGTTCCCCCTTCCCCCTTCTTCTTCTTTCGTCTTCGGTTCTTTGCGTGAAGATCTTGGCGAAACCTGTTTTCTTTCCTCACTGCACGGTGAAAATTGTTTTCTCCTCGCCCCTCCTTTTAAGCGCTCCTCCAATCTCAGGACGGTCTTCTAAGTGGCGTCGCTGTTCCTCCTTCCAGACGGTTGAGAGAATTCGGGCCCCACAATCTTCTGGCTCAACCCCCCCCCTCTCTCTGGCTGATTTCCCGATAAAAGTCCCTTTGGGCACGGCTGAAAACGGAAGAACGTCCTACCGTTGTACCTTCCCTTCCGTTCAACTACGTGGGACGAGGTCCGCCCCGGAAGCCCCCCTTTTTCTTCCCCCCGTACGACACACCCTTTCCCCCCTTCCGTCTGTGGTAAACTTCGTCCTGAACTTTCAACCCCCCGAACCCAGGAAACGTTTTATGGTTCCTTTCTCAAGGATCCCACCAGGCCCTCCCTTCCCTTTTTGAAGTTCAACGCCCTACCCACTTTCCCACCGTAGCCCTAGTAAGATGACTTGAAACCAATCCTATTGCTTCCATGACCTTTTCCGTTGTCAGTTGGCTTTTTTCCAGCCCCCTCCCTTTCCTTCAGGATGCGAGGCTCCCCCCTTTCTAGCCTCCTGCCCTCCTCCTTCGAACCGTCTAGGTCTTTTCTTCAAAGCAATTCGAATTTCCGCGTCGCCGCTTATCCTCCCCCCTTTCACCCGCCCTCCCTCGGCAACCAGCTTTCCCGGGTGTTAAGAAGACACTTCCACCTCTCAAGCTTGCAGTCCCGTTGGATGTTAGATGAACGCCCTACGCAAGCTGTTTCTTCTGTTTATTCTTTATAGCAAATGATTCCACACCTCGCTTTGGTGAGAGAAGCTTCCACTGTTTCCTCCCCTCTGCTGGAGAATAACAGAAGACTATGCATAATATGCGGCGCTTTGTGACTGTCGCCTTTCTTTTTACCGGGACATTTCTCTCCACCTCCATTTTCCAGCCACCGCCCGTTCGTTCGGAAACTGGTCCCCGCACAGGCTAGTGACAGAACCAACTTTGCTAAAGACCCCTCAGAACCAGTCTTGCCCCCCCCCCCCCACCATTAAAGTTCCTCAAAGGCAAAGAACGGCTCCCTTACCCCAGGAGTGCCAAAAGTTCCAAAGCCCGCCCGTTTTTTTTTTGATAGACTTCCCCATTCTCCCTTTCTTCGTTAGGTCACCTCGTCAGTTTTCTCTTTTGATTTCACTCCCTTAGCTACTTAAGTTAATGGTTTCACCCGAGCCGATGGACGGACTTCATGAAGCATGGGTTTCCTCTAGTCTGTTCTTTACTTGGGTCTTTCTTCCTCCGGACTGTGACAAGGGTTGGGCGCTGTAGGCGTCCTCTCCACCTTTAGAATCCTTATTGATGTTTCGCCTAAGATTGATTTACTTTTCCTGGAGTTTATTCTTTCCCTCTTTGGCAGAACTTGACCTTTACCTCGGGGAGTTCCTTAAATCTTGTAGCTGGTAGTCCCCTTCTGACCTTCAAAAGGAGAGGGTCTTGAGATGGTCCCGGGCGACAAGGAAGGGAGGACACCGGTCGTCCGAATGCTTTCGTATGGGGACCACGAGGGCCCCTGACCCCCTTTTACAGCGTTTAGTTACCTCCCTTCCATCTAGTCTTGGATAAGTTGTTTTTTTTCACCTACCCTGGATCGTAGGGGTTCCGGAGTCTCTCGTAATTCCCTCCTTCCCCTTGCCTTTTTCACGACGGAAGTCTAAGTAAGAAGGACCCGCCGATGTCAAGCGTAGACACTATGGCTTTTTCTACCCGGGTGGACGTTTCACTTTCGTGACTTCAGCCTACTGGCGGTCCCCTTTGCCCCAGGAACCTCCTGGAACCACGCTTTCCTCTCCCCTTATTGAAAGCTTCCGCCATCTCTCCCCTCGTCTGCATTTAGGCCCAAGGAGGGCCATGACCCAGGCCGTCCGCCCAGATTTTTCTTCCTTCTTCTCTTTTATTGCGGTTCCCAGACGTTTTCACATGGAAGCTGGAAAGTGCATCGCCGCCAGGGTTTTCTTGACAGTCCCAACCCAGGTTTCAGTGTCGGGGACTCTCAGTTCTTGTGTGTTGGTTGTTTTTTCTCCTTTCTATCTCGGACCTGCCGGACCGGATAAAGAGGTGGCCGCCCCGGTGAAGCCGCCAGTCCTTAGATTCATCCCTTCCCTCCGTCCCAAGCCTAATGGCTGTCCCTTCTCTTTGTACCACACCACCCCTTTCTTTCCCTTCCCTCCTGTGTTGTTTGTTTAGCTATCTGGGTGTGGCAACTTCCCGACATGAGAGGAGTAAGCTTTTTGATTTTCGACTCATCGGCGCATTAAAAATGAAGATTCAACTCTTTAGAGAGGTAACTGGCAGAAAGCCCTGCAGCTTCCTCTCTCGACACGAGTTGATAGTCCCCGTTCCCCTTCAAGGGTTGTCGAGCTCCCCAGCACCTTCCTTTTTCTGACATCTCCTTTTTGCATCCTCGTCCCCCCACTAACCGTTCCAGAAGACCTAAACTTTAGGCTCCTCTTCTTCTCCGGCTAAGGACTGGCCTCCACTTTCCGTATCTCCTATGGAGAAAGATGGCCGTCATTGTCCTTTCAGGAGAGAGGCCCGGTCCGGGAACTTTCCTCCAAGTAGGCTCCAGTCTTCTCAACCAAGCTGTCCCCCTTCATTAGTTACTCCTTCCCTCTTTCGGCCGCGGACAGTCGCTTTTCTCGCTCCTGACAACTCCCAGGCCTTCTTTGACAGCTGGACCATCTTCATTATACGCCGGCTGAAGATCTTAAGGGGGCTATCCAGCTTCTATGTCTTACAGCCCGCTGGAAATGTGTCCGTGTTCCCCCGAAGAGTGGTCACACGCCGGAAGAGAAAGTACTCCCTTCCTTTTTAAGGCGCATAGACCCTTTCAAGCCACTTGCTTTGTAAGTCATGCAATGGAAGACCCAGATCTACCTCTTTTACATCGGAACGCCAGTCGGGGACTTTATTAGGTGACGTTCTTTCTCCCTCCTGAAGAATTTCCCTCCAATTGTCTTCTCTGTTTTTGGAAACGAAGACTCTAATGGTCGCTTACGCCTCCCTCGACACCCTTGCGTCATCCGTAAGAGAGTAAACTGCTAACAAAAGTCCGATGGCGCTCTCCCCCTTTTTGCTAAACTCAGACCAGACAGTCTTTCTTTTTTTCCAAATAAATGAATGTAGGAGAAGGTATTCCCCCCCCCCTATAACCTTGGCAAAGCCAGTTACTCAGACAGATTGAGATAGTATATAAAGGGATTCCCCCTCCCCTTTCTTTAGCCTGGGTTCCCTGCACCTTTTTCTTCGGGGCAGGTAAGTTTGTCCTGGTTTGCCTCTCCGGTACTGGTTTTTTGGAGTTTTTACTGTGTTAGGTTCTTTTTTGGTACTTGTTCCTCTCCCCTTTTTTCCCCGTGCAGAGTCATAAGTGCGTGGCAGGTGAGGTTATTTCTTGTCTCTCTTTCATGGCAAGGTGTCCGAGCCTCGCCCCGGCCCCTTTTCTCCGCAGCGGGATGAAATTTCGTCTGATGATGACAAGAATCTGCTGCCCCAGTGTTTTACGAGCCAACCTCTCGGTCCGCATTTCTATAAAGTTTCTCCCCCGTCCAATCTGCTTTTCTGTCATTTGCACCATCCCCCCTTCACTACGAATTACCAGTAGGGTCTTATGTTTGCCGGAGTCCCCAGATCCTCTTTGGCCGCGGTGACCTTTAGGTTTCCGGTTCGGCTAGACGTCATCGGACCGGGCTTCTTTCGACCTTAGAGGTCACCTTTAACAGACCCCCCTCCCTCGGCGCACGTTTTTCGGGAGCGGATGATCCTGAACTCTGATGACCCTAGCAGCCTTTTTCACCCTCTGCTGTTGGCGCGCAGCATTCTCCCCTTCACCTGACACGGACGAGATCTGTACGCCCGGAGGGAACAGAGGAAGTCAGTTTGGGCTTTGACGTCGACCCCTCTTTACTTTTTTCTCGGTCGCACCGCCCCTTTCCGTGGCCTTTCTGGGGTTGGTTTTACCCGTTTCTTGATAGTTTCCCCTTGGAGGAGGGGTTTGAGTTTGAGTAGTAGCGGACGGAAAGTTTTCTCCTTTGCCGTCTCCCCCTTTACGTCCCCCTTCTGGAATCGACTTTGTCAGGAAGTCGGTCCGCGGTCGCGGCAGTTCGTTTCTCCCGAGGCGGGTAGATGAACTTCCTAGCCCCTCGTCGGGGTTGAAAACTGACTCGTCTTTTTTTGCCATGTTTTCCTCTTTCCCGTTCGTTCCGTTGAGGACATCCTTTCTTGCCTCCACTCCGCCACTGGCCTTTCGGATGGCGTCCTTTTTTCCGATTGCGCAGCTTCCCTCCCCTTTCCTTCTCTCCCGTTTTTCGATCCCCTCCTTTGGCACCTAAGGGCCCCTCCTCTACGTTGAAGCGCGTTGGTCTTGTTGCGTGACCGCTCCTCTCATTCATTCTTTCCTCCCCTTTTGTGAGATTTTTTCCTTCTGGAGAGGCCCAGCCACCCTCTTCGGGCTAATGAGGGCCCCTGCCCGTTCCGATCTTCTTGATCGAAACTGGCAGCTCGGTGGACCAGGGGGGTTTGAAGCACTGCTGAAAGTTTTTCTTCCCTCCTCCCCATATCAGCGCAAGGAAATTGGACGGGCTTCCTCCTGGGAGCTTCCCGTTTTCATAACGGACGAGGGGAGAATTTACATGCCTTTTTGACTTTTCCCCCCCCCTTCTCTTTTCGGTCTGGAGGTCACATTACCCCTTTTGGCGACTGGAAGAAACAGGTCCCAAGACAGATCCCCTGAATTTCTTATCCCCGGTTACTCTTCCCTTCGTGGTGACGAGGTTCGCCGTCTCCTTCCCGTGCCTGCCCGCTACGGCCCCCCCCCCCCACCCCGAATCCGGAAGATTACTACGAGGAACCCTCACCCTCCCTTCACGAGAGGGAGATCTCAGGCTAACCCCGTTCTTTTTCTCTCGTCAGAAGTAAATCACATGTTCCTTCTATGTACTAAGCTTTCCCCTTTTCCCTCTTGAGTCCCCGTCTCAATTTCATTGGAGCCGGGTCCCCCTCACGCCCACCGTCTAAGGTTCTGTAATGAGGGCGTTAAGCGTTCCCTGACTTACGCCCCTCCCGACTGCACCTCCCGCTTCTTTCGGCTGGTTGACACTCGTACCTCACGCGTCCCTTTTGTCCGCGGCCGCCCGTGAAACCAGAAACTCCCGTCGGCCACCGCTTGTCCGCGGGTTCCGCCTTCCCCGGACAAGACTACTCCTTCTCCCGTTGAACTTTTTCAAGCTTCCTCAGCAACTCGGGACGGTTTTTTTTAGTTGATCTTCTCGGACACGGACCCCCTAGCGGTGTTATTGCCTCCTTCTTTTTAAAGCTGCGGTCGATCACCTTTTTTCACTCCACCCATGTAATACAACGCTGAGCCCCCTTTTTTCCCCCTCGGTGGATACATTCCACTGTCCCTTTCCGCAAAAGAAAGTTCACCCCCAGCGTCCACAGACACCGGAGGCGCGGAAGGCCCTCCCACTTTTACACTTTCCCACACCCCCCCCCACCCCACCAACGGGGGTTCCGCTTTGCACCAAGGCAACCGACACCCCACCCAGTCCCCCGGACTGCCAAAGTCCCCAAGAGCGATCAATTCACGACAACGGTTGTTTTTCAGGCGGCCACTCAAATGTTTAGACGGATAAGGAACATCTTCTTCTTCCTCTCGTTAGGAAAGTTACTTGGTGGTCCTGTTTCTCGTTTTGATGCAGTCCGGAGCCCTACATGCAGTTTAATGTGTGTTTTTTTTGTTTGGTCCCCTCTCTTTTGAGTTCGAGTGCGACAATTGAAGGGGTCCCCCGCCCTGTTTCCCCGCGGTTCTCAGTTCCGTTTTCGGGACCGTTCGCGATGACGGATTTCTGTCTTTGTCGGGTGACCTTTCTTTAACTTATCGAGCAGTATGCCTCGTCTTCCCCCCTCCGTTTTCTGCTGCGGTTTGAAAGGATTTCCTGTGAGTGAGAAGTCCCTTTTTGCATCGCTTTCCGCTGCGGACTGCCGTTAAACTTAAGGGGGGTTCGGCGTCCCGTGTCTCTTAAAGATTGTTCACCCATGTCTTTTTCCTTCGAAGGGCCTGCTGTCTATCTCAACTTTCCCGGCATGGATTTACTTCGGCGCGTAGGGACCAAGCGGGTACAGAGTGAAACGATCTCTTTTTTTTAAGAGCTTCTTTTTCTCCTTCCGCCATGAACGAGTAGGTCCTCTTTTTCCCGGGCCCAAGAGAATTCAGCTTCCAAGACTGTTTCAATCAGGACTTGCTGTCCAGTACCAGGCAGAAGCTCCCTTTCCTAACAAGCTGGCCCTTCTTCCTTTTTTCACCGTTAACGATTGCTTTTGTTTTTCAGGCAGGAGATAAGTGGTCCCTGGACCAGGAAGGGAAAGCTTTCCGGATACGAGAGCCAAATGCCTTGAATGTTTTCCCCTTTTTACTAGAGGTAACCTTTTTTCTTTTCCCTTGGCACGGAAAAACGTAACTTTAATGAGCACGCCTCAGACACTCCTTTAGCTTCCCAGTGAATGAGAGTGTTTTTCTTTTTCCGCTAGGTAATGAACCCATGACGATTGTCTCCCCTTCCCTGTAAAGCTTTTTATTTCCCGAACAGGTTTGCAGTGGAAGTTTCGATATCCATTTTTCTAGTCCAGTTGAGCTTTTCCTTATACCCTCCACTCTTTTTTCCCCCTCTCGACCAGCTGGTGAAGAGTTGTTTTCCGCATCCGTGTCCTCCCTGATGCGCTGAGAAGAAGGACTGAAGCCATGTCACATCATGGATTGTGATGATTTGACCCAAAACCTACATCGTTTTGTTTTCTCTCTCTCTTTGTGTGGTAAACATCATTCACCCGTCCCTCATTCGGATTCCCCCGGTAAGTTTTTCTCGCCCCCCCGTCATCGGCTTCTTCAACCCCCTTTTCGGCAACCCGTTCGAGCCGTTACTTTTTGACCTCCCTGCCTCCTGATTACCAAGCCTCCTCCCCCACGTTTGCTCGTTTCCCTTTCATGCCATTTTTTTTTGTCGTAGCAACCCACGATGTTCGAGCTTCACCGCCTTCCATGTGTGCAGACCATGAGTAGTCAAAATAACCGCTCAGGCGATAACAGGGAGGACTCTTCAGTCGTCCACCTTTTCTTCCGTGGCCGCCATGATTCCCCCTTCCCGGGAACCCTCTCTGCCCTCCACGAGGGACGACGTGCCGATTTTTCTCTCTTCCCAGAGGAACTTTTCCCGGTCCGTCTGACGGCCAAGTTAGGATACGTTCCGGTTCCTAACCCAGAGTGAACGTTGGATCCCCCATCGTTCGCTCCCTCGTGGGAACGCTTACAGTCAGTAGGTTCTATGAGTTAATGACACCTGCCGCTGTGCACCGGGGCCCTCTTTGCCCTTCGCGGACGACTTCCCCCCAAGGCCCTACCTGACTTCGCATTTTGCTTCCTGGATCCACGCTAGCGACCTTCTTTACCAGAACGATTGAACGCGGGCCGCATTCTATGCTTTTAACCCTTACGCCTTCCCCCCTCGCGACCGTCAGAGGCAGGGTACTCCAGGAGCATATAACCGCATTCCTTCGGGTCAGTATGACATGGGACGCACCTCCCCCTTCCCCTCTTTACTAACGAACCCACGTCGGGACCCTTCGAGATAGGCCAGCGCTTTCCTTCCCCCCATAAGGCAGCCGTTTCCCTCAAGCCCTTCTGAGCCTAGTGAAGACGGTAGACGGCGATGTGCACCTGACTTAAGGCTACTTTTACAGCTCAGCCGTCAGCGCGAAGGCTTCCTACCTTTTTCCAAGAGTCCCTTTTTTCCCCCTTCCTTTTTTTCCGAGAACCGCGCCGCAGCGGATTGTCTTTTCCTCCGAAGTGAGAACTTTTTCGCTTCAAAGTACTTGAAACCAGTAATCGAGATATACGGAGATGTATGGATATCCTGGCCCCTTTTTTCCCCGGTCGTGGGACGCAATGGTGCCGTTTTCTAATCGAGGTAGGAAGTCTTTGTCCTTTTGTGCCTGGTACTTTTTGGTTTTTTTTTTTAATGGGTGCGGGGCTTTTTCCTTTCTGGTGGGTCTTTTTTTTTTTTTTCAAGTGTCATAAGGGGCTTTGCGTTCACTTTTTTCTCTTCGGTAGCAGAGTTAGAAGGACCCCCCCCTCGTCTCAGGTGTCTTTACATTATTTTATGTTTGATGCTCCCGCCAGCGTTTTCCGAGACAAGTTTGAGCCCTGCCCCCTTCCTTTGTTAAGCAGGGGACGATCCCCTCTCAACGAGTTAAAGGTTCCTGTCCCTTCCTTCCAGTTACTTTCAAGGACCCCTTTCCAGGTAGTTGATGGTGACCGTGAGCAGCCCTTGCCTTTTTCAGAGGGATTTGAGGTAGTTTCGCTCCTCGGCTAGTAACCTGCGGTCCGGCGTCGAATGTTAGGACCCCCCTTCCCTCCCCTCAGACGGGCTCCCCCTGGTTGAGCCGTCGGAGATAAGGGCACTCATTGATTACTAACTTCGACCCCCGCCCCGTCGAGGTTGTTTTTTCTCCTTAAAGATAACACGGACTTTTCTTTTTCCCTCAGAGGATGTTCAGTAAGCTTCGTAGTGACCGATTCCTTCCACTTTTCGGCTTGCTTTGAACTCCGACGACTGTGTGTTCGGATTGTCCAAGTTGTCCTTTTGGAATTTTAGGTGAATGTTTTCTTTGCGTCGCTTGTAACACTGCCGGTCATTGTGTTTGGGTTATGTCGTTTAGTGTTCCTGAACGTGGCGGCATGGGCGGACCACCTTCTCCCCCTTTCCGTGACCTTCTTCCTAAAGCCATTGTAGAGGTTGAGGCGCTTTTCGCAAAGGTTTTCTTCTTGGGCGGTGAGTCCCTGACCTCCGCCACCCTAGTCCGTTTCCCCATATTTCGTCTGTTTTTCCCTCTTATTTTTTCCTCCAAAGTCGGCCTTAGGAAAACTGTTCTTCCCCTCCCCCGAGAACGCAAATTCCCATTAGATGAGATTTCCGGCCCTTTTCCCCTTGACAGGATGCTAGTCCAGTGAATTAAGACCATGTTCAACGGCGAGAGGGTTCCCCCCCCTCTCCCCCTCTTGGAAGAGTAAGAGTTTCCTTTCCCCCCATCGAAGGAATGGTTCTTCCCTCTTCGTAGATAAGAAGCCCTCCTATTTTTCTCTTTCACAAATCACCTCTTTTTGTGAGCTTGCTATGATGCTTTCCGGCACGACCTTTCTCTTTACGGGCTATCTTCTTTCTTTTTCACGGATGTTTAAAGTTTTTTCAAGTTTTGAGCGGCTTCTCCCTGAAAACAGGGGTCATGCGCAGGTGACAACTGGGATCTTTTCCTTTTCCTTCCTTGTTCAAAGGATTTCCTTCCTCCCCCTCTCAGCGAAGGCCAGTGTTTCTTCCTCAGTTGGCGGACGAAAGGATGTTACCAATTCCTAGGTTCTCCTTGGACAGCCATCTTGGGAAACACCCTTCCCCCGTTCACCACCGACGCGGGGCCTCTTGTTCCAAAGCTCCCGCTCGTGTCTCCCCCTTTTTTAACAGGAAGACTCTCCTCTCCCGCTCCTTCCCTGTCGCAGTTTAAAACTTTTACCTGGTTTTTCAAGATTACAACCTTTTTCCCTCCCCCCGGTGCCGTACGATACTCCCCATCACCCCCCCAAGCATAGGACCTCCTGGTACCTCGGAAGCCGCCGGTGACACCCACAAGCCCATCATTTCCCCCGGCGCGGCCTCTGTTTCCCTCCGAAATCCCTTCTTTAGAATTTCCTCCACTCCAACTGGCAGTTCGCCTGTCTTGGACGTGACCCCCACCTCCTTCTCCTGTAACTCCTTCTTCTCCTGGCCGGGCTGCCGCCTGCGCACCGCAGACCTTTTCTTTGGCTTAGATTTTTTCCAAGATTGGCCCCACCCTCTATCGCCAGCAGCAAAGCAAGCCCCCCTTCCCTGCCGTTTATTGATCGAGGAATCTACTTTCCTCCTCCGCCCTTTAGAGGGCCGCGTCTTCTCGAAAAGTCAACTCCCCCGCTGAACCCCCCTCGGCTTTCCCTCAGCCTTTCACCCCTCCCAAGAAAGGGCCAGTTCCCGGGGGCCCTGCTTGCCAGATAGATGACCTCGAAATATTTTTTTTTCTCTTTAGATCGGTTATCGACCGCTTCCTCGTTTTGGGTCTTTCCAAGGGCTAGCCCCGCTGCGGTTTTAGCATTCAAAAGAACCGACCGAAAATGTCGAAAGATGTCTTTTCTATTGGTGACAGGCCCCTTTCTCTTCCCCCCCCCGGGCAAGGGCCTCAAGACAGGTACCCACCTCCCCCCCCTCACTGTCGTCTCGGAAAGGGAATCCCCTTCTCCCACCCTTCCAAACCCGGAAAGAAAGTCACCCTTCCCTTGAACCCTGCAAAACCAGCCACCCGGCCGCAAAAAATTAACCACCAAAGTTTGCCCTCACGTCCACTGTTTCCCCACAGTTGCCACCTCCCCCTGTTCGTTTCGTCCTGCGGATATCGACATCCATTCTCCGATTTTAAAGGTCCGTGGCCAGGTGGTTTCCCTTTTTGGATGTTACCGAAGGCGCCACTTTCGGGGCGTCCCTTTCCTCTACTATGGGCGTCGCCAGTTTAGATGACTTTTAAGGGGTCCGGAAGCGGCAACGGGGCTTTTTCCCTTTGTAGGGACGGTTTTTTCCCCCTTCTTGGTGACCCGGGTGTTTGGAGATTCGTAGTCTGATTAAGTAGAGAAGTCGGTTCTAGTAGCCGCCGATTTTTTTCACGTGCTGCAGTCGTGGACGTCCGGAATGCTTTTTCTTTCTTCCTGACGTCACCCCCCTTTTTCCTCCCCCCCACGGAGTACAAGCTTGTCCTCCCTCGGTCGTACCTGTAATGCTGAATGCTCCCTTTTTGAGGGAGATGCTGAATTGGATAGGACTGATTGCGTCGAGGCCGGAGTGACCTCCCTTTTTTTTCCCGAGGCAAGTTCTTTCCTTGGAAGCGAGCTGGATACGACGACTCCCTCTTATTGAGGAAGGTTCCTCAGAGTTTCTCTTTTTCAGCCTGTCACGAGGGCTTGTTTCTTCAAGAAGGCAAAGACCGCGACTGTGCGTCCTCCAATTTATCGTAATTTTTGCCCTCTTTTTCTCTTTTTTTTTTTTTTTTTTTTTTTATTCAATGAAGGAGAAGAGTTCGTAAATTTACGGCTTGAAGGCCGCTCTCTCCGCTGTTCTCACCCTTGAAGGAGACCCCTCTAACGCCCCTCTTTCCATCTCCTATTTTCAACGCGTGACCTTCTTCCCCCCGGTGGCCTGACCGACGAGACGCAGTCCCCCTGTTTTTTTCGTAGCTGAGAGGTTAGGCTTTTTTGTTTTTCGTGACGCGGTCGCACCCATGCCAGTTCCGTCTTTCACTTTTGCCATGCGCGAGAAAACTTTCTTTTCCTTGGACGACTACCTTCGGTGGCTAGTCTCGGTTAGAGAGGTCCGTCTTCCACAGCCTGACAGTCTAGTAAAGGTTCCGCACTTTCACTTTTCCCGATGACGGAGAGAAGGCCGGCTCCTCCCTTTTTAATTGAAGAATGTTCGTTTTCTTTTGTTCCCCCCCCA
>Ga0179591_1191495_pt1 | contig 18780 bp, 18 predicted proteins | sample CZOMad2_1_08_16f_FD_182891 | JGI IMG/M metagenome (GOLD analysis project Ga0179591, IMG submission 182891) | Vadose zone soil fungal communities from Angelo Coast Range Reserve, California, USA - CZOMad2_1_08_16fungal (PacBio error correction) | ecosystem: Environmental > Terrestrial > Soil >... | reverse complement strand
CTATGTGATTCATGTCCCCTCCACTTTCTGTTTTTTACTTTGGGCGGCCCTACTTTATTTCTTGAGCGTCTTTAGGAGTCGGAGATGCATACTTGGTTTATTTGCTTCTCAGGGCCGTCTTCCCCCCCGTTGTATTACTTTTAGTTACCGAACCCCCTCATCCACCCTGTTTTCCGGGTGAGGTGGCGTGTCCTCGCCTTGAAATGCAGTTGCGGTCTTCTTCTGTGGTTCGATTCTTAGATTAGTCCCCGAATTAGATCACCACTTTTTCGACTGCATACGGCAAAGATTCCTCTCCCCCCTTTCCACTTTCTTTCTGGACTCACCAAATTGTCATGGATGTATCCCCCCCTGATTTTTTTTTCCGCGCGTTTGCTCTTTTTCCATTTTCCTGTAGGCGAAAAGGTGGCACAACCCCCCGTTTATTCTTCCTCGATGTTTTCGCTGATCCGGAGATATTGGTTTTTTCTGTCACCTTTTCAGCCTTGCCGTTCTTTCAGTCTGCTGGCTGTGTCTCGGCAAGGCCTCTGATTTTTCCTTCCTCCCCTCTAGGCACGAATTTCCTCCTGACCCTCGTAGGAGACGTCCGTTTACTTGTCGGAGGAGATCCTTTTTCTTGAACATTTTCCCTGTAAAGAGGAAGAAGCTCGCAGTCTCCCTCGCGTTTTACGCTGTTCAGCTTTTGCTTGGCTGTCCTTTTTCCTAGAATGACGGAGAACAGAACCGAAACGTCTTTTTTTTTTCCGCTGCTGACCCAACCCGGTCGCGATTTTTTTCGGATATAACTGGTCGACACTATATTTTTGTGCTAACTCAGCTCTATCGATCCCTTCCTTCCCTTGGACGATCGTAGACTTTTTGTTTGTGGCTGATCGACAGTAAAGATCAGGATTCCTACATTGCGCTTCTCCGCCCACCCCGATTGAACCTATTAGGATGGGACTTTGCTTTTTTTCGCGCGGTTATGGTTTCGATTACAAAGTGATCCGGCTTATCCTTTTTTGGTCCTTCTTTTTTTCTTCTTTTTTATATTTTCCTCATAATCTGGTTATATTGGTACATCGAGTTAGCTTTCTTTTCTACGTTTTCCGAAGTCCCTGTTTTCCGCTAGTTTCGGTGCAAATGTTACCTTTTTTTTTTTTCGTTCGAAGAACGATGGCGTAGGATACATCTTATCCCGCCCTGTGTAGTAACTTCTTTCCGGTTCCCACGATCCGGGTCTCTTCAAGGTGCTGGATTCAATACTTCCCGAGCCATTTTCTTTTCCTTTCCCTATCCCCCCGTCGGGATCGTCCTTCCTTTTGAATGACTCTTTTTATTCCTTTTTTAAGTTCGTTCTCGATGGAACCCCCCACAATGGCCTTTTCTGCCCCCCTCTTCAGTTTGTCGCCGATTGTCGAGCACGTCGCCCTTTTTTATTTTCTTGCCAAGTGTGACCCCTAGGAAGGCGCGCCCACCCGCATTTTAAGCGGTTCCACTTTTCGCTCCCCACCGCGCCTGCGCCGTTGAGGCCCGCCTCGCTTCAAACACCTGCAGAGTCTTAGTCTTCAGCAAATCTCCGCTTCCGTGTGCAAGCAAAGGCTTCCAGTCGTCTGATTGGAACACAGCTCCCACTCTCTACTCCCCTCCTTCACCTGGACAGGAAAAATTATCTTTCATCGTCCCTCTTTTTTTTTCTCACTCTTTTCGCAAGCAGCTAACTTCGACAATGCTCCCTCGCTTAATCTTACTCCGGTTCGGGGAGCTAACACGCCCCCCCCCCTTTCCCACTTCCGTTGATGTGATCGAGCGCTGGGGTTGATCCCCCCCTGTTTTTCAGTGGACCTGATCATATTTCCACATTTGGAGTCTGCTTTTTGCCCTCGAGCTCGACTTTTCTTTCGACTCTCTTTCCCACTCCCCGTGCCAGAAGGATGCGTAGAGTGGCCCCCCTTCTTCTTTTTCTTCGTGCCTCAGGCAATAGAGCTCCTGCCTCAGCGCTCCTTACTATTTTTTGTTTCCTCTTCGCTCCTTCCCCTGCGTCCTTTCCTCGACAACCTGACTCCTACAACCGCCCTCCCCCCCTTTCGTTACCCCCCCTTTCCCTGCCCTAATTCGTCTCCCTAGTCCCGAGGTCAAAGGGTAAATCTCGAAGTGCGTCGACACCTCTTTGTTCTTTCCCCCAGGCCCCCCCCTGACTCCTTCTTCAAGTTCGCTTTACCCGTTTACGAGCCTGATGCACACCGTCACTTCCCCCCCCTTGCCACAGTGAATCTTCCCTACACGATCACCATTTATTTCCGCGTCAGGAAAACCCCCACATAACCCCGTTTCAACCCCTGATTCCCCCCCTATTTCCCACTCCCCGTTCCCCAACCGTGGGAACTTGTTGTCGCCCCCCCCTGCGGTTCCCCTTTCCTTTTTCGTTTCCACCCCCCCAGTTCGGACGAAGCGACCGCCCTTACGCTGGGAGAGTGCTCTTCACCCCCTCGGCCTTTTTCAAAAAATTTCAACTGTTCCCTGAAGCCGTCCTTGCTCGATGCTCCCCCTCTCGGCTTCCTGACCAGGCGAAGGCTCCCGGCCGCACGACCTGCCCCCCCTTCCCCTTTTTGTCTTTTTCCTGCTTTGCTCTCTCCCTGCAGTTCTGGGCGCAGGGAGCATCGTTCTCCCCCTTTTTCATTTTCCCCTCTCTGCGGAATATTGACGATGGAGTCTTTTCGTAGACTCTACCCTTTAGTGCTCCGCTTCTCCGCCTGCGCTCGTCACTAATGAGCAGGTTCGTTAGCGCCGGGAATCACCCCTTCTGGTCTCCGGGAAGGAGCAAGCTTTCTCCAGGTTCGACCGCTACGTCTCTTCGTCCTTTCGTCTTTCTACCTTGTCCACCCATCTCTTTCCGCTCACGGTGTCAGATACGTTCCGCCCCTCTTTGTCTCCTTTTTTTTTTGCTGCTCAAGAGACGATTTTCGCGTCCGCCCTCGTTTCGTTCCCCCCCGCGCTGCCCCCAACCCTGACACCAGGGCAAGCTGCCTTGTTTCCTGGTTTTTTACGATGCCTTGTCCCTCTCTTTTTTTCCCTCCCCCCTTTCCCTCTCTTTCGCGGAGATCACAGAAGACATGTCCCCGCCTCGCCGGCGACGGTCCGTCCGCGCCACTTTTTCATGAAGCAGCCGGCGGCGAGACGGGATCGCCGTCGAGTCGAGTGCGCGTGCTATTTTTTTTTTTTTTTCTGAAGTTCCCTCCCTTACTCGGGTGGGGAGCAATCTCCTCGTCCCTACACAAACTACACAGCTCGCCTTTTCCTTTGCCTGTACTGCTGAGCCTTTTTACACCCGCCTCTCTTTTTTCTTTCCCCCCGTTGTTTTTTTCTATACTCTGAGCATCCTCGTCGGCGGCGATCGGCTGATCGCAGGACTGCACGTTCCCTGACTTTAGATTTCTGTTTTTTTGACCTCGCTCCTTAGGGAACCTCGTTAAAGTCCTCCTGCATCTGCAGCGTCCACTCGACTCTCCGGCGTTCACCGCCTCCCCTTCCTTTTTGAGCATCTCCCCCTCCCCTGAATAGATTTAGAGTACATTCGAATGAAGAGTCATGATCAGTACCTCGCCGGAGAGGCTCGCTTCTTTTCTCGCCGAGCCTCCCCTTTCCCCAAGTGGTAGTTTTTCTTGCGCGGTGGACGAGCGCTTTTACCCGGCGCGAGCTCTTGCCCTTTTCTTTTTCATTCCGCTCCTCACGACCGGCGTCTCCGAAGAAAATCGCCCTTTAGTTGCAGTCCGCCTTATCCTCGTCGATTCCTCCCAAACGGATCGTACACCTCGCCATTCGCGTTGGCGTGTATTCGCGCTTTCGTCCTCTTAGTAGAGGTACTAACGCGTCCTCTTCGACTTGTCAACGCGACAGCCTGCAGGTCTTAACCTTTCTGTGCCCCTCTGCCTAGTTCTGCTAGCGCTGCTCCCCCTAGATCCACGAACAAGTCTCCTTATCTTTCTGTCACACCCCCGAGCCCCCTCCTGAAAAGAGGGGGTCGGCTAACAATTATTTTCCCTTCAGTGTAGATCAGGGGATCGAGACGCTGAGAATAGTGAGTCCTCTCGTTGGGTCGACTTTTCTTCTCGTCAGCTTACTTTCAGAAGTACTCTCTCCGTATCCCTTCTTGACTCCTCTTTTCAAACCTTTTTTTTTCTTTCCCTGCGGAGTGAGTGTAGCCGCCGACAGTCGAAGGTCCAGGTGCCCCGAACTGGGGGGTTTTGTTAACGCTTCTCAGAGGGCCTGCCGTCAGTTTTTCCCCTCCCCCGTTACGTTCCCCGTCGTTCCAATGTCGTGTGTGTATCATCCCTTTTTGGTGCTGTTTCCCCAATGGCTTTTCCCCCGATTTCTTCTTTTTTTAGAATGTGATTGTTTTTGATTTTTGCATGTAGTGGCCCTATATCGTTTTACCTTTGTTTCCTCTGTGTTTTTTTCTTCCTTGAACATAACAAGGAGGTGTATAGAATCTAGATTGTCCGTGGTCACCTTCCTTTGATCACGAATTTTTTCCCCTTCTTTTCCCCCCGAGTAGGATGTGAATTCAAGGGCTTTGTGAGTTCTTAAGGTTCTCTTTCCATTCGCTGATCCCCTTCCCGGGTTTCCCCCATTCCCTCTCCCTCATCTTTTTTCTTAGCGCTTGTTTGAGCAGCGTCTTAGGCGCTCTCCGCCGTCCCGGGAGCGACCTTCCTTTCCTCCCGTACGGAGATTTCGCGAGTCGAAGGTTTAGAGCTTAGATTTGCAAGCTCGCGGTTGTACTCCTTTCTTTCTCTTGTAGAGTTACTACAATTGCTTAACGAAAAACCGAGTTCCGCCCTTCCCCCCCCCCGAGGCCTTTCCTTTTTGGGTCCCTACCCCCCTGTCCTACGGAGTACTTGATACAATCGAGTGTCCTTAATTCTCCTTTGCCTTGCGTGAGAACCGTGTAGACGCGCGCGATGACACTATTTCTTCTGTCTTTCTCCTGGTTCGTATTTTGATCTTCTAGATGTGTTTCCCCTCTCCTTTCAATTCTGTTTTTCTTTTCTTTAGCGCTCTCTTTGCTGCGTTCCTTCCCCCTTTTTGTTTTGCTGTTGTTGCATCCTAGCGGAATCGTCCCCCGAGCTCGGCTTTTTTACAAGCTGTTCCTCAGGTTTTCACCGCTGCCTGCGTTTTTTCCCTGCGATGGCCCTCCCTCCTTGCTTTTGCGAGTTGTTCGCTCGCCCCCTCCTAGATCCGCGGCCACTCGGCGCCTTATTGCCTGGCCTGCGCCCTTCCGAAGACCATCGTCATTCTAGCCCGACGGTTATCGTCAAGCAGCCCTTGCCTTTCTCATTCACTGTCAATAAAGTCACCCGGGACGAGGACCGGATGGTATGTTCTTCAACTTTCTTCAGCGATCACTTTAGCCGACTCCTTTCCGTTTTACGAGCTTTTTTCTTTTTCCCCAGTCAATGAGAGAACCCCGGCTTTCCCCCTTTTCGCGACGTGCCCCCCCCGCTGACCCCTCGTCACACTCTAGACCCCCCTCTGTAGGCCAGCCCTTGCCGGCGATTCTTTCTTGAATCCCTGTCTTTCTTCCCGGTGGACTGGACAATACCCCCCTCAGTTCCGAGGCGTCAAAGGCATGCCCATTGATTGTTTTGTTTGCGCTCTACTTCCCTCTCGCGATCCGGCGTTCCTCGCATCACTCCCACCTTTGCTGACCTGATCGGCAACGCGATTTTACTCTCCTCTACGTGAGTTCTGCGCTGCCCCCTGTGGTAGCCCTCTCCCTTAGTCATCTCGACCCTTTGCTTCAGCACGTTTTTTCCTTTTTTTCCGTTTCCGTCCCGCCCCTTCCTGACGAGGAAAAAGCCCCCATACCTCGCAAGTTTTGCCCGTGTCTTTTTTTAGCGCTGTCTCTGGCTTGCGAGTGCATGACACCCTGTTCACTCATGAACCTCCTCTTTCTCCCCCTTTTTCCCTCGCCTAAGAGTGGCGAGAAAGTATGGCCCCTATGTCTCGCTTCGGTTTCCTCGATCCAGGTCGGACCTCTCCGCCTTTTTTCCCCCTTTCCTGGGCACCTGCCGAAGAAGTAGACAGAGCCCCTCGTCTCCGCTCGCCCGACCCCCCATTTTCTATCACATGTCACCGGGGTAACCCGTTTCCCGTTCATACCTTTTTTGCATTTTTTCCTCCTTCGCTGGAAATATAAGGTCGTCCCCTCCTCAATTGTGATCTGCTCAACCTTCTTGTACTTTCTTTTCGCCTTTTTAACCTGCTTGGGCCTTCTGCCCCCAGTCGCCCCGTTGACGACTCAGTTTCGGTCTGATGTCGACCCCTCCTTCAATCCCATCCCTCTATGACCCTGACCGCACGTTATATTCAAGGCGATCCACCCCCCTAACGCCGCACCAGGTTTGCTCGTGGTGAACGCCACTACGATCACGAAAGCGCGTTCTTTTTTTTCTTTTCCTCTTCATCCCCCACTGATGAAGCGCCGACGACGACACTCTCCGTTTTTTGCTTTCCAACCTACACCCGTAAACACACGCCTTTTTTTTCCTGTTTCGCGTCTACATCTCTCTCTTTCCTCTTTTTTGTGTTTGTTTTTTTTCTAGAGATGTGCTAGTAACCCTTCCCTTGTGGGTGTTAACTTTTTAGTTTTCGGGCCCCCCCCGACGTCTTTTTACTCTGAATGGTCGTCTCCCGTGCGGCATTTCAGTGTCTATGCCCCTTGTTTTTTTACCAAGTTACCCTTTTACTAGCTTTTTCTAGTGTAGAGTCACAAGACTACCAAAATGTTTCGGCGTGCGTTTTTGTTTCTCGCCTTAAGGTCTTTGCAGGTCTTTCCCCTCTTTGGCGTTCGCTTACCAGGACTCCTCGTACCCCCCCTTGCTTTCTTCCGTAATTTATACGGCACGAAAGCTGTTATGACCACCTCCTCTTCCGGGGCATTCCCTTAGCTTTTCCTTGATGGCTCTCTCTATCGTTGTTGCCAGCGACGGTTTCGTTTCTTTTTCTGTTTCATTCTTCTTAAAAGGTGTCACGAGTCCCCCCTTGCCCCCTATGCCTCGCCGCTCTTTCTCGATAGTCCCGAGGGTATTATGTTACCTGTTCCCTTCCTTTCTATTGATGTTGCGGTGCTCGCGTCTTGACCGCATGAGGTTTTATCGCCGCAAACGCTCGTGCCTTGTTTCCTTCATAGTATGGCGTTTTCGTCGTCCCGGTCCGGCAGTTTGATTTTGTTACTTTTTTATGAACATGTTTCCCTTGCACGTTCTTTTCTTTTCCTCTTGAGCCGTTTTCCCGATTGCATAGGATGGGCTTTTCCCCCCCCCTCGTTTGATAGCCTTTTTGCGGGACCCTACCCCCCGACACCCTCCAGGGGTTTCCTGTGAAAGCCCGGTTGATGCTCTACCCTCTCATGGGAGACGTCTTGGTTCTCCTCCCTACTTCCCTAAGTTCTGTATTGAATCGCAGTTCCGTCTCTCCGGTTTTTCTGTTGCTCAGGACACGCTACGGTTCTCTTCTCGCATCTCGCGAACTGCTTCCCCCCCTATTTTTGCTTGGAATTTTCCGAGTCAGTATTTTTGTATTCCCCACTTCGCCTTTCTATTTCCGTCTTCTTTTCTTCCGCCCGTCATCGCCGGTATCGGGCCCTCTTTACTCTTTGTTTCTTTTTTTTTTTCTTTTTTCATTGACCCCGTCTCCAGAGAAGGAAGCCGTGTCTTCTTTAGGTGAAAAGCCTTTTCCCCTTAGTCCCCCGCTTTTTGCTCGTGATTTACCCCTGTCGATGGCGCTTCTACCTGATCTTTTTCTTTCCCCTTCCTTGCTGGCCCATATTGCCAGGGAATCGTCACGGTGACTTTGAGGACATATGTCGCCAGGTTTCTGAAGTTCAAAGTCGGGCTCGTCTTCCCCGGGAATGATTTTTTTTCCTTCCGTCCATTCTGAATCGAGGAGCAGATGAGATCGATGTGAGCTTGTTTGCGAGCTCCCCCCTCTCAATGAAGCGAATTTTCCTTTTGAAATCTCCTCTTGCTCTTGCACACTGCCGGCAGCTGGTTTTTTAACAACTTATTCCGCGTTCACTCTTCCGCTTCTTTTTTTCTGCCGAGTTTTCAAAAACCAGGTCATGGGCATTCCTTCCCTCATTTCCAAGCTTCCCCCCCAGTCCACACTCTGGAAAGCCCCAGGTTTTAACTTTTCTCCACCCCCCTCTATGTACTACACCAATAAGCCCAATTCTCAATGATGGACTTCACCCTGGACACCGACGTTTCCCGTCTAGTTTGTATAAAACTATTTGCGAACCCTCCGTCACGTCGTATCCCCTGTCATAATCTGAGATCCCCTTCCCAATTTCGCGTAGTTTTAGAATTCCCAAGAAAACATTTTTTTCCCCCCTTCCCCTGTGTGTAGTTTCCTGAACTTTTTTTTATTCTGCACATGTTTTTAGTGTACTCCCTTTATTCTCCATTCTTGAAAGTCCCCCTGAGCGATTCTCAGAGAGCGACGTCTGCATTATTGACACTCGCACGACCGTTTCCCTACCTGGAGGATTCTTAAAGGAGGAGGAGTCGTCGGCATCGCTTTCCTCATCCTAAGATCCCCCCTGATTGGTTTAAACGGCTCCCCCCAGTCTCGCGCCCCTTGTTCTCCCCCCCTCCTCCACACTGATCTAAAACACCGAAACAGCGCAGAGTCCTCTCAGTAGTGATCACGAGAAGCGGGCCTTCAGCTCTTTTCCTGTCTCCCCCCTCATTGGGATGGTACACGGACGCACAGTCTTTAATCTTACCCCTCCTCCAACGGACGAGAGCTTCCCCCCCTCCCGGACATACCAATTCACAGGTAATAGGCATCACGATAAACATCCATTTTTTAAAGCATGCTTTTCCCATCCCCTCCCGCTGTACCAGAACTTTCCCGCTTCCCTTTTGAACTGGAGTCAATGAGGCTGCCCTCAGATTTTGTCTTTACCACCAAAAGTTAGCATCCTTTCTCCTACCTGCGCTGTTTCTCGGCCACCCCCTCCTTCCCGTACCCAACCTCCCGTGAGAAGTCGTCTTTTCTCTCTTCCTTTATCTCCGGGGTTCCTGACAAGGTAGAGTAATGTTCTCACGGCAGGGAATTTACCGCCCTCTAATAGACCGTATTCGAGTTTTCTCAGACCTGAGCTAGTTTTTTCTTTTCCAGGTTTAGCAACCATTAGACCCCCCCCTCTCCAGGTCTCGTCCTAGGTATTGACTTTGGAGCCTCTCTTGAGTTTCCTTGATATAGCTGAGAGAGACGACGCAAGAGCAGGTAGTGTTCTGCTCGTCTTTCCCCCTGTCCTCCGTCTTCCTCGGGTACTTGCTTTTTCCTTTTGCTTACGGCCTTTTCCGTTGCGCGTTTTTCAAATCTTCTCCTTCGCCACATCGAGGAAACAACGCAGCGCGCTCTTTTTGCCCCTCTCCGTTTACTTTCGATCCTGAGATTAAGTTAGGGCGCTGCAGCAGACGCGAGTTATCGGTTTCTCTCTTCGGATTTTCGAACTCGCGCTCCCGATGTGCCCCTCTTCTCCGTCTTAACTGTGACCGCTGATCGTATAGACCGTCTTCATTGCCCCCGACCCTTGTCTCTTTGATTGTACAAGAAGAGTTGTGCTCGCCTCGACGGCGCGGTATTTCCTCCTCAAGGCAGAGTTTTTAAGTCCCCTTTTCGACTCTTTCCTCCTTCGAGTAGAGAGAGTGACGCGACGATTCAGATGACTCGTTCCCCTTCCTCCTTCCTTCTCAGCTAAGGAATAGTCCTGTGGAGCAAAGTTTTCATATCGCTCGACAAACGCAACATCCTTACTTCTCGTGCTTCCTAGTTTTTCCAGATCGCCGACCGAAGCCCTTATTTTTTTCTTCTTTTCTCTTCTCCTTTTTTTTTTTTTTGAGAGAGATAGAGAATCGGACCAGTTCGAATGATTGCTCCTTACTGAACTCGTGCTGTTTCTCCCTTTTTCCTTTTGTGAGGGTTCCTCGTTCATACCCCCCCCCCCCCTATTTTCGACATGATTCGTCCTCCTGCTTTTGACCTTGACTCGCAAGGATAGCACGATCTTTTCTTCTTCCCCCTCTCTTTTCCCCGCCGCCGAGCTGAGATTGAAGGCGCCTGATTTGCGTTTTCCAGACCGCCGCTTCCGTCTTTTCGCTCCTTTTTCTTTCTTTTTGGAGATAAATTTTCACAACTTCTTTTACATTTCCCCTCGCCTTTTTCTACCTTCGGGGGAAGGAACGAGGAGGCCTTCCTTTAGCTTTTACCCGTAAGAGCAGTTCCTTTTCCTGGACGGTGAGGTCGTTGCAGGTTTCTATTTCTCGACCGCGCATGAGCAGAGAACTTAGTTCTACTGCCCTCTCCAATTTCCTTTAGAGACCCTACCCACTTATCGTAAACTAGCGCATCTGAGGTTGTTCATCGATGTAGTTCTTCCGATCGCCTCTTTCGTACATTCGCCGTTAGCAGAGCAGAAACTGCGTCTCTTCGCCCTCCCCCCTCCGGTGTTTGTGTGGTTTCGTTCGACGCCCGCTGTCTGTGAGCTCTATGGTGTACGCATGATTTCGTCTCGCGACTGATTGGAGCGAGTATCAATAAATTCTGTTATCTAAATTTTAAAGATTAAGCTCACGATTGCCGTTCGTTTGAGTCTATTTTTTTTTCCCCTCTCCCCTTATGCTCAGGGGACCCTTAGAGCTATGTTTTTTCCTAGCTAGAGCTTGATGTGCAGGGTTAGATTCATGCGTTTCTTTTGCCCCTTCCCTTTTAAGCCGTACAGATTCATCGCTCCGGACCCTTGAGATGAGACTTCTTCCCCCTGTTTGTTTCTGACGGACTGCGTGAGTGAGCCTCCCTCAGGAGTGATCCTTGGCCTGCCTTTACTGTCTTTTTCAGTACCTTTCTTTCCGCTTTGAATTTGCATTGCAGACCCCCTTCCACCGTGAACCTTTTTCCCCTGTTGGGCCGCCCTGCCGGTTGATTTTCCTCCCTTTCTCCCCCCGTGACTTGGGATCCGTGAGCCTCTGAGTACTGTTCCCCCTTTCTTCCTTTTTCCTCTTTGGTAAGAAGTATCTGACTGGTCTTAGCCTTCTTCAGGAGACATCCCAGCCGGCGCCACCTATGTCCCTACTTTCTGTTCCTCGTTGCACTACTCTTCCCCCTGTACCCCCGGAAGGGGTGAATTTAAGGGCTTGGGATTTCACGTGTCTCCCCCTTCTTATCCTGGTCGCGAGGTTTTACTCCTCCTCTTAGCTCTTCGAGGTTTCCTCCTTATAGGAAGGCGCTCTTGTATCCTCCTAAATTTCATCTCCTGAGCCTCGAGGAGATTTTTTCTTCTTCATGCTCCGATGTGCCCAAGATAGACGGACTCCGAATGTGCCGGTATTATCCCGCAATCCCCCCTGGGTTCGCCGAACAGTTCAGCCCCCCCCCCGGATCCCTTCATTGGGCCTGGGTTGTCGTGAGTGCCTTTTCCTCCCTTTTTAGTCCTTTCTCAGCGGATAATGGATCTCCGTTGCTCCGGCCCCTTTTCTCCCTTAGACGAGAGCGAGACTCGTATTTGTCTGTCCCCGTTTTCAGGTTCTTTCTGTTGATCTTTATTTTTCTGTTCGCCGCTGACTTCAAGCCTTTTTTTTCCGTGCTCTCTCTTTTTTTTTTTCAGACTTCACGACTGCACTACCTTTTTTCTCCGCTCTTCTTGACACCGATTTTTTTTCGTGAGTTTTCATTTCACTCCGTTTGTGACGCTGAGGAGTGGTGACGTGTCTTTTAGGTCCCCTCTCAAGGCGTCCTCTTATTTAGTTTGTTGATGTTCTGACAGAGCGAAGGTGAAGCGATGCTTCATCTGCGATTACGCTCCCTTTTTCTTTTCTGAGTCTTAACGTTTGAAGGATTTTTTGATCACCGCCGGTGATCTTCATCACCTTTCGATGCGACTACATCCAGTTTCCCTTCCCGCTTTCTCCACCGGATCGGGAGGAAAAGACTCGAACGTGACTGACCATCTTTCGCCTTTTCTCCCCTATGCGTATATAGTCAAACCAACATCGAAATTTTGTGGCTTCAGGTTACTCACGAGGTCCCCTTCTGGAACGTTCTCGGCGACACAGGATTCTTAGAGGACAACATGTTTTTACGAGTACCCAGTCAGAAACCTTCGTAGGCGAGCCCTATCCGTTCTTCCTTTCGGAAGGACCGAAATATCTGGCTCCGAGCATGTGGACCTTTACCAAAGTTTTTTACGGAACGCGGGATCCAAATGCCCAGAAGTTTTCTATTTCTCTGGTTGTTCTCCTCCCCTTTGACGACTCGAGATACGTGCTGTTCATTCGCTCAGCCACCACGCTTGCCCTCGGCCAAATTCGATTTCGTATTACTCTCCGGACTTGTTTCGCTCTTCTTTCCTCAAACAAGATCGGGTAGACCTTGTGGAATGTCTCCCCATAGAGAACCTTGCTTTTCAGCGTGTTTACCATGGTGCGTGCGGTTTTTCCTCTTGTCGCATCGAGGACAAAACCAGTTTTGCCCCCATCTCTTCCCCTCGTTCCAATCTTACCACTTATTATTCTCTCTTCTATGCGGATGCAGCGTTGTTTCCCCTTTCCCCCCCGAAAATTTTTCGCCATCCGACCGTCCTCTTTCCTGACTACTTCTTTTTCAACCTCGTGCTCCCGAGAGTGTGATATCCCTCGATTGTGCCCCTGGTTAAACCCGAGACGCCATGAAATCTTCCCTTTGAAATGCCTACGAAGTAGAAAGCCAGCAATCTCGTTATCGATTCTCCCTCCCATTCTTCTTATCAATGTCCCGGGTTTCAACAGACTTTATACATTAAGGACTTCTCCCTCTAACTCCGACCACGGAAAAAAAGATTCAGCCAGCTTTCCCCCCCTTTTGCTTTTGACAATGACAGGGCCCACACTGGAGTGTGTCAGATGAAAGATGGCGCCATTATTCTTCCCTTCGCCTGGGAACTGTACATGACGGGTACGCGAGACTCTCTCCCCCCCATCCAGAGATGAATTACTAACCTTTCACTTTCCATGCTCTAACCCCCCCCCTCCCTCACCCATTTTTGGTAGTGTGAACCGACTAATACTCACTTCGAAAGACTTATCCTCCTTCCTTTATTTTGTAATGATAAAAAGGATCAGCTCAATGAAGACCAGTATCTCTTCGCCGCCCGTCTAACCAGAAACCACTCGCCCCCCCCCTTTTCGTTCTTTAAGATTTCAAAGATATCTTTTGCATCCCGTTGTGTTTACTGATATATAGGATTCGACCCATGACCGTTATTTTTTATTGTTGGCTGGGTAGTAAGTGAGGGCTGCCGCGTTCTTCTCTTCTCGTTCTGAGTATGCATAATTTGTATCTGCCGTTTTTAATCCCACCCATCCGGCGATCTCTGGTAGTGAAAGTAGTCGCAGTTCAAATCCCCCCTTTCCTTCTTTTTTTTTTTTGATGAAATTCCCTTTTTTTGTCGAGATGCTGAGTACGCTTCCTGCGCCCCCTTCCTGCGATGTTTACAAGTAGGTATGACGAAAGGTGCTGAATGATTTTCCATGCCACAACCTTTTTCATTTTAGGGACAGCCGTCAACCAGCTTTGTTCTCTCTTAACGGCTAGTGTTTTTTCCGAAGACCCTTTTCTATCTGCTTCCTTTTTCCCCTAGGAGAAAGGTGAAATTCCTAAATGTAATAGCCGAGAGTTGCATCGGATCCTCTCTCTCTTATTTTCTAATCGAGAATTGACATATTTTCCCTTCTTCCTTGCCCCGGTAAGAAATGCCCTCGATGTCAGCATTACTTCACCTCCCTGCCCACCTTTCCAAACTCGTTTGGCCCCATTCCGTCTTATGCGCTTTTGCGTTAATGGTCCCTACATGTTTCACTCCTTTCAACGATTGCACATTAAGTATAGTCATTCCGCTTCCCCTCTTTTTCATATTCCCGAGTATTGTCTTATCGTTTATTCCTGGTTCACCCTAACCCCCCCGAAAAGCCCCGGGTCTCACGCCTTTTTCCGTCACTGTGTGGTACGCGATGGACTCTATTCTACGTTCTCGATTGTGTTTCGATCAGCCGAGCTCCTCATACCCCTCTTATCTTACTACGAGTTGCAGAGCGTTTTCTCGGTTTTTGTTTTTTCAGCCGTCAACGTTCCATATTCTCGATCCTCACAGGCTTCTCTCACAAGAGGCAAGGAGTGTGTGTCTTCTCCCCCCCCTTTTTGGTTCCTTCCAACAGTGTATGCCTTCCTAGCTCTCTTTTTTATTCTCCCCGTCATAGAAGGGATCGGGCTCTCACTCGTTTCTCCTTTCGCAGGTTAGGTTGGCCTCAAGTTCTTTCCGTTGCACTCTTTTTTTTCCCTTTACGTTCAGGTTGAACCTGAAGCCGCATTTTGGCCTGATGGTTCCCTGTCCTGCCCGATGGTTTTTAACTGACGCTTTTTCCCCTTTAGCTTGTATCGTGTCTACGGGCGAGGACAAGGGTTTTTGAGTACCTCCTCTTTCCGCTTTTCTAACTTTTTCATCTCCCCTTCCTTTTACTTTTCATGAAGTGAATTATTTGCTTCTCCGTGTTTTCGATTTTCTCGGTCTCCCTCTTCTCTTTCGACTAAGGAGAATGTGATTACCCCTCTCAAATTACTGTACCATGTAGACGTTTGACTTTCCGTCTCGAGCAAAAGACGGAGCACGGCACCCTTTTCTTTCCTTTCCCCCCCCCCATTCAGCTTCCTTTTTTTTAGCCTATTCCTCGAGATCCCCCACCCTGAAGCTTTATCTCCCCGAAGCCCGACTATAGCTTCACGTTTCCCTCAAACTCCCCTCCCTTCGCTCCGACAAAAGATACGACTCTTCACCAGCTCCCCCTCCTGTCTTTTCATCCACCCCCAGGCAGCTTTGTTGCTTCTACGCTTTTCGCCCTTGAGCACGTAGTCGATACAATGTGATCCTCTTGTACTTTCTTTCGAGGGTTACAATACCAATAAACCACACCTGCTCTCAATAGTCTCTCCTGAACTCGTGTTATGATGATTCCAATGTTCTCCATGAACTCTCTTTTACCACTGTCTGGTCTTGAGTTATTTTTTGCCCGACGCTCGAAGAAGTTCACCGAATCTACGAAAATCTCTCCTTGAGTTCGCGAGGCATCCAGGGCGTCGGCTCTCCCTTTCCGGCCCCTCGAGAGAAGAAGCTGTCTTCTGTCCCCCTCGCCTTTTGTCAGAGGCGACACCGGACCTCGTTCGCCGCCTTCTCCGCACACATAGTCGCCACACGTGCCTTTACACCCTCCTTGCTCCCTTTTTTCCCCCCGAGTCTTTTAACCGCGCCTCCGGGAACACGGCCATTCAGTCCGCGAGACCCCATGGTGCTCCCACGTTAACTTTAATTTCACGCGATTCTACCGGATTCTTATTCCCTAAAATTCCCCCCTCCCCAATTCCCAGTCCCCCTTCCCCTCTCCCCGTCTACAAGGTCCCTGTTTCCCGCCATGGAGAACCCTCACCTCCACCTCTCAGCAAAACGCTTTTTTTTCCGGACTTTAACTTTGGAACTGGTCCTGACCCTTTTCTTCCCTCTGTCTTTATACAAAAACACGTCCTCCTCGCTCCGATCCTTCGGCGCGGGACCAATCAGCCGGAAGTACAGACACCCCCTCCCTTTCTAGCTTTCCTCCCTCCTCCTCCTTCTGATAGATAGTTCCTTTTTCCTTCCTTTATTCGTGAGAAATTGCGTTCCCCCCCACCCCTCTCCACTAGACTCCCGGAGGATTCTTACCCCGCCTATCTGAGATAGGTATAAGGGAGCAACCGTTTCTTCCCCACCGCGTTCCTGTTTCTCTTTTTCTTCATTTCAAGCTTTAGATCAGACGAGATTTTCGTTATTCTCGCCTGCCGCGATCATAAGAGCAGTCTTGAAGATTCTGCCCCTTCTTTTTACCTAGTGGGTAATGCCTCTCGAATTGGCCGCTGTTTATAAAGCTAAGGCAGAGTTGCCCTTCCCTCAGTCTCAGCTAGCCTACTCTTCCACCTACCTTGTCCCGTGACAGATCCGTTAGAGATCTAGGATGATACTTTTCCCTCTCCCCGTCTTTTCTCTTCCGTGACTCGTCTAGCGGAAGTTCTTCCAGTATGCAAAGACTCCACATTTCCCTGATTCATTTCCCTCTCATGCTGTTTTTCCCCCACGATTACAGTTATAGCTCTCGTTTTCCCCACCGTGGTCCATGGATATTGATCCCCCCCCCCCTTCCCTCCGACATTTGCGCCAGTCGACTGGCGCCTTGCCTCTTTCGCTCTTTGAAATGAAGCTAAAGATCCTTCATTTTTTCTCGTTTCTCTTTGGCGCGTTATGCGTTTTTTGCGCTTTCTCCCCAGCGATTCCGATTCGATTTCCCTTTCTTTTTACAGAAGTGTTTTTAGCAAGGCTGTCCTTTATGCCCTCCCCCCCTGAACAATCTCGACCCGAGTTCTACTGTTTTTGCTCACTTTCTTTTTCTCCCTCGTTCCGACGATGAAGATATATTAGGGTAATACCCCCCGTGTTATTTTACTTCCTCGATTTCTCCTGCTGCTGTAGATAGGATTCCTCAAGTAATGCCACACGTATTCAACTTTTTTTTTCCTCTCTGTTTTTTCCTTTTTTCTCTCGTCATCCTTGATCCCAAATCGTCACGGCGAACTGTTTTTTACTGTGCCTTCAGTCGAAGACGCTAGTACAGTGAGAGAACACGTCCGCTGCTCCTATTTTCGTTTTTTTTCCCTCTTTCTACGTCCTCGTTATGCTCATTTTTTCTCTGTCCAGATAGTAAACGTGGTCGGGGGCCCGGAGCGGCGTTCGGCTCTCTCTTTTTTTTTCCCAACCGGCCGCACGCAGCAGCGTGAATTTCTCTGCTGCGTCTTTGTTATTCGGCGGCGCAGCCGCGAACAGCCCTTCCCTCGTTTCGCTACCTTTTATCGAGCGCGAATGACTCGTCCCTAGCGAATGCTTTTTTTCATCGATGTATTAGCGAGCAGAATGTTCTCCCCTTTCCCTTCTCTTCTTTTTCCCAGATCGCCTGTACCCTCGTCCGAAGCTTACCTCGATGAACCCTGAAAGGCATCTTAGTGAGACGCCTTTCGTTACCGCCTTTTTTCTCCCTGCGAGTCTCCCGCGTAAAGCCGCGCCCTCTTTTTTCTACTGCATTTCTGAGGATACACGGGGTGAGCCCTGAAATTTTCTAGGGCTAGAGCCGAATCGACTAACGGATCGACCTTTAGACAGCTTTCGATTCATGAGGGCTACCTTATCTTCTCCTAGGAGATAGCGAGCATGACGATTCGGAACGTTCTTCTTCTCTTTCTTGATGTTTTAGCCTCAAGGAAGTCGTTGTGAGAGGCATGGCTCTCCAGCCATTTTTTGTTTTCTTTTTGTCAAATGCTCGAGGGAGGCCGGAAGGGGCTACCTTTTTTTCACACTTGTCCCTTTCCTGTTCCCTTCTTTTGGTCGCATATTTTACTTTTCCTGGTTCCCGTGAGTTGTGAAACGCTGGCCTTTCTTTTCCTTTTTACTGTGAACTTTTGCTGAATGGTCGTGTGGCTTCTCTTCACTTTCGAAGCTCTTGAAGACTTTCTTCTCCTTCTCGTGTAAATTGACACCATTCCCGTTCTCGAAATGAGAGCATTGGAAAGTTTTTCCCTCTCTGTGTTCTAAGAAACGGAGGTCATACATTTTTTAATTTCGTCCCTTTTTGTTGGAGAACCATTGCGTTCACCTGCGCACCCCGATAAGGAAGGTTCCGCGATCTTTGCAGCCACGTTTGCTTTCTGTTGAGAGTTTGCTCTCCGTCCCCTTCCGCCTGTCGCATTCCCTCTGACCTGAAGTTTTCCTATTGGCGTGAGCGTATTTTCCTTCCCCCTCTCTGTGACAGGAATGAATAAGACTGTTACCTACGAGAGTTTTTCTTTACCTTTTTTTTTTTTCCCATGTTGAATTTCCTGCCTGACCTAGTTACGCTCGTATAACACAGAGGTGCACGTGTGTTTCTTTTTTTTTCGTTCTGCTCCCCCCCGACCTATTCTTACTTGATTAGCTCAGGCTCTCTTTCTAAGACTTTCTGAGGATGATCGCCCCATCTTTTCTAACGGACAGGGATGACAACTATTTCCTTTGCTCCATTCTTTATTGTCTCATTTTGAGTTTATTGTGATATTTAGAGCTTGTTCGCGCCTTGAATGATTTTCTTTAACATTGAAGTTCTTTCATTATTCTATTATTTATTTTTGGTTGAGCTAGAGGACCACATCTACCTCTCTTTATCTGGATTTAACGCTTTCACTTACCGATGCCCTTCTTTTTAAGACGCGACTTTCTTCACCTCAAAGTGCACGGAATTTCTTTGAGATAGACTCCTCTGTTTTCCTGATAGATAATCCCCGGAGCACCTTCCGGCTCCCTTCTCGCTGCATTTAGATCCTTAACCGGCGTTTTCCTAAAGACGGTGATCTCGACCTCTCCTGATCCGAATCTCCCCTACAGCAACTTGACTCTTCCCAGGTTCTCCTTTATGTAACACGATAGAACGTGTTTCTCTTCTCCTCCATCGATTACTTCACGAAGCTCCAATCTCTCGTCATCAAGTAGCACCATTTCCCCGTTTTTTTTTTTTTCCTTAAGTGTTGCAAAGAACTGAGTCCCCCTGTTCCTAGAGTAGACGGTCGCCCCAAAAGCGACAAGCGTCCACGCTAACGTTGTCGAGCCCGAGCCCGGCGTTCCGTGAAGAAGAACTGAGGCCTCCCCTTTTCCCGGTG
>Ga0179591_1337405_pt1 | contig 18783 bp, 23 predicted proteins | sample CZOMad2_1_08_16f_FD_182891 | JGI IMG/M metagenome (GOLD analysis project Ga0179591, IMG submission 182891) | Vadose zone soil fungal communities from Angelo Coast Range Reserve, California, USA - CZOMad2_1_08_16fungal (PacBio error correction) | ecosystem: Environmental > Terrestrial > Soil >... | reverse complement strand
CCCGCTATCCCAACCCCTTGTTTTTGCCGGCCTTTCTGTCAGAGCCCTTTCCCCACCAGCGACGCCCTCAGTTTGGTTCCTTTTCAGGTCAAGGCCACCATTCGTTCTCTCCCTGTGGTGACTGTCCCGCACTGTTTTTTTTTGCATATTTTTTCCCACCGTTAGCGAGGAAATTTTCGTCTGGAGTCTCCCTTACCTAATCTTTTTTGGGTGCTCCTTCCCACCAATATTTTACTCAAGGAGTTAGTCAGTTGCCCGTACGTTTTGGATATGCATTTTTTTCCCCCCCCCCCCCTCTCCCCCCTTGTTAGCTACTTGCTTTTCCCTGAGTGAGATTCTCCCGGGGAAAAGCGCCCTAAACTCCCCTTCTTTTTGCAACGTCTATCAATTCTTGTGCCCCCTTCTGACATTGGATTTTCAGGACCACATGCCCCAACAAAGGTTTTTAGATATCGGTGTTGACCACCGTTTTTGTTTTGAGTCATTCTTTTTTTTCCTTCGTGAGAGTCAGGATTTGTTGGCTCCCCTTACTTGATTTCCAGGACGCCGTTGCGCCCGGACATTCTCTTTGGGCGTGGGTGTCTTGTCTGCAATTTGATTCCCCTTCCCCCCTCGTTAGTGTTTTCTTCTCCCTGTCGTTGCGGTGGCAGGCTTCTCGCTTTGCTTGACTTGGCTGTCATGCTCTTGGACTTTTTCACCCCGGTTTGATGTATCGTCTTTTTTTTTTTTTTTTTTTTACCCCCTGGAAGCTGACACAATGTCACCCTTTTCTTTTCCTCCATATTTTTTTTTTTTTGAGAGAGGATGGTGATTGTTTTTTTCCTTTTTTTGATAGCCGCCTCCATCATCCTCCAATAAGCCCACCCCCCTTCCGTGTCCCCAAGTTTTGTTTTGTCTCTTTTTTGTATAGCCCCCCCAATCGTTTGGACCGCCTTTCTGACTTTTTCATCTCCCTTTAATATTGGACACTCCTTTTTTCTTGACCCGGTACACCTTTCCCCCAAGTGACCTTTTTTTGCACAACGGGCTGTCCCCTTTTTCCCGAAGTCAAAAGCCTGTTCCAGGATAAGAATTACCCTCGAAGGTTTGAGGATGACAAACTGAGCGTTTTTGTTCCCCCTTTTTTCCGTGACCAGTTCCTTTTAAGCCCTTTTCACTTTGTTTTTTTGAGGGGTGATATTTTTTTTTTTTTCCAGACTTTCTAGTGGTACTTGATTTTTTTTTTCTGAATCCCCCCCATGAGGTGCCCCCAGACAGCCTCAGTCTCGTTTTAGATTTTTTCCCCAGGGGACCTGTCGCTTCTTGCCCCTTTTTCCCTTGTGGACGCCTACCGATTGTGTCTCTTATTTGAACCATCCCCCTCGTCCAGCCTTTACTTGGAAGGCCTCTGTGATTTAGGTTGTTGGAGTTTTGTTGCGCACTGTTTCTCATCCCTTTTTTACAGCGACAGTGGACCGTCCCCCCTTCCCCCCCCCCCCAATTTTTGGATTCTGGTGTTTCAAGTGGCGGCAACAGTTGTGCGTGTCCCGCCCCCGTTATCTCCCTTTCTTTTTTCCTTCCCCTTACCTTTCGTTTCCGCCGTTTTTGATGTGTCCTTTCCGTCTGCTTTTTTCTTTAGTCCCATTGATAAGGGTCCTGCACTTTTCCCCCGGTTTCTGACTTTCTTCCTCGTCTAACATTTTCCCTTCCCCCCTTTTTTGAGTACTTCTTATCCGGTGCCGGCCCTTGATTTGTGTCCTCTTGGTTTTTGATTCTTTTTCCTTTCTTGACCTAGCGCCCCCTAACTCTTTTAGGGTTTCGTTTGAGTTTTTGTTTAATTTTCCCCTCTTTCTAAAAAAATTAACCCATATGCCAGCCCAAGCCCCCTGGAAAGTGGTCACCCCCCCTTTCCCCCATTTGAAGGATATACAAGCCCCGGCCTGAACGAGGAGATTTATCCTGACTGTTTCTTTCCCCCATTTCTCGTTACTCTCACCATTTTTGATGTTACGCTTTTCCCCTCTGTTCAAATTGCCCGGTTATGTTGCCCACGGAACCCCTCCTGTTAAATTGTACAGTCCCAGCCGATTATTCTTTCGTCAGCCCTTTTTGTAGTTACCTCGTAATACGCTGGTGTACTTCCCCCAACGTCCCTGTCTTGTACCTCTGTTCAGCACCCCGCAAGAGTGTTTGTCTACAGTTTTTTCGTCCCACCTGTGCATTTCCCGCATCGATAATTCCCAAACTTTTTTTCCTTTCCATTCAGTTTTTGGTTTTGCTTTGACTCCCTACACGTGTTTTTCCGCCTTTTTAATCGGGACTTTCCCTGTACTGAGTTTTTCCCACGAAGACGGAGCCTATCCCTCACCTTCCCCCCCGGCAACCAGGTTTCCGGAAACTTCTCCTTCCCCCTAAAACCCTTAATTTTCCTTTCCCTTTCAAGTCTGTACGGCCCAACGGGACCGGGGTTTAAACCCCCAGTAATATTCCGGATACCCCCCTTAATGTTTTTTGGTTGTGTCTAACCTTTCAACCTTTGAAACGTTTTTCGTCTCCTTTCCCAACCAAAGTCAATAGGCCCCCACCACCCTTTTTCACAAACCCTGCCTGTTGCTGTAGGACCCCAGCGACAGCTTTCACAGCCCCCGAGGATTTGACGTCAGCTTTCCCCACCCCCCCCCAGTACCAACCCCTCTTGGTTTCCTTTTCGTTCACCTGCACCAGCCCTTTTTTCCCAAAGAATTGTATCACAAGACGGTTCTGGTTTTCCTATGTGTCCTTCATTTCATAGTCCTGTGTAACTGGATCCGATATCTTCCCCCCGATTTCCACCTTTTTCTAACTTTTCCGCGGTTTGGCCGTTGACTCACAAAACTGTCATACATCAACCCTACCCCCCCTGGTGTTTGCCGCGTTTTTCCCCAGCCCATTTTTCTTTTTCTACTGGGTCACCATTTGACCTTCATTTCTTCTTTCAGGCCTGTGTTCCCCCTGTTGCCAAAACAAGTTACTGCTTTGTGGTCTTCTGGCCTGGTCAAAAACCATCGTTTGCATTTCCCCCCCCGGGGGGGTTTTTATGTGTGTGGGATCTTTTTCCTTGTCTCGTTTCTCTGTTGGCTCCACGAACCCGAATATTTTTCTTTTTGGTCGACAATGGCCCATATTTATCGCCCGTCCTTTTTCCAAGATCTTTTTTACCCCCTTGAGTATTTTATTTCCCCACTATCCCCCCCCGTCCCCGGACAGCCCTGTGTAATTTCTCTACTCCCCCTTCAGTCATCGTACTGTTTTGCCTTTCCCTCCCTACCATTCGACATGCTTGGTTCCCCAAAACTTTTCGTGCCCCTGGTTTTGTGAACTTCATCCTTTCTTTTTCTTACTTTTGCCCCGGCATACTACGACATCGATTTCCCTTCGGTCATGTCCCGTGGTTTCCCCCCCATAGACAACACCTGGGTCATGACGGTACCCTTCTTGGATCCACGGGCTGTCAACTGCCACGCCACCGATCCTAATATCAGGAGGTCCTCTGAGGAATAGACATAGTTCTCTCCTTCTTTCCCCCGAGACCTTGGTTTCCAAGCTCGGTGGCCGTTCAGGTTTACACTGCTTTGGCCCTGACCCCCCAGTTCACCTCCACCTCTAAACCCCGCCCCCCACCCTACCGGAGTTTTTCCATGTCATTCGGCGACACCCAGCTCTTCCACAGTTTTATCTTTCTTTTTCTGGTGAAACATTCTCACAAGTATCTCCTTTTTCTGTGCGGCGGTTTTTTTTCCCTCCCCCCCCTCCTGTTATGTCCTTCCCCTTGAGTCCACCGTCCCTTTTTCCCCTTCCCCCCCCTTGGCTGCAACCACGCCCCTCCCCCGTTCTATGTTTTAGCAACCCCCTTTCCACCCCCTTCTCACCATTACGCCGCCAACCACTTACACTCCCCCATTTTTTATGTTCGTCCCCACCCTGGTTTCGATTCCTTACAAACCTATCCATCACCTCCAGCCTCAGCGCGGGTGGCGGTTTCCTCTCAGTCCCCTTTTCTCAATGGACCAGCGTCACTTACAATTGGTCTCCTTGTGTCTTGTCTGTTGGGTCAAGTTTTTTCCCCCCCCCCCCCCGAACTGTTTAACCCTCGGTTTTCCATTCTGCGTCAGCTTTTCACGCGGATGTCCGTGTTTCCCTGACCTTTTTGCCTTTTGCAATTTTGAGCTGCCCCCTGGGTTTCCATGCCAATGTGGATTCCCAGCAACTTAAGGGTTTCCTTTTTTTTCCCCTTGCCCCTTTTTTAGATGGTTTGGGGGGGAGTTCCACGGGGCAGTGTCCTCGCTTTGTTGTTTTTTTTGCGATGGTTCCTTTGGATTTTTTAGACTTTGTTTTTGCCACATGGTAGGGTGAGTTCCCCCTTGTTTGCGGTCCCCCCGTTTTTTGGATATTTTTTGCACGGTTGGAAGTCTCCCTTAACCGTGACCTGTCTGTCCGAATTCGACTCTTCGACGTGGTTTGGTTACCCAAATTGCCTTCCCTCTGGCGACCAGAAGTGGCCCTCTGGGGCCACCCCCCCTTTGACTGTTACGTTTGTTTTCCTGTCCTTTCCTACTGTCGGCTCTTTTTATAAATTTTTCTTTCTTTTAACTGGGCGGGGCCTCAACCCTTTCCCTATGAAGGTGTTTACCGGGCTTTTTCTTGTCCCCTACTTTTGCATTTTCCCCTGGTGTCTCTTTTTTGGACTTTTTCCCCGGCAAGGGGCGCACCCTTCTTTGCCCAGCTACCTTTTCCCTCCTGGACAAACCCCCCCCCCTTTCTAAAAACAGGACGCTCGGACCTTTTAGTATCGGTTTCTTTTGCAAACCTTGTCTCCGGAGCGAAGGAAACCCCATGCATTTCTTTCCCACACGGAGTTCTTGTCCTTGGCACTGGATGGCCTTTCCCTGACGAGGGAAGGAGTTTTCCCCTTCTTCGGTTATTTTTTGTAGTGACAACCCTTCTTCCCCTTTCCACCCCCATAAACCCTCTTTTTTCCCCTTTGATTCCCGGTAGTTTTTCCGGCCCCGAAGATCAAGTCACATTGTTAACAGGGCCTCTCTTTCCTTATTTTCCCTTTCGTCGTCGAGTTTGGATTCTGGCTTTAAGGTTTTGTGTCCGCTTCCCCTTCCCCCTCTCCCAGCCTGTTTAGGCCCGCCAGTCTTGTTAGTAGTTGTTCGCTTCATGACAGGATCTGTTTTCTACCCCCTTTACCAGCCCAGGTTTTTCTTGAAGTTGACCCGTTTTTGCAGGGTAAGCCATACCCTTTCTCCAGAACCGGGTAGGTTTTGCGTCCTTTTTGTCTACCCCAATTTCCCCCACCCTCTCTGAGTCAAACCTTGTTTTCCCCCTAATCCACCGTTCGAAGGTTGCAGAATTTGACCGACGGATCCTTTTTTCCCTCTGACTTTTCCTTTTCTGGCAGGTTCCCACGTTTTGACTCTTTCAGTCGATAGTTAATTTTTTCCTCCCTTGTAGGGTTGTCAGCTGTTTCCCTTTTTTCCAATTGGCCCACCGTCGGGCTTTTCGAAACTGAAATTTGGGGACCCGCCGTTACCCCTCCCACAATGGGGTCCTATTTTTTTCGTTTCCATTTCTTCGCACGTGGGTTACTGATTCAGTTATAGTACTTGGTACATCCCCCCTTTTGCAGAAAAAGGTCTCTGCACTGTGGTCGTGGACCATCGGCAACACACTAGCATTTTTGAAATTCTGGACAGAATCTTTTTTTACTGCCCTTTCTCTCTGTCTTTCTCCGGCAGCGAAATACCTTTCCTCCCACCCCTTGACTTTTTGGGGATCAATCCCACATGTTTCTGCACTAGTTCGCTAGAGTTAGGAACTGGTAGACACAGGCACAGACCGTTCTTTTTACTTGGCCTCGCTCTTTTGGTAAATTCACATGTCAACCTTCACAGTCCTGGTTTCTTTAGGATGGGTCCGGCGATTCAGTCGTCGCCCCAGATCCATTCCATGGAAAGGGTGTTTCTTCCCTGGTTTGTATACGGTGCCCCCCCCCTACCCCTCCACTTTCCTTGTTGCCTTTTCACGACTTCTCCCCACAGATGGCTTGTCGCTTCCAGCTGTCCCTCCCCCCCCTCCTACAGCTTCTGTTTGTCCCGGGACGTCACGGGCATGATATTCCCCCCACCATCGGTTTTTTCCACTTTTTATTGTGGTCCTGGTTAGATAGTGTTCATTGCGGACCGTTTTGGCTTCCCCCTCCCTTTTCCCAGATATTGAATTGTGTGCCACGGTCTTCCATGACCCCTGCTGCTTTCTTTTTGCAGAGGGCATCAGTCTCTTAACACTCCTAAGTTTTTGTTCTTTCTTCCGTGAGCTGGACCCCCCCCCCCCCTGATTACCCCTGCCTTTCGTGTGTATGAGGAACCCTATGACAAACTTCCCTTTTTATGGCGTGAAGTTTGATGGATCAACATATCGTCTATACTTTCCTTCCCCCGCCCTGTGGAGATTTTTTGGGCGAGAGGTTTTCCTCCGGACGCAACCCCCGGTCTTTTGTCAATCTTAATCAGGGTTTTTTCCTAGTTTTTTTTACGGTTCCTTCTATGGGCGTGAAGCTTGATCACACGGGCTTTTCCTTCCCTTTTTTTTCACTTACTTACTAACAGTGGGGTACCCCCTTTTCTCGAACTCCCCAGTTTTCCCTCCCGCCCCTGTTGTTTTTGTCTTCTTTTTTTTAACCTTTAGAGGCTTTTATTTTCCCCCCCTTCTATGCTGACCCCCCAGTCCAGGTTGTCTGTCCGGGCGGACATGTCCTGCCCCCACTCCTCCTGGATTTCCACCCAACGGTGTCTCCCTTTTTTCGCCCCCCCGCCCCCTTTCCCCTTCCCCCCTCCCCTTGCCTGTGTCGGCTTGAGTTGGCCAGGACCTATTGGCCTTGTTTAGTTTGTGACTCTGTCCCGTCCCACCCCCCCCTCTTCGCGTTTTCCTTTTTCCTTTTTATTTTGAACCGATTCTGTTTTTCCACTTCTATTCAGTATGAGGCAGACTCCCCCTTTTCATCCTAAGCACTTTTTGTTTTTTAGTGTGACGGTAAGTGCCAAAGATGGCCAGTATGCTTGCAACTTGAAATTTCCTTTTCATCACTTTGTCGGTGTTCCCCCGATTTTTTCATTTTTTTCCCACCTGTTTACCTTACCTCCCTTTTCTGCCCCTACCCCCCCTGTTAACGATACCACCCCTGGCCTTGACAGGTTAGGACCCTTTCTTAACCCCGCGGGCCCAACTGTACGCGTGTCCTTATGTGAAGGTTGGTCCCGTTTCAATTCTTTTGTCGTCGCCCCCCCCCCCTGTAACCCCCCACCCCCTTTTAGGTAGGGCCCCACCATTGTGACGGGAGTAATGTTCAACCTTTTTCATACATACCTGTTCCTGGTCCCTCGTGACCCAATGATGTGACATTTTTGTTTCCTTTTTTTAGTGGACACCTTCCGATGGGTCGTTTAGAGGCTTTTTAATATCCTTTCTACCCTGCATCCCCCCACGTTCAGACGATCCCTTTCCTCCTTTCATCTGTCAATCCCCCTTCCTTGCCTGTTTATGAGAGGTGTTACCCCCCCCCCTGATCTCTTCGCCGGCTTTTTCTACCTTTTTATTTTTTTTTTCATCAACGCCTTAGGTCACTCTAACCCCCTCCCCCGGTGGTTCCGGTCTGAGAAAGCTGGACCCCCCTTTTTTTTTTTCCCCCCCCCATTCATTTTCTTTCGTATTTCCGTTGCCCACATCGGTATATTCGTATCCCGGTTTTGCTCACGTGGTTTTTTCCTACCTTTCGCGGTGGTGCATACCTGAATTTTGCGGGACTCCACCATTGCAACCTGTCCCTTTCACCCTGTCTCTGTGCTCGTATTACCGATCTACAAGCATGTCACCGACCAGATTTCTTTTTTTGCTGTCCATAAGGTTAAGGAAAAGAGGTCCATTGTATTCTTCGCAGAGAAGTGTGACCCTTACTAAAGTTTGCTTTTCTTACTGTCATTTTTCTGACCAGCCCTTTTTTTGCTCGACCCCCCCCTCAGTTTACTTAAATGTATGTTTTCCTTCTCAAACTAGTCACAGATGCATGGTGGCCCCCGAAACCAACTCTTGGCCCCCCTTCCCTAGGGCTTGTTTGGGCCCAGGCTCTCCCCCACGTGGCCAGGTCCAACAGTGACGTTAAAGCACCATCCCCCCAACTTTCCCGCACCCCCCTGTTTTTCCCCGTGATCCCAGGGATGTACCCACTTTTAGTCAACCAATTTTTTTCCAGTCCCCCTCCCCCCAGTCCCTGATTCGTTTTTCACCCCCCCCACGTATTTATTCTTGCCAACCCCTTTCCATTCACTAGTTTTTGAAGGCCGTTTTTTTTTGTATACTCAGTTTGCCCAATCCATTCCCCCAGGGCCCCCCAAGTAATTGGCGCAGCCTTTTGAACGCGGAGTCTCCCAGGTACCACGGGTCTTCCCCGTTGGTCCGTTTTGCTGCTTTTTCCCCCCTTCCCCGACCTGTAATGCGTGTCCTTTTTTTTTTTCCCCGGGAGAGAGAAGAAGAATGAGGTCGGTTAGAATCCCAAAATTGGCGAGAGAGACCAGCGCCCTTTGGACCCTTCCGTTGGAGACATTGTCTACTCCTTCGTTTCTTTGTCCTCCCCAATTGTGATTTAATGTTTTTTTCCCCCTAGGCCCTTGGTTTTGTGGCTAAACGCAGACGTCTTTTTTTGTCCCAACGGGGGATGGATAGCCCGCTTGTTTTGTATTTTAACATGTTTTTTTTGGGTTTTTAAGCCGACTCCTCGCCCATGTCGGTTTATAGCTTTTTCGCCGAAGATTTTCTTACTTAGGTAACCTGCGACCCTATATGAGCCTAAGACAGTTAACTTCCCCCGTCACGGGAAGAGATAAGTGCCAAGCACACTCCTGGTAGTTTTTCCCTGACGTTTGAGATGTCCTCCTTATATAGTTCCCTTTCCCCCTCTGACCAAAAGCTGGCGGAAGGAGATGTAACCCTCCCCGCGCGTCCCAATGTTTTAATTAGTTCTCGATTTGTCTTTTTCTTCATACAGGTCCTGAAAAGTTCTTTTTTTTTCCGGTTCCTGGATCCGTAGGCAGGCGGTTGTCCCCCCCCCCCTTACACCGGTATTCCACCTCGCTTTTTTTGATGGACAAGCGTGAAAGGTCGGATTTGACTTTTTTTTCCCTGTGCACGTTATTGTCACATATTCTTAGTTAGTCCTTTCCTTCCTGAAGAGGCCAGTTAAGGTTCCAAGTTCTCCCCTTTTTTTTTTCCTAGATCGACGGACGGGCTTCGTTTTGCAATAGTTTTGAGTTCGTTAGTAGTACTGGGTTGTTCCAGGGTATCCTCCCTTTACGTCACTCTTTTTCCCCCTGGGCTCCTATGAGGGATTTGGGGCGATTTTTTTCATTGATTTCCTTGTTCCCTTTTTTTCCAAGAATGTCTCAAAACTTTTAGTTTCCCTTTTCCCCGGTCTGTTTTCCCAGTCTCAATGTCATTCCCTTTTCCTTGGTCGTGTTCCTTACCCCTTTTTCTTTCTGTATTGTCGCATTAACCCTTTCTGTGGCGCACGAGGCGTGATTACCCACCCCTCCAACGACCCCTCCCCCCCTTCCGTACAAGTCCCTCTGGGTGGTTTTCCTCCAGACCTTTTTTTCCCCCCCACCAGTTGGCTGTTTAGACGTCCGGGTGCTTTGGAATTGGTCCTTTTTTTTTGCTTCCCCCCATGCTTAAATGACGTGACTACTATCCCTCCTCATTTGTCGGTCCTTTTTAGGTAGTGGTCTGTGATTCTTGGTGTTCCTTTGGTTTTTTCACTTGTACGTTCCCCTGTTTGGAACTCTAAGTGGCTGATTGTTCCCAAGCTGTCACTTCTGTCCCCCCATCTGTGATGGTGCCCCCCTGTCGACTTTTTGAAGAAATTCGGTCGATGACCACGCTTTGTGGTCCTTGTACCCTTTTGTTTGTTTGAGACCGCCCTCCGAGTAGGTTCCGACGTCTTGACTGCGTCTCTAGGCCTCCCTGGGTTTTCCCCTTTTCGTGGTTTTTGAGGGCCTACGTCCTTCTGGGTGCACCAGCCACCCAGCATTTTGACGTGTTCTCCCCGTTTTTTTCCCCCTGACTCCTCCAGGGCTTAGGAATGACTCGGGTGGTCCCCCTTTCCCTTTTTTTCCCGGATTTTGAGTTATTTCGTTTTACCCTTTTCATTTTTTTCCCTCGTCTTTTTTGCCGTTCGTTTTTCGGCGTCGTCTTTTTATTTAGAATTTTTCTTTTCGGAAATTTTAAAGTCTTCCTTAAGAGGTTCTATTTCTTAAACTTTTTTAGCTTAGTCAAGGAAACTCCCCAATATCATTCCCTTCTTGCTCAGTAGGCTGTTTCATTTTTTCCCCCCACAGTAGTTGACCCTTGGAACCACTGTGTTTGCTTGAACGTAATGGACACACCCCCCCCCAACACACCCCCCCCCCCCCACATAGGGTGGGTTGGTTTTTTTCGTTACCTCGGGAAGGTATGTGGTGGGTCCGATTTTTCTTCTAAGTCCTCCTCCCGGATTTTCTGACAGGCTATCTGGGTCTTTTTTTTCCCTTGGTCCTAATGTTTTTTTCCCCCTTTTGTACCCCAGGAGGTGACCACAACCCGGTGTGTTTCCTACTCTGAGTCTCCCCCTCCCCCTAATTGACTGGGTGCTCAGTTGTCCGTAAGCCCCGCGCGCCATTGTGGCCATATCCGTAATGCTGTTGTTTCCTGGTGCAAAATCTATTCCCCAATTTCGCTTTTTTAATAGTCCCTTTTTTTCCCCTTTTTTTACCTCTCCTGACAAAGGCCCGTCAAGCGTCGGGCGATTCTTAAATTTCCACACCCCCTCCCAATCCCCCCCTTTGCGGCGTTTATTTTCATCAGGGTTAACTTGAGGTTTGGTTTCGTTTTTTTTTTACTATTTTTCCCCCCCCCCATTTTCTTGTAACTTACTGAGTCTTCAATCCCGGAGCAATTGTCCCTGACCTTTTTTTTTCGTTTTGAATCTCCCAATTCCCCAGCCTTTCCTTGTAATGGCGTCACAAGACTTTTTCTTGCCCTGGGTGTTGTCATCCCATAAACCCCTTTGAAGTTCCCAAAAATTTTTTTAGGATTCCCTTCCTTTTTTTTTACAGTGGATTGAAGGAGCGTTGCCAACCTTTTGTACCCCCTTTTTTTCTAATAAAGTCCCTCCCTAAAGTGGAGATGCCAAGGCGTCTTTTTGTGAGTGAGCCAGTGTGTTCCCCCCTGTCAGCTTCTTCCCCTTCCTTTTGCTATTCTTGACAGGTGTTTTAAGGTTGTGGGGCGCCGACCCGCTGTCCTTTCTTCCCCTTGTATTATTTTTGAGTCGCTCCCCCAGGACACCAGGCGTCCCTGTGGACTTTTTTCATGAGTTTGCGTCTCCCCAAAAGCACCACACATAGGCTTTTGACGGTGTCCCACCCCCACCCCCCCCCACCCCCACAGCGCCCCCCCCCCCCCAGTTTCTTCTTGATGTTCAATGACATTCGCGCTGTCCTGCGTTTCTTGGTCCCCCTTTTTTTTGTCCCCCCCTTTATGGGACGTGTGTGTATTTTCAGAAGTAGCGGTTTTTGTTTTTTCTCCCATTTGGCGTGATGCTTCCGGTCCGCGTGACCTGAAGTCCGGTCTTTCCCCTCCGTTCTTTTACGTTTTTGCATTTGCCTAAGTTCGGTTTTGGTTTTGTGTGCTTTGATGATTGTAGTTTTTGGGTCACTTTGGGGGAACTTTTTTGTTTTTTATTTGTTTTTTTCTTCAACATTACTTTCTCACCGGGTGCCTTCCCTCTCCTAGTATTCTAATACCATTCAGTGTTGTTGTTGTTAGATTGTTTAGTGCCCCCGCGAAGGAGCATTTTAGCCCGTATTTTAGCAGCTTTCAACCCTGTTTCCCACTCCAAAACATGCATCCCATTCAGACACACAACCCTATTGGCCTGGCTTTTCCCACGTTTTTTTCTAATCCCTTCCGGGTGACCCTTCCTACCATCCCCCTTCTACCAATAACTCCCCCTACGACATTCCCTTACGGTTCAAGAAGTCCCCCCCCCTTTTCCAGTTTCGGCCGAATGTTGCCCGCTTAGGATGACCCTTTGCGCCCGTATCAACCCCCTTGTTTTTTGTTGGTTGAGGAAAGAATAACCACCTGTTGTTTCTGTTCCTCTGAACTTTCTCCCATACACTGGAAGAATTGCTTATTATCTTTCCCTTTTTTTGACACTTTTCCTTCAAAATCCTCCCGGTATTCGGAGATTTAGGGCCATGTTGTCAATGCAAGGCAACTGGGACGTTTGGCCTTCTCTTAATTGGGTCCCACTCTTTTTTCACCATACGTTCCTCGTACGTTTTTTTCTCGAAATGGACTTTCCTTCGTCTTCTTTCCTTGCTAGGCTCGGTTCTCTCACCCAGAGCAGTGGATGTTAAGCACCCCCTTCCATGATCCTCGTATACCCTGTGTTCACTATGTGGCCCCCCAGGTTAGGAATGACAGCTTTTTCCCCTGATTTTTCTTTTTTCCCCCGCCATGAAGAATTATCAGCGAGGTGGAGGCTTGGCGTGGCCCTTTTAGGGTTTTAACTTTTTTTCCCCCCTTTGCCACCCTCCCTCCCGTTTTATTCTCCTCGAGACCTCCCCAGGCACAGTCTATTCCGATCCCCCCCAGGAGCCGTACTGCCCATTCTCTCCTGACTTCCAGCGTGGTTTTTTCCCCACTCACCGGAGTGGCGGAAATTATCCGCCGTTGTTCCAAACCTTTTCTTGCTCACATCCCAGGTTGGTCGTTCAGCGTGGTTTTTCTTGATCGCGTCCACGCCTGGAACCCCCCAGTTTTTTGCTACCTCCCCAAGAAATTTTTACGGTTTTTTACTTTTTTTTTTTCCTCGTGCACGTTCTGTCCAACCAAATCCCCTTTTTAACCTTCTTTTCCGCACCCCCTCTTTCCCCCCCCCTCCATTGAGGGCCCTCCAGTTGTAATGTTTGATGAATATTTTTGATTCAGACTACTATTAGCGTCTTCGGCTTATTTTTATGACCCCACGATTTCAGCTTAAATTTTCAAAGCCATTGTCCCCTGTTCCGACCATTACTTCCTGTTGGCCAGGTACCCCGATCCCCCTCCTTCTTTCCTGTTTCCTGAGTTTGACCACCCCCCATGCAGTCTGTTACAGGGACAATCTAATCTCTTTCCCCGAACAAACGGGACAAACCGTCACCCCTTTTTTTACACTTAGCAGTTCCCATCATTGGACTCAAGTTTCCCTTTTTTCAACCTCGATAGCCGTATCCCCCCTTTAGTTTGTAGTTCCCCCCTTTCCGCGGGACTTTTGTCCAAGATTTTTTTTTCCCCTTGACTTCCGACCGACGGACCAACCCCTGACTGATCTCCTTTTTTTCCTTTTTTCTTGACACTCCTTTTGCACAGGAATGTAAAGCCCCCCCTGGTTCCCCAGGCCCGTAAGTCTTAGGCAAGGCACGTCCTTTTTTTGCACCCTTACTGGCTTGATTGTGGGGTTCAATTCATACCTTGGAAAAGGTCAAGTTGTTTCTGAGTCCACCCCCCCCACCTACTTAGGAGGTGAAACCCCCCGAGGCACGCACCTTTGGGCCGTCGCGGGAATTCGACACAGAACTATTGACCATCCCTCTTCCCCTTGCTGTAGTCGCACGGCCCAAACCTCCCCGCTGTTGGTTTTTTCCCCCCCTTTTTTTTTCGTAAATGACTTTTTTCCCCCATGGGACCTGGCTCCCTCAAGACCTTTTTGGAAGTTTCTTGATTTTCCTTGAATCACTTCCTCTTCCTGTCCCGACATGACCGTTAAATTTCACCTTTCCCCTTCACGCCTGAACCCCCCACATTACAAATCTCTTTGGAAGTACTTTTTTTGTGTGAAAAAGACAAAATTGGCTTTTTTTTTTCTTCGGGACAACAGCCGCACCCATTACGTACTCCTCTCCCCCAAGGGTTCACCTGTTAGTAGGACTCCCCACCTTTTCAATTTTGGTTTGTTATTCTCACCCCCCCCCCCCCTCTTTGCGTGGACCTGTGTTTGAGGGGATGGCTTCTTTTTTCGTTGCTCTTTTTCTTACCCCTCCCACTGTTTTGTTTCGACACGACGTCCTATCCCCGCCGCAAACTAATTGCCTTTCCCCTTCTCGTCCAATTTAAACCGGGTTGCTTCAACTTGCCCTACGCAGCCTTTTTCATTCTTTAAATTTTTTCGTGAAAAGATCCCCAGAAATCCTCCTACCTACTTTCGACACCATGCGTCACCCCCCTCCTGCCGGGATTGGGGCCCGGGCCTGGATCCCCGTTTCCTTTCTTTACTTTTTTGCTCGGCAAATCCCCCCCCTTGTACTCCCCCCTCCCCCTTCGCCCTCGGTCCGTCTTTTTTCCTCAACACCCCCCCCCCTGTGTCGACTTTTTAGTTTCTATATTTGCCTTTTTTCTCACCCGGTGAAAAAGGCTGATCTCCCGTTCAGGGTCGCGAGGACTCCTTTTCCCTTTTTACAGTTGACTAACTTCCGGGCTGGTCCCTCTTTCGTCACAGTCCCTGAGCTCGTTTGACCAGCAATGGTTTAAAGTTCTATAGTTCCCCACCTACCCAGCCCCGAACGTCCTCCCTCAACACAGTGCACGGTTTGAAAAGTCCTTAGTTTCAGGGTTCTTCTGGCCCCTACCCCCTAGAACTATTTTCAAACCCTCCCCCCTGGCCTGTTTTTGGACTTTTTTATGGTTCCCAACCTATCCCCTACAGAGCATCTTCGGATGATGAGTCTTTCCCACCCGTCCCAACACGCTCCGTCCTTTCCCCCATTGTCCAGTCGCTTTAGCTTACCCAACCGCCCAAGCATCGTTCAAAACCATGGCCCCCTTTTTTCTACCGTCCGCCCCCCTGCCCAAATTCCACGCCCAGTTCTGGCATCCACTTAGTTGATCCCCCAGGCAACTTTTCCCTGCTCCCCTTCCCTCCGTAGTGGGCCTCCTACTGACTTATGCTGACCTCCCCGTCAGCAGTCCCCCTTTTTTTGTATCGGGGGGTTTTTTTACCCCGCGGCAAACCACATAACGTTTGCCCCCGTGGCTTCCTGGGAGGCCCTCCCCCCTTGGTTCCCCCCCTTTTCGCTTTTTTTTTTCACCTTTTTCCATTCCTGTGACATGTTTTGAAGTAGTTTTGTTACCCTTTGCTTCCCTGACTGGATTCCTTTGCAACCGCTTTTTTTTTTGTTACGTGTAAATGGGTTTTGTGTTTGGGGGGGTTTCCCTTTTACCCTTTTTGGTGCGGGTGCCTTTTTTCTGTCAAACGTTTTGGTTGGTTTTTTTTTCACAACAGGTTTCTTTTTGCCGTTTTTGTAGTGCCCCCGTTCCTAATTTTTATGCATTGAGGGGCGCAGCCTGACCCAGGTACCCCAACGTCGCGGAAGGCTCTATTTATTTTCTGTTTTTCCCAAAGTTTCCCAATTAACTGGCTACTTTTTCACTTACTGGAACAGTTAATGGATGGACCCCCTTTGTCATGTCCAGCTTCTTGAAATAATTTGTGTTCTTCTGAGGATTAGGCATGAAACCCTTTTATTCGTTCTAGGACATTTCCCAACAAGGCCCCTGACGGGTGAATTTTACTAACTGTGTATGGCCATAGCCTTTTTTTTCCACTGTGTATGCGCTTTTACCCTGGACCTGTGTCCGGGTGGCCTCGCGAGTCTCTCTTTTTCCCCTGCTACCTCGTCACTCCCCCCAACACAGCACCGGATCGGTCTTCCCAAGAGACCAGTTGATTGGCCCTTCTCCTCCAGCAGCAATGTTTTAATTCCCCGTCCCCTCGGTTCCCCCCCCCCCCGAGATTTGCTTTGTTTTTGCTCCTTTTCCCATCGGTGCTTGGACTTCCTTCTCCCTGGCGGGAAGGATCCCCGTTGTCACTTCCCCAGGCTGCGAAAAGAACCCAGTTTTTTATGACACTTTTTTTTTACCCCGACCATGACGGTCGGAATTGGTTTATATTTCCCCCTGCATGATTAGGGTTTTACAATTCGAGGACACGTTCTCTGATGGGACCATTTGTTCTCGGTACCATCGTCTTCGACCTATTTTTCTCTGGATCCGGGATATGTGTGGCCCCGACAGTCGGGCAGCCCGTCTCAGGTTACTCTTTTTTATGGGTTTTTCTTCTTCCCGCCTTTTTTTTCACTTCCAGTTGCAAGGTCTTTTGGCTACCTGTTTTCCCGAGTCTCCCCTCAGGAAGCCCGAAAGATTGGTGTTCCCTGTTCTACCACGACACATGTGGCCCTGCCCCCCTACCCATGTCCAATTATTGCTGCCTTTGTTTGAACCTCGTTTGACCGTTTTAACGGTGTCGCATCTTTTTCTCAGGCGGTTTCCGGCACGCCTCTGTCCTGTTCCTGATTGGCTTCGGCTTCCTATCTTTTTTTTTTTTTCGGTGTTTCAATGCGTGCTGGTCCGGCCTCCCGTTTCCACCCCCCTCTTTCTTGAAATGCCCTTAAAGCAGGGGTCACGCCGTCACCACTGCCATATAGTTTGGATTCTGCTTGATACTACTTCTGCCCTCTTGATCTCTGGAAGAAGTCCCTTTCCTAATCCGGTCCAAGGGTACAAGTACCTCCATCAACACGTGGTTTCGCTTTCCCCCCCCCTTCTTTGTTTTGTTCCTGGGCACAGGCATTAAAAACCCTGGTACCCTGACAATCTTTTTTCACTTTTCCCAGACCCTAGGTGACGCCAAGACATGATCTCCCAGTTGTTCAATTGAAGTTGTTTTTAAGGCTGGGATACAAAGGTTTTGTACAGTTTTTGGGAGGGACTCTCCCCCCGGTTTCCCTTCCTGTAACGCGTCCGGACACAACCTTGGATTTGGGTGCCCTCTGAGTGTCGACTTCCACCCAAGAAAAAAGTTTCCGGTAGAGACAAGTCTGCTGGACCTTCTGGTCTCCCCCTCCCTTCCTTTGGACTTTCGGGCGGGCCTGGTCCTCCTTCGGTCCCAGTTGGCATGCTACGGGACTTTATCCCCCGTCGCCAATTTCGATCGTGGCTTTTTTTCCCCGCTCACCTGCTGACAACGGGTGCCAAGTTTGGTGGCTGCCATTTTTTTGCGTTGGTGCACAGATTCTCCAACCCATTCTTCACAGGGGTGAGTTTTTCCGGTTCGATCTCCCCAGTCCTTTGCAGGTCTGTGGGATTCCAGAACCGTCCCCCTTATTTTGCACGTTTGGTCGACCACGTTCTCCTTTTTTCCCCCTTCTGATCTGGTTGGGGCCAAGTTGCCGGCATCTCTCTTCTTACCTCCCTGTTGGTTTTTTTTTTGTTGGGTTGTTGATAGGAGGATTGCGCTTGACATATCAGCAGTTGGTCTGGATGGAGACCGTGTCGGGTGCCCCCTTTCTGGGGACGTTCTTCTTCACCCCCTAGTGCATCTTACTCTTTCGTGACCGGGCCACGCTCGTGTTTTTTCCTTATTGGCGATCGTGCCCCGGGCAGCCCCACTTTTTTTGGTCAATTTGTCATTTTGCATGGTCTCGTTTTTTTTTTTTTTCTTGTTTTTCCTTTGTGCTCCCGCCTCTATCGGAAGTCGAAGAAAAGTCCCCGGTTTTTCCCCTTTCTTAATTTCCCCATTGCTGTCGAACCCTTCAAGGGGTCCCTTTTCTTTTCCCTCACGTGACACCGAATTCACAGCCTACGTCCCCCCCCCACCCTAAGGACCTGTTTTTTTCTCCTGTGAGATTGACAATCAGAGGTTCAAACCCTGTGGGCCGTGTGTTCAGGTGTCGTTCTTTCCCCGTAAGGACCACGAGCTTTTTGCCAACCCTTGAAAAGGTTGTCCGCCCGGCAGGACGTAGGGAAAAGGGCAAGATTCCCCCCCTCGTATGTGGGCCGGTAGGTACATGAGATCCTGTCCCCCTTCCAGTCTGGGTGATCGTTGGTGGACCTTGTCACGTTTTAAAGTTCCCAGTGTTTGCGTACGGGTTAAAATGTGCCCCCCTCTTCTTCCTTTGCTTTATCAGTATCATATTTTCCCGAAGAGATGTTACACTAAGATCCCCTGCCAGGTGAGGTTATGCTGTGACGGCATGCCCCGCTGTGTAATCTTACTAATTCTTCGTGCACATTTGTATTGAATTTCATTTATGAAAGCCGCGGTAGCCTTCAGGGCAGCCCCTGGACGTTTCTGCCTGAACCCCCCCCCCCCCCTTCGTTTAACCGTTGGACCTTTTTGAAAGTTCCTTTTCTTTAAATGAACCGGGCTCACCCTATTGCCCCACGTCGCTTTTTTTTCAGGAATGTTCTTTAGTTTTTTCCCCCCTGTCCCTCCTTTTGTTGTCCTTTTGTCGGACAAAAACCCCCCACCCCACGCCCCGCCCACCCCCTGTGAACCACCCCAAATCGTCGGGCCGGGTCTCCTGTTCTTTTTTTTTGCAATATGTTTTTCCCCCACGTCTCCCACCCCTTTCTGTCCGTGCGTAATGTTCATTATACTCCTCTGTTTCTTCCCCTGTCCATTATTACCTTCCGCCGTGGTGGCCATGCGTTTCGTTGCCCCCTGATCTCAGGTCCTTACCGTTAATTGCGATTTGCCCCTGTGTTCTCCCACAACGTGGTTTAGAACGCTTTCAACGTGTTTCACAGTTTATTTTTTGCACCTATAGACCTTCCCCCTGCAACTGGATCCCGGTTCCCGAGGTCTGCCCTTTGTTTTTCCCTTTCGACCCCGTCCATTGTGTGCTTTTATTT
>Ga0179591_1303778_pt1 | contig 18793 bp, 29 predicted proteins | sample CZOMad2_1_08_16f_FD_182891 | JGI IMG/M metagenome (GOLD analysis project Ga0179591, IMG submission 182891) | Vadose zone soil fungal communities from Angelo Coast Range Reserve, California, USA - CZOMad2_1_08_16fungal (PacBio error correction) | ecosystem: Environmental > Terrestrial > Soil >... | reverse complement strand
GTTTTGGAGTGGTTCCAAGTTTTCCTTTTTCCCCAACCCCCCTGGTCTTTAGACGTGGAGAGCCGTTTGACAGTTTTTTTCTTCCTCCCTTTGAAACCACCCCTTCCTTTTCGTCTCCCCCTCATCTCTGCACCTTTTCCCTTTTTTTTTCCTCTTTGATCCCCTCCTGTTGATTGCCTCGTCAAAGTTTTTTTCGGGACCCTGTCTCTTTGCCCCCTTCTTTCCTGTCTTTCGTCATTTGGAGTTCTAGGCCTGGTTCTCATTCCCCCCTTTATTTTACGTGTAAGTTCCGACCCCACAAACTCCCTTCCTTTGCCACCCTTCTTTCTCTCTGACGGCTTTTTTTGTAATGCTGTTAATAGTGTCCCTCCCCTGGCTCTTCCAATTGCCCGCCGGACCGCTTAGTCCCCCTCCCTCTGAGTTTTAGAGCCTTTACGGTATGTTACTTCTTTCTCTCTTTTTCCTCCATGTTCTTCCTGGTTTAACCCCCCCCCCCCTCATTGTCCCCTTTCATGACAGAGGGTCAAGTGAGGCCTCTTCTCTGGTACTAGGCCGGATGTTATTCCCGAGGGGTGCAAAATGCTCTTTAGTAGCATGTCACGAGTGTTCAGTGTGTCACACTTTGTCGATGAGTGTCTTTATTTGAAGTCCCCCTGGTTTTTTTTAGACTCTTTTCTTTCCTGCCTTCGTCGATGGTGGTGATATCCTCTTCTTATTTTTTCTTTTATTCTTGCTTTCTTCCTCTTGTCCATCTATTTTTGAGAACGCTAACCCTCTCTTATAGCCCTGAAGCGTAATTTCCCTCCTTTAGGCAACGCCTCCAACTGATGCCGGAACTCCCCTTTTTTCGTCCCCCTTTTAAGTTGGAAAGAGTTGTAGTTCCCTGGCTGTCGCATGGGTCTCCCTCCTTCCGGTGGTATATCTTCCTGGTTGGCAGTGCCTCCTAACCAGTGTTTTAGCCCTTTTCTTTCTTTTCTACTAGGTAGTAGTTTAGTCAGGTTTTCTCCTGCCCAGAGCCTACTTTTCCTATGTCTTTCCCCCCCCCCAGTATGCCTTTTCTTTCATGTTTCTTGACTCGATTCTATATCCCTCCCCCCCCTTTAATGTTTTTGTGATATCTCTGCCTCCCTCCCGCCCTCTTTTGTTCTACTCTGCCTTCCTCGGTACCATATTTTTCCTTCACTGCTTCCCAGTTGCTTCCTGTCCCCCCGTTTTCCGCGGTCCCCCCCCGCTTACACCTTTTTTGATTTTCTCTGGGCTCCTGCCAACTGCTAGTCCCCCCCCTTTTTCTCCACTCCGATATACCCTTCTTCATCCTTTTGAGTTTAGTTTTTTAGCCTCCAGAGGCCGGTGTGCCCTCCCGGCATTCCTTCGCCCGGTTGTTCTTCGGCGACCTGAATTGCTCTTTCATCTCTGATGCCCTTTTTCTCCGATCCTTTTTGAGTACCCTTTTCCGTCAGTAAAGATTTGAAGTTATCCCTGCCTAATCCTCCCCAACCATCCCGGCGAAGAGAAACTCCCCCCCCGGTGATGAGGGATAGGTACGTATAACCTTTTTGCACCTACCGTTAGGACAAGTCGCAGACTTCCCCCTACAGCCCTCCCCCTTCTCCACAACCACTCCGCCTGCGACCTACCCACTTTTCCGCCTCCCTAAACACTCGCTTTTCCTAGGGGGCCGGACTTCCCTTTTTTTTTTTTTTTTTCTGCATTTCTCTCCTTTCCCTTGGTCAGCTTTCTTTGCATCCCCCGGTCCCCCCCCACGTCACCCAGGGTTTTTTGATTTCCCTCCGTTGTTTTGGGAGCTTTTTCACCCTCTCATTTTCAAAGTTTCCTACACACCTTTTTCCTTTTTTCCTGCCTCTCGCTACTACAAGCCCCTTTTGAGGCCTTGTATTCTTTCACTCCCCCCCCTGTTCTATAATGTGGCCCTGACCGCTCCTTCCCATGCACCTTCCTCTCCTTTCCCCCCAGAGTGAAGAGTCTCTCTTTGGCTTTACCAACCATTTTTCTTTTTCCATACTCCTTTTTTTCAAGACTCCGTTTTACACCAATTCTTTTTTCTTATTTAATCTAGCTCGAGTTTGTCCAGTAACCCCTTCGCCTTCTCTGTTGCTCTTATTCCTTTTTCCGTTTCATTCCCGACCCTGGTTTCCCCCCCTTGCTTTTTACGAAACCCAACCAGTTTCCCTTGCCCTCCCTTTCAGAACCCTGTCGACTTCTCTCCTTGCACTTTCCCCTTTTTTCAGCCCCTTTCTCAAGGTAATCTTCCTTCCTTGCGTGAAAGCTTTGTTCATACCTTTCCTCCGTTCCTTTCACCCTTCAAAGTTTTTAGTATTCCCGACGACCCACACGTATTTACGTCACCCCCCTTGTTACCCTAATTTCCCCCCCCCGTAATAATTTTAGGTCTTACTTGTTTGCATTAAGATTCGTCAACCCTACCCTTTGTGTGACTCCCCTCTCGCCTTCCTTTCCCCCCACCCTCCTTGTTCTTTGCGTCCGTTTGTAGTCTCAACTCCCACTTCTTTCTTTTTTTATGCGGAATGTCTCCTCTTGCCTCGGACCTGCTTTCCTCCCGTTGGCGTCCACCAGTGACTCAATCAGAGCCCTGACTTTTTCCCCGTGTGAGCCTTCCTTTCACGGCTGGGGGTTTATTTCTTTTTCTGATCCTTTTGTTTTCTTTGGTTAGACGAAGCATCGACTCCACCCCCCCTCTGATTCCTCAAGTAAGAACTCCCCGTTTTTTTTCTAAGCCCTTCTTCTTTTATCGCATGTTCCGACGCTTAAGTTCTTCTCCTTTCCCTTTCACTTAGTACCGTCTTTGATTATTACCCTTTTCTTTTTTTCATGCAGGCTGTGCCACTTCCACCACACCTCCCTTCTCCTTTCGGCTAGAACCACGTTTCTGACTTGCGGACACCCCCTTCCGGCCGCGAATTCATTTCCAAGAATCCCCCCCCTACAAATGATAAACCGACCTATTTCTTTCCCTACTGGGCCCCCCCTCAACTTTCTGATCCTCTGGTGGTTTCCCCCCTTGACAGTAAAATTTATTGACGTTTACGCCGACGATTTAATTTCTTTTGCGTTCCCCTTTTTTTAAGCGTCTTTTTTTTTTCCCCCCGTTTTTTTTGTCAGTGTGTGGTTTTTCGCTATTCCCTCTTTTTTGCTTTTCAGAGTAATGCAGTGAATAGGGTACCCTCTTCTTGACACCTTTTTTCTTTTCTTTTTTTGTTTTTTTTTTTTTAAGAGTATCCCTGCCCTTTTTTGTGACACTTACATGGTCTAGCCTCTTTCCTTTTAAGCCAGAATCTTTTTCACACCCCCCCCCCCTATTTTGCCATTTCCGCATCCGCCCTTCCCAATTTCTTGTTTCCCCCCTACCTTCTATTTTCTAGTTGTTGTTAAATGATTATTTATACCGGGTTTCTGTTTTTTTCTTTCTTCTCTGCCGTTTCGCATCTTGCCCTCATTCCTCCCCTTGCGTATGATCCTTTCCTAGTAAATCAGAGATGATTATTAATTTCTGAAAAACCTCCCCTCCCCTTAGTGTCGTCTTTTCACCTATTCCCGTGAGTGTGGGGACACTTTCAAGCCCCCCCCCCCGTTCACTTTACCAGGGCTTAACCTGCGTTTCGGGTCTTTTCGTGTGACGTTTTTCTTCCTTTTCCCGGTTTTAAGCCCGGCTTCTGTCCTTTTTTCACCGTTTGTTCACCAGATCGATATTTTCCTTATCCCTAACTCCTTTTTCTAGGGCGGCCCAGTCACGTCTCATGGTCTTTGGCCCCCCCCCCCCCAAATTTGTGGCGACCCTCTTTTTGTCCTTCTTATTCTTTACTTCCCGGATCAGGCCTTGTTGTGGTTCCCCCCAATGAGTTCCCCCCTTCCTTGTTCCACACTCTTTACGGCGGGTTTGAGCATCTGCAGAAGAGTAAACCCCCTTTAGAATGACTCTTTTTGGAACTCTCGGTTTCCCCTCTCCCCCAAGTCTCTCACATTCTAGCTTACCAAATTCTTTTTCCATTCCTCCAATGAGGGTTCTCTTTTTTCTCTTCTTTTAAGTGCGATCCGGTTTAGTTTTTTTAATGCTTTGAATGACGAATGAACGAGTTCTACCCTTGCTCTGGACACACCCTCGGGACTTTAACTGAGACGTTTCACGGGAGATAGAGTGCAAGGATCCCTCCTCCTCTTCAGGGTCTTTATCCTTTCTCCCTTTCTCTTGCACGAACATAGTCTTCCCCCCCTCGTCTCTGCCTGTTGGCCAGATCTTTTTCCAATTTTTTTTCCTGCCTTGCGTTTAGCCAGCAACCCCTTCCACCCGTTTTCGCGGACTACTGCTTCATTCCCCCTCAAAACTTTCGTTTTTTCCCTCGTTTTGCCCCCTTGTGCGTGTCTTTTCTTTTACCACTTCTTGTTGTCTTCGAGAATCTTTCAATTGTGACTTTCTAGGGGCTTCCCTTTTCTGTTCTCCTTCCACGTCAATTACTCTCTCTCTTCTGCGTCTCGTTTATCCCTCCCACAACTTTACTTTTCCCTTCCGCTTTCTTTTCATTTGCTTTCCGGGGTTATGCCGTGGTGCTTCGACCGGTATCCCCCTCCTTCTTTTTACACGGCGAAGCCCCCCCCTTTTTTCTGGTGAGTTTTCGAAAACAACCCTGCATTCTCTCACTCCTCTGTAAGGGACTCGTTCCCCTTTTTTTTCTACGCCCCTCCCCCGTTGGAAAGCCGTGTCAATTGTTTCTATGGCCGTTTTTCCTTTTCCCTTCCCCTCTTTTCCTGGTCTCGTTCCTGCCCTGACAGTGTTTTCAGTCTGTCTTCACTTCCTTGGCCTTTGTGAAATTCTCCAACCTTCCCAGTCCTTTCCCCATAGAGTCAGATTTTTTTCAGTCACTTTTTCTCGGGCGATTGCTTTATTACGTGGATTCCCTTTTATATTTCCCAATCGTACTTTTGACCCCCGCCGATGCCCTAGTTAAATCCCCCCCTCTTTTTAGGGCCGTCTGTCTCTCCTTTTCTCTTCCTTTTTTTTTCTTATAGCCCTTCGATCCCTTAGTCCAGCCCCACCCCCTAAACCTTCCCGCTTCTTCTTCTAGGCGCTGGTTTCCCCAGTTTCCGTTTTCCCTTTCTTCGTCTGGGTTAAATTTTCGTCGTTGTATTCTTTTACCTGTAGGGTCGTGCTCCTTCCCATTTTTTCTTCGGTTGATGATTTTTTGGGAAGCCTTTTCTCTCCCTCCTTCTTTGTTATTGTCATAGCTAAGCGTTCTCTTTGCTTTTGTTTTGTCTCTTTCATCATTGATTTCATTTTTCTCTTCAGTAGTTTTTCCTTTTTCTTTCCCTCCGTAGCGGTTATTTTCCTTCCGACCTCCCTCTATATCTCTCGGACCTGTTCAGGAGGTCCCCTCCCCCTTCCCCTGAGCCTTCTCCCTTGCGGTTCCCCCGGGTCGAACGTCAACGTTCCGACGTTATTTTATGCGCAGGACGTGAGTCGTCTCTAGTATCCACCAAGTCGATAAGTTTTCGGGGATCGGGTTTGTTCTCTGGTGTGCGTGCCGGCGTCGCGTAATTCAGCCCCTCTCCATCTTTTCTTTGCAACCATCTGTTCCACAGATTCTTTCTTTTAACGCCCGATATTCTTTCCTTTTCATCCTTACCTAGCTTTTGTTGATCCACTCAGTCCTGACTTTTCCCTTTGTTCTACAATGAGTCAACTTTTCTTCTCGGTTTCTCCGGATGTCGTTTTCCCCGTGTTTTGTACGACTTTTTCGCGATCCTCCTAAGCCACGTGAATCCTTTCTTTTTTTTGACACAAGGTGGCCCACCACCGCCCGCGCTACGACTCGGTCCCTCAGCAATACTCTTTCATCTGGCATAAGGTAGTAAAACCAATTTGGAGTCTCATTCTTTTTTTTTTTCTGCCCTCTTCGGGCCGTTCCTCCTCTCGGCCCTTCCCTTCTAACAGAGGAATGCCCTTCTGCACTGTCCCCTTCGAATCGGTTTCTCCCCTTTGAGATCCAGACAGGTAGATGACCCAAAGCGGTCCTCTGACCCCCCATCTTCTCCAAGGAAAATAACGTCCCTGCCACAACACCCCTCCCCCACCCTGCTGTCTCTCTCCCCTTCAACCCGTGATTTAGTCTTTCGGTTCCTTTCCTACCCTCTTTCAACATCTTCCACACTTCACCAATTTCTTTTCGATGACTCACCTTTCACTCCCCACCCCTGCGTCCCCCCAGCTCTTCCCGATCCCTTTTCCCCAGGCCCCCCCCCCCCATTATTCACCAATCCAATCTGTTTCCGTTGGGGGTGACTGACCACTCTCTTATTTGCTCTCCCTATACGTAAACACTACATTTCCCCCAGAACTGCATTTTCCCCCAAGGTCCTTCTTTGTCAGTTTTTTTTTTCCCCCTTAGGTCATTCAGACAATTTTTCCCTTTTTCCGTTCTCCCTTCGTTCCCAGTCCCAGAATTCTGTGCCCCCCCTCAGTCCCCTTTTCTGTTCTTAACTTTCAACGAAGTTTTGTTTTTTTTTTCCCTCTTTTTTTTTCCCCCTCCTTCATTGCCTGCTCGTGCCCCCGTTCTTCCTTCCCCCTCCTTGACGTACTTTCCCCCCCTGTCATCCAGGTGACAGTCCCGCTGGAACCTTTTACTTTTTCCTCAACTGCTATCCTTCTCGCTCCTCCTCGCTCCCTTCCCCGCTAAACATGAATTTTTTCAGTTGCTTCTCTCCTCTTCCTTTTTTTTGTCGCGAAGCGAATTCACACCCACAGCAATGGGAATTCAACTTTTTTCCCCGGTCACCTTCCCGTGAAAGGCGTTTTCCAGGTTTCCACACACAGGAAGGACACATTTCCCCCATTCCCTCACCCTGTTTTTCCCCACCACAACGGATTATCCTGTTTAACATTCACTCTTTTGATGGTCTTGATGCCCCACTTGACACTGTTATATTATGTAACGTTCCCTTTTTTGAACACCAGAGACTTTCCCAGCCCCCTACAAATAGAACCCCGACGAACAAGGACCCTGCCACCCTCACACCAACAGAGACCCACGCCCCCCCTGCGTGCTTTTCCTTTTCTGAATGTACACTGTTGAATTACGCACCTATCAACGTGGACAGCCCTTGTGAATCACTTCCCCTCCCCTCCTCCCGACCACCCCTCCACCTACTACTTTTTTTAAAAGCCAAGATTCTACCAGGTAGGGGATTCTCCTGGCCCTTGTCTTTTCCCATCCGGCGCAAAAGACTACTTCCTTTCTACTGAAAACTGCCGATGTTCCCCCTTTCCCCAAGCATCGATGTTTTTCTTTTGGACTTTTTTTAGTTGAACACGTAGGGAAATCCATTACACACCCTCTCAATCTTTTCCTGGTTGGAGCGTTTTTTTCCCTATGCCTGATACAGGCACCGCCTTAGGTGTCCCCTTCCTGTTCCACCTTTCTTTCTCCTGTCTCCTACGGTTTTTTCCCCTTTTTGTTAATTTGACCCGACTTCGGTCTTAGGTGCAGGCTAGACCCCCTTTTTCTCTTGGGTCTTGCCCTTCTTAAGCCCGAAGCAGACCTGCGCCCCCAGACCACCGATATCCCATCCCCTTTTCTTACACTGTCACCCCATTACGGGCTGGTGCGCCTCCCCCTTTAACCGCGTTGTTTTTTCCCCCTGATCACGGGTCTCCGCTGTGAGCACGCTTCCCCCTCACTCGCTTCTCCCCTCTCTCTTTCTCCCGGGTGGTCCATGTTCTCCCAGGGTTTTTCTCTACCACCTAGCGCTTTTTTTGCTTGCCCCTATTGGACCATCAGTATTTTGCCTGTCTTTCATCAGGGAGTTTCTTCCCAAGTCCATCCCCCCCAAACGTGCTAATCTTCTTCCCGGAAATTTTTTCACGTGCCCTTCTCGCACCCCATGTCGGATCATCTGGCCTTATTACAACAAAAGGGTTTTCTGGGTTTTCCTTTAGCCTTTGGCAAGCTTTGGCCCTCTTAGTCAGTGAGAATGGTTAAAGTTCCCATCCTTATTTTTTTTTCCCATACATCCTCTTTGGATCGCGTTTCCCACTGGTGTCTCCGCTAAATGTAGGAAGGTTAAATCCGTTCCCTTTTCGACACCTTCCTTTCCCACCCCGCTTCGTTTTTTCGGCTCTCAGGTAGACTTGCCTAACCCCTCCTTCCCCTTCCTTTTTTTCCCTCTCCGCTGTCCCAAATCTTCTTAGACCTCGTTCCATTCCCCTCCTCCCACAAACCTTCAAATCCTCCATTTTCCACTTTTTTTTTTTACTCCTACCTCAGGTGGGAGTTTGAGGACGCCAACTCTCCTGGATGTTTTCTTCGAAAGAACCTTCTTGCGTATGGTTGCGTGCTGGAGTAAGGGCCAGCCCTTTCTTATATGTTTTGGGATCCTGCACCAAATGACGAAGCGGTTGGCCACGATGCCGTTTTTTTGGTGTTTACTTTATCCGGAAGTTACCTAGGCTCCCCCTTCAGAGTCCTATTATATAGTTGCTTCGCGCCGATGGCAAAATGTTTTGAACTTCTTTTTAAGGGACCTCCTCTGAAGAGTTTCGAAGTTCTCACCCACCGTCTTTGATAGTTTCTTTTTTCTCCATGCGCGAGGGGGACACGCTCCCTTACGACTTTGAGTTTTGGTTAAAAAATCACTATGTTTTTTACTACTGTCCGTGAAGTCTGTCACTTTTTCTTTAAGTTCTTATTTTCTTCTACTATACTTAAATGTTGTGGACTGATTTTTTCTTTTCTTTCGGCCCCACGCTCGTAGTTTCTTGTTTGGTACCTGTGCTAGGCCTGGCCCCTGTTTCTCTTTACCTTCTTTTGCTAGTGAATCCAGGGCCTCTTACCCTGGAGCTTTCTATCTGTCATGAGAAAAGTTCAGACAACCTTTAGGTCTTCTTTTTCCGTGACGGTTAGGCCTTTTTTTTCTGGGCTCTGTTCTCTCTCTTCTTCAAAGGCACCCTGTGACCCTCTTCTCTCCCTGTTTAACTAGACCCCCTCCTCGAATGCCCCCTTGTTCCGGGGACTTGGGATCCCGTCATTTGTTTCCTCCGGTTTTTCCCTTTATGCTCTCTTTTCCGGCAACTTGCTATCTTTTTTCCTTGTCCCTCTGAAATTCTTTCGATTTCTCATTGTCAGTTTTCGCTTCTCTTCCTTTCCCCCCCCGGGATTCGCATTTTTCCCTGCCCCATCACTTTTTGTTCTCTTTTTTTTTTGAATCGGCTGGTACAATCACCTTTTCCTTCTCCTTCGGTTCCCTCTTTCCTGTCTGGGTTCTTCCCATTGTCCGTTGACCCTGAACCCGATTTGATCCTATTCCTGTGGACGTCACGGGCCCCCTCTTGACTTCATGACTCTTCCACCTTCCCTTCGAATACCGTGGTTATTTCTCCCGCCCCCCATTTCCACCGTCCAGCGGAAGGGTGTTCGTTCCTCTCCCCTTTTTGTTATGTGATTTCCGGGTTGCCCAGCTTTCCAAAGGTCTTTTGTTAGATGCGAGAGCATTCCTTTACCTTTTTGAGTCTCTTTCCAACCCGTTTTCTTCGTATTTTCTGAAGTACTCCGTTTTTACTTTTTGCCAGTCCTCTGTTCCCGATTAGGGTATCCGTCGAAATTGTTCCTCCTGACGTTTTCCAGTCCTCAGTCCGGGTCATTCCGTCTTCTCTTCGGGTAGACCCCCTGTTAAAAAGAAACATGGCGTTTACCCTTTTTTAGTCCCCACCCCGGTCCCAACTTGTGCCCACTGTAGTATTATCTATGTCCCCTTTTTGAAGAACTTCATTCCGTTACCTATCTTTTCTCTTTTCCAACTTTGCTGAATTGCCCGCGGCCATTTTTCCCCTTTCCTCCAACCCCTGATTTTTTCTTTTTTATGACAGGGTTTCCCATATTGCCCTTTTCTCTCGGATCTTTTTTCTTCCCTCATTTTCGTCACCCCCCAGTCTCTTCCCCCCCCCTGTGATTTTTCCCTTTCTTGGACGTGGGAAGTCCCCCTTTTTCTCCTCCCATGGGCGTTGTCTTTTTTTTTCCCCTCTGTTTTTGGTTCTTTTTCGTTTTTCAGTCTTTTTCGTTCTTTTCCCCTCCACCTGAAGATGTATTTTCTCTTTGGATGACCTATCCTCCCGTTTCTTATCATTATATTAAGGGGTTGTTTTTTTTTTTTTTTTTTGGTGTTCTGTCCCCCCTATTGGCATGATGTTCCTTATTCTTTTTCCCCCTGTTTTAACGCACGCACCACTCTTCTCACCCTTAGAATGCTCTCCGAAACACCGCTCTTCTTCTGGCTTGTCTTCTCCTTTCCAGTGCAGTATCTGCACCCCTTAACTACCCCTTTTTTCCCTTCTTTTTTGTGTTATCGACAAATTAAGTTTTTTCTCCCAGTGCCCCCTTGTTGCAAAGACGGTAGGTCTGTGTTTATGATCTTTCTCATTTTCCCTCCCAGGGTTCGTAGATTCTTTATCCGTTCTTTTCCAGTCTCGCACGTTTTTTAGTTTTCCTGGAGGTGAGTGTCCTTTTCCCGTTCTGCCTTGAGACGCTAGGGCTCTTTTCGAAAACCCAATTCGAGGTATTCATGACTCTTCTTTTTTCTAGTCTTGGTGGGGTTTTTTTTTTTTTCTCCCTCTCTCCTCGCCTCACCTCACACGCGTCCCTGGTTTTCCATAGCTGTGCTTCAACTTTTAAGCTTCACGCCCGCCCGCATTCTTTTTTTTTTATCCAGGCTTTTTCCCACGCCCACCGCTCTTTCTACAGATCTGTTTCTACGATTCTTTTTTTTTTTCAGCCAGAAAAACTCTTTATCCCCCCCTGACTTCTCCCTTGGGGGCGTTTTATGCTTCTTCCCTCTCTTTCCCTAATCGAAATTTTCTTCTTTCTTGGTGCTTCTTCCTTGCCTTTCATTCCCCGTGAGAGCTGGGTTCTAGTTCTCTTGGCGCGAAGACTGGTTCCGAGTAACTTGTTCGAACCTCACTTTCTTCTCCTCTCCTAACCCCCCCAACCCCAACCCAAGTTTCGGCCTATTTTCTGACCAAACCTTTGTGATTGAGTTTTTCTCCTGTCCGTATTCACCCTCTATTTTTCCCCTTCCCCCTCCCAACACACTGCTTGGTAGCGACTTACTCAACGTGCCCCTTCCCCACGTTTCCCCCCTCAGGATTGCGACGAAGTCCCCCTTCCCAGATCGTTTCTCAAATCTTTCCCTTTTTCGTTGTTGGACAATTTTTGCCTCCTTTTCTTAATGCCTGAACACTTGTCTCCCTTCCAGGCCTTTTCCCCTTGTCCCCCTCTTTGGTTCGTGTTCCTCCTGGGACTTTTAAATCTAATTTCTTAACCTAGCCCCCCCCACAACCCCCCCCCCCCCACTCTTCAATGACCTTGTCTTTTTTCTTTCTCTCTTCAGTTTAGTTAAATAACCCTTTCCCCCTGTCCCCCACCTCCCTGTTCTGTCTTCCCGTCCATCACTTTACCTCTTAAGGGGAAAATTTTTCTGATTATGGACCGTTTACCTTCCCTCTCTTCCCCCCCTTGGACTGATTTTCTTTTCCTTTTTCAGTACTTCCCTCTTCCCGCCTCTGCTCCCCGTCCACATCAAGAATACTTATGTAGTCTAGAGAGCCCGTTTTTTCCTCATTCCACCCACTTTCCCTTTTTTTAAAACAGAATGGTTTCAGCCTTTTCCCCTTCCCACCCTCCTTGGTCCTCTCCAAAAGTTTAACCTTTTCCAAAAGATCACTCGATGGCGCCTTCCCCTCAGGGGAGGAACTTTGTCTCTATTTCCCAACCCCCCCCTTTTTTTCCCTCATATCGCCATGTTTTGGAGACATTTTCCAAATGCTTTTCCACTCGAGGGTGACCCACCCCCCTTCCCAATTCTCTCTTTTAACTTCCTCCCTGATCTAGGCCCTCCTGCTCTTTCTGCCCAAAAAATTTTTCAACTCAGATACTGTTGTGTTAATATCCCTTCACTTTTTTTGGTTTTTGTGTGTACATCACCCTTCTGTTCAATTTTTCCCCACGAATCTACTTGGGGACCTCATCCTTGCCCTGCGTCTGACCTACTCTTTTTTTTTTTCTTTCTGCCGAATTCGGGGACATGAGCAACATCCCTTTTGAACCAACGGTCCCTTTTGTGAAGTTCTTTCTTGTCCCATCACCTATTTCCTAACTTCGTTCCCAAACCCCCACCCCTCCTTGTACCCCCTTATTCTTCTCCCTTCCGTATCCTGTTCTTTGGGGTTATGTGTAAGTTATCTCCAGAGTCCTTTCGGAGTCCCCCTTCCCTCCCGAAATATCTCGCCGAGTCGGGCAGTAACTGCCCTCTCACCCCCCCCCAACCTAGCTCGCCTTTCCCCCCGCTCACGAATTTCCGACTATTTTGTCCGTTCATGGTAGAATATTGTCCATGTCATTTCACAGACCTCCCACCAGTAAAGACTTTCAATTTGTCCCCTTGCGGAACCCTTGATGATAGTCCCCCCCCCCACCTGAATCCTTTTTCTCCCTTCTTTCTGGCCCTTCCCCCCCCCCTGTTTGTCACTGCTGTCACCAAGAGTCAGGTGCTCCGCGTCAATTTTCTTTCAGTCTTTCCCCCCCCCCAGTCCACTATTCTGATCAAACGCCCCTTGACTTTTCTCGGAAATAGGCTGAACAAACCATTCTGTCCCTTACCTGACAGATTTGGATTCTTTTTGGGCCATTCCCCCTTTGGGAGGAGTCTCTCTTTCTTCTCCCCAGTTTCTCGACCCTCCTGGTTTACCCTTTCTTTTTCCCATAGGAGAAATCAGCTAGGTATCAGTTTTTCTTTTCTCTGATTCCTGGGAGTTTTTAGTTTCCGGATCTCCACTTCCCCCTCCTCGGCATCTCCCCCCCTCTTTTGGCTCTTGTTTTCTACTTGTCCAGGGAAGGACCCGCTTCCTTTGTCCCTGTTCCAACTCCTCCCCTATTTTCTAGGCGGACTATGCTGAAACAAAATATCTTTCTCCCTTTTTTCCCCTTTTCTTTTTTTCCCACCCCTCCCGAGATGAACACTTATATTCCCTCCTTTATTTTTGTTCGGACTTCTTAGTTTTAGGGCGGCTTTACCTCCATTGTTTCTCCCTTTCTCTTTTCGTTCGTCGCGGCTTTTCTCAGATTTCCCCCTTTCTGTTCCTCCACCCTTTTTTTATGTTCGTGACTTATTCCTCCCAACACCTTCCCTACCCCTTTTGTGCGCTTCCCCCCCTTTATGCCCTTGCTGGACCGAGCCCCCCGTACATGTCCCTTACTGGTGGGTCCTCCTTCCCTTCTTTTTTTCCCGTCCTCTTCCTTTGCAAAACCCTGCCCCCTTTCTTTCCTTTCAAACGGCCCCCCTTTTTTCCAGGCCGTCCTACAGCACCGATCCTGCTCTTTCTTCCCCCCTCACTTGCGCCCTCTTTTTTCCCCCCAGTCTTTTTCGCCAGGCAGTCTCAGCGTGTCGTTCAACCGGAGTTAGCGTACTTTTTCCCGATCTCCGTTTTTGCCCCCCCAAGGCGGTGTCTCCCTTCACTTTTTCTTGCAGCTGATCATGCCCCCTTCTCTTCTTTCTGTCTGTCTTTCTGATCCTTGCTGCGCGTCACTTAACCGCGTAGAGGACACACGGCCCTCTGTGCCTGTTTTCCCCTGCTTGATCTTTTCCTTCCTTTTTTCTCCTTGCCACCTTTTTTCGCGGTAATATCGTATAATTCTTTTTTTTGTAGTCTGACCGGCCCGTATCTTTCTTCTCCTTTTATTCTTTCTTTGACAGACTCCCGCCTCTTCGGAGACTCTTTTTCCCCACCGGAAGGACAGTCTTGGACACGTCATTATCTGCTGTACTATACTTTCCCTCTAGAGCGTCCCCCTTGGTCCTTATTCCCTTATAGTACTTTCCCGACAATCGTGGATGCACTTTCTTCTCCCTCGCTCTTTTCCCGGTCCACGCCTCCGATTTCCCCCCCGAACATCCCCAAGTTTCGGATCCCCCGAACCCCATACCCGTTCTCCATCCTTTTCCTTCCTATGTCTCCTCCCCCTAGTCCTTCTCCATCTTGACTTGATCTTGTTCTCGTGTGGATTCACCGTCAACCCAGGTATTTTTGAGCCCCAATTCCCCTCCTTCTTCTTTTTTTTCCGTTTCTCCCTTTCTTCCACTCTCTGACTTCGTCAAACGGTGCTGTGGCTGAGGGGGATTTACCCAGAGGCACCCCTATCTTTTCTAGGGGTTCCTTCCACCCCCAGTTTTTCAAAGCCCCCTTTGAAGGTTTGAACTGCCTTATCCCCGTTGGACTCATCTGCACGTGTTCCCCTCGTTTTCCCCCCTTTCTTCCCCTACTCTTTGGACTCGGATCGCTTGCAGGGCTTCTCGGACTGGCGCAACCACTTCCCCCCTTCCTTTTTCCTTTTCTCGCCTTGTTAATTCGTCTCCCTCTTTTCCCGGCAAAACGGTTCTCTTACCGGCTTTCACGGCAACACCCGACCGGCTCTTTATTTGTAAGCCTGTCCCACTTACTGGTCCGTTTTCTGGAGTCTTTTTTAAACATGAATACTTTCCCTGATTTGCCCCCTTCTTGAGGTGCCCCCAATACATTTGGTGGGAGTCATGTACTCTCTATTGTTTTTTTCTGGCCCTTTTTCTTTCTAGGACTGTTTACAGGGACACAACAAGGAATTTTCGCTTCTTTTTTCCTGTGTTCGTCTCTTTTGCGTCGGCTTTCGCCGTTTTCCCCTGGTGTTTAATTATCCCGTACTGTCCTTCCGTCCTTTCCCTTTAAGTTGAATCTTGTTGCTGTTTTGAGACTGCCTTCTTCAAGGCACGCCGTGTTCTTGAGGCCCGATTCCCGTCTGGGCTCATTTTTGCCCGGGAGCTCTTCGAGCTTGAGTTTTCTTTTCTCCTTTTCTTTTACTGACTTTCTGTGGATTTTTTGTGGTTTGAGTCATTTTTTTTTTATCGTTTCCTCCGTTAGGAACCCTGGCCTCAGCAATTGGCTCCCCCTTGCTTTTTTTCCCACAAACAGGTTGGCCCGCAAAATTGCCGGTCTCCCCATTCGACCGGTGAAACCGGTGGTCACTATGATCCTTCAGTCTCCCCCTCCTGCTAGTGAGCTTGTAGGTCTTCGGTAGACCTGTTTAGCCCATGGCTCTGTAAAAGTTTATTAACCGCCTCCCCTATCTATGTCTTCTTATCGGTTCGTGTGTTGGGACGCGCTATCTTCCTGGTCAGGACCCAAGCCTCGCCCCGGTTGGGGAACAAGGTCAGTCCCCGAGAGCTCTGAGCCAATGAGGGCCCCGCGGTTCATTTTTTTCACCGACGATCGCTCGGTTCACAGAAGGCCCAACTGTACGCTCCCCCTTTCGCTGTTTTTGGGAGCCCGTGGATGCCCCCCCCATGTATTGCGCCATATTCCCCGGGGGAGGAACCAACTTTTTCCGGCACTAAGGTTTCTATTCAAAGGTCCGGAACCCTCCCGGATTCGCCCGGGAACGAAGCCCCCCTCAACCTAAAGTTAAATATTTTGAAGCTATACTGGCCCCATTTTTCCTAACCCCTTCCTGATAGTCTTACGACTAACGCATAGCCGTGGCAACCTTTCTTTTTCGCGCCTTAACCAATTCTTTTCTTTGAGAAAGAATTTTTCCCATTTTTTATTCCGTTGGCCGCTTTTGCAAATCAGTCGTAGATTCAAGTTGAAGATGTCTTTTTTTTCCGGCCCCTCGCTGTTTGAGCGGGAAACCTGCCAGACATTTTTGTCCCTCTTAAAGTAGACCCAGACCTTCCACCCTAAACGCGAGCTCAACCCCCCCCCGTCACCCCACTTGCCTCGATTATAACTTTTCGACCGCCCCGCCACCTATAAAAGAGCTCTTCCCCGACCATGTGAGACCTCTAAGCCCGACACCTCCAAATGTAAAACCCCCGCTTTTTTTCCCGGGTTGAGCCCCAACTGCTCGTCAAGACCTCGGCTCTTTTTGTCGTTTTGGTGGCTTTTTGCAAACCTTTCGAGGTCCTTGCCTCATCCCCCTTCGTCCTCCTATCCTTCACCGGGGGTCCATACGCGTTTTTTTTGTTAGTTTTGCCGCCGGGGGCGCGGTCATGCTCATTTTTTGTCAGAACCGGCGTTAGAATTCCGACCCAACCGCTTTTCCCTTCATCCCGTGTTTCCTTATCCATCTCTACTGAAAATTGGGCCCCGTTTTTTTCGCTTTGCTCTTTTCTCCACGTTCAACGCCACTGGTATTTGAATGGTTAGACGTAGTCCCCATTGACCTGAGTTCCCGCCAGTTTTTCCGTTTGCCTTCGATGGTCATCCCCCCTCGCTCACCGGTTCCCTTGTTTTCCTTCTTTTTTTTTTTTGGGCGGTCTGGGGTTACCCCTGAGTCATTATCGTATGAGTTCCTCGTTACGTCTGTTGTTTTTTTTTTTGCAAAACCCTTCCTAATGTGCTCTTTCACCCGTCCGCACCAGCCTTTTTCTCTCCATCCACCCCCGTGCTCCCATGTCATCGACCTCCGTCTTCTGTTCAGCTCCTGGGACGTTCTCCACACCCGCTTCTCTAATCTGCGACGGGAATCCCCCTCGAATCCGGGGTGCCAAAGGCTGGTCTTGTAGAACCCCCCCCTCCCAGGAGATCTCCCTCATGCCTCGACGATTACTTCCGAAAGTCTGCATCCCAGGACAACACAAACAAATGGCACCCCTCCCCGCTCACGGGTTTGTCTGTTGACGTCTTTGGACCGCTACCCGGAAAAAGTGACCTGCTGAGAGTCCCCTGACATCGGACCCCCCCTGCCACGCATCGAGGCGTTTTTTGCCCTCGCCAGTGAACCGGTCGACCACTTCTTTCTGGCGCGATAAGTTTATCAGTGATCTTTCTTTCTGGCTTTTCTACCTTCACCCCTTCTCCTTCTCTCAATGCCCTCCCCCCCGGCGCCTCTTGGCCGGAGGTTTTTTTCCGTTCAGTTGAGAGGGTGTTTCTTGTCCGGGGATTCCCAGGAAGAGACCCAGCACCGCACCCCGGAGCGATCCCGTCCCCCCCCCACTCCCGACTCGAAAAAAGACCCTCTTGTTGTCTTACTGAAATTATCCGATCCATTGCCTTCCCCCGATTCCCTTGGTCGTCTCCTCTTTTTGACACACATAGTACGCGTAGGACACTGTAGACACCTCGTTCTTTTCCTTTTTTTTTCCCATGCGAGAAAAGCCTCCCCAACATTTTAGTGTCTTTTGCTCTTTCCCCCTGAAAACGTTGTTGCAGGGTCTTTCCTCTGGACCCCGGCAGCTTCTTCTTTTTGATCTAAGACGGGACGTGCAGGTATCCTTCTCCCCCACTTTCGATTCTTCTTCCACTCCCCCCCCCTTGCCAAGTTCTGTGGCCGCGCAGTCGTTCGCCCGCAAGTTAGTTTTTATTCCCGCGTTTCCAACGGATACCGCGTTCGTTCGGTGACTCCTCTAATGTTCTAAATAGTCCCGTCACCCCTCCTGCAGGTCCTTTTTTTTCTCGGCACGTTAAATTTTTAGCTGATCTTTCTTTTACGGTGGGGCTTTTCCCCCGGGCGCAATCCTTGTCATTCTTGAAAATCATCCTAATTTTCAGTCCGGTTTTTTTGTCTCCTTGAATTGTTCCTTCCGTCCCCATACAGGCAGGACTTCCTGACGTTAATTTTTTGTTTCTGGCGGTGTTTTTTCCACACTTCGATTTCGCCAACGTCGTCATCCTTTTCAACCCACGCATCCGAGAAATCTTTCTCCCTCTCCGTTGTTGTTGCGAGATTTTTTTTCCTTTTCTTTTCAGGGGTTGATTGGTGGCAGGACATTTTGCATTTTCTCTGAAAGAGATGGTTTTTCGCGAAGAGCTTAGATTTCCTTCGTTCTCCAGCCCTCTGCGGAGCCTGGCACTCCTTCTTTTAGCAACCCCTATGAAGGCCGGGAGTGCAGATGCCCTTTTCCCGTGCCTTGGGGAAGCCCCAACCCAATGTTCCTAGAACTGCTATACCTTCATCGAGGATTCATCCCCCTGTGTGGCCGATCTGAAGGAGAGTCCGCTGCAACGTGAACCGCCGCCGCCCTGGTGCCCCCTCCCCTGTCAGCCCAAACTATAGAGCTTCTGTCGCGGGGCGAGGAGTTGTGGACCCCGAAGTGTCGCTTGGTGAGGGCCGCTCCTCCCTTTTTTTGTCTGAACGTTGAAGTCGGCGTCCGGTTAATAGAATTTTTCGTTCTTGGTGTAAAACCGGCGGGTTTTCCTGCACCCTTGTACTCCCCGTCTCTCCATGTCTCACCACGCGATAGGACATTTCCCTTTTTTCTTTTAGCAGTCTTTTTGTTCTTGGCAACTTTCCGACACAGTCTAGGAAGTGCCCTGACGCTTGGGTACGCTTGCCCTTACAGCATGACCTGACAGATTTTCTCAACAATAGCCCCCTGTATGTTCTCCAACTGTCGTTCTGTGTTTATCTTCCGTTCCTGCGTATCGGTGAGGCTAGTCTTAGTAGATGTTCAGCCAGGCAGAACAGCAGCACCGAGGCTCCATTGCACTTGACTAAACCAACCCCCATTTCCTACCCTTCATCAAGGCTCCGGTCGGCACCGGACTTTCTAGAGAGTTTTGTGTAAGGTGCAGTCAGTGAACGAGAATTCCGGTGCCCTTTCATTCTCTTTTCTCTCCGAGCGGCCTCCCCGCTCGTAGATTGTCTTCATGGTCCCACGGCGCGGTCTTGCGGGTCCAGGGGACAAGCCGCGTTTCCCCTCAGCAACATGCAAGCCGCGCTCGGCCCGCGAGACCGTTAACCAGCAC
>Ga0179591_1263245_pt1 | contig 18793 bp, 16 predicted proteins | sample CZOMad2_1_08_16f_FD_182891 | JGI IMG/M metagenome (GOLD analysis project Ga0179591, IMG submission 182891) | Vadose zone soil fungal communities from Angelo Coast Range Reserve, California, USA - CZOMad2_1_08_16fungal (PacBio error correction) | ecosystem: Environmental > Terrestrial > Soil >... | reverse complement strand
CATCGTGGGGAACCATTAGATTCCTGAGCGGGCAGGGGGATTCGGCCGGGAGGACCCCTGGGCCGGCCCCTCAGCGAAGAGATGGTAACTCTAACGGTCCTCCTGCTTAGAGTCTCTCAGGTCTAGTACCCCCTCTTCCAACTTTATTTTGACCAGTTGCTTCGGCCCGCCCAGGCGTTCTTTACGCCTCGAGCTTTTTTGTCCCTTTCGAGTCGTTCAATCCCCCCTTTCCCCGACACTTTCCCTCAGTCTAGTTTTGATTCTTTTTCTACGACTGTTTTGGACCAATGGGTCCCCCAGGTATCGCAGCGCGGAAGCGTTGCTCGCTTCGGGCGGGTCGGGTCTCCCCTATCAATCGAGGGCGAATAGGTGTTGATTGAAGAGAGTTCCGGTAGGCGCGGTGCACAGGTTTGCGTCACCCACGCGCAGGCGTTTCTCCCTCAGTGAGGGTACCACGTGTCGCTCCTTGCAGGCCCGTCTCGGGCACCGAGCGATTGTCCGCCCTCGTTGCGAGGGTAGAACTGAGAAAGGGCTACTTACGGCCGGACAGTTGTTTTCCCCCGTTTCTAGTAGTCCCATGATTCGGGGCCCTTAACAGTTTAGTAGTTACTATCGTTCCTCGACGTCGTTTGGCTGAGAGCGACGACCGGGCTTCGATAACCCCTTGGTCAATAGGGTGCGGCCGTTCCCCTTTTACGATTCTTCCTTTTCCCCCGTCACGGTCCCAAACGAGGTGTCCCCTTTTTCCATCGTGATTCCCCTGTTCCACTAGTTGCGGGAGAGCTTGCTCGGATCTGTCGCTTGTTCTGATTTATTTCGGCCACACGGGTTCACAGTTTCGCTCGTCGGCGGTGTTGAGTGCCGAGCATGTTGCGACGCCCTAAAGTTTCGTGTCTGGGTCCGTGAAGAGATCCTACTAATTCTACCACCCACTTGCCCCGTCTTTTGATTGCGCCGGCCAAACGTTAATTTCCCTTCCTCCCCGCTTCAAGTGCCGCTCCCCCCGATAATAAGCTGACTTATGCTGGACGTCCCCCACAGGCTCCAAAGCAACCGTCACTCCTTTTATCTTGCTCTTAGGTCCCCCTTGCCCAGGCCACTTTTTCCTTCTTGACGCTTGTGCAAAGATAGGAAGATTCGATTTCGTGACTCGTCTGTGATTCTGGTGTCCTCCTAAAGCTCATCCGATTTGACGCAGCTTCCAAGGTATGCGATCTGCAGTGTTGCAGCCACTCTGTCGGCTTTTGTGCTTTCTAAGTGTTTTGCGACCAACACTGGAGTCTGTATCGTGTTTCCAACTACGGCCGTGTAGCTGCAAAACCGACTTCCGACGTTATTAAGATTCCTTGCCCTACCGGGGTTATAGGCATTGCCTGTTGAGAGCTCTATGTACCTTTTCTAGCCCCTGAATATGTGCCGACCCCTTCGAGTCGAGCAAGAAGTTTGGGTCGATTCCGGGGCCTCTAGCGGTCAGTGCCGGTTCTGAATCTCGAGTTTTTCTTGACTTCCGTGCCATAAGACGTCCTTAGCGACGGCTTCCCTTTTAAGAGCTGGCACGTAGGCGACTTTGACAGTTACACGACCAGTAGACCTCCACCTCCCCCCACCTTCCGTCCTGGCCTGAACACGGTTGCGTGAAGATCAATTCCTTCGCTCCAGACGGACATCCCAACGACGACAACGCCCTCCTTCTCCATTCGCGACTCCTCGTAGCTGCGGTTTATAGAATTTCGATTTTTCAGATCATTGGCTACTCTCCCTCCCTCAATTGACGGATAACCTCGACCCCATCAGGCCTGAGGAGTTCTTTGGGATCCTCCGGGTCTCCTGGTCAATCTTGTCAAGGAAGGTGCATTTGCTCGCGAAGATCCCCACCTGCCTATTCCCCGCAGCCTCCCCCTGAGCTTTCCTTGCCCTTTTGGTGAGGCACCTTGTCTACGTCGAGAGATGGGACCCAACACGTCCCCCTGACAGTATCCCCTCGCTCGTCTAGCTTTCTTCCTAATAGCTTTCCTGCTGATGTAGTTTGATTAGTCGGTTGGTGTCCCGCTCATCACGTCCCAGCCCTCAGCAATAGCGGGACGTCTTCTATCTCTCTTACTCCTACTCGGTTTTTTTGCGTGCGGTCCCGCTGAGTGCCGACTTGTTGGAGTGGGGCTTCCGGTCCGTTTTTGTCCCCAAATCCGCCTCTACCTTCTCGAGTCTTTTGCTTAGATGTAGTGAGCGCGGAGATATTCTTTTCCGTCCCCTTTTCGGGGGTTCTTGGGACAAGTTTCCCACTTTCCGTATGCTACCCTCCTTTAAAGCCCCGTCTATCGTCTCTTTTTGCTGCGCCCGCCCGTTTATCGTTGCCCCTGCTTTTCATCTCACCGCACGGTTTCCAAGTTCTACCTTCGGACTGAAACTTGAAAGACGAGGGTGATGTGGGGTTCCTCGGGTCTCCCCTGCTGATATTTCTTTCTCTCTTCTTGTCGAACTCTTCTTTCTCTTCCAAGGAACTGCGCGGAGACAACTGACTGCAGTTTTGTACAAGAGCTATTTGAGACCGGCTTATCATCGTCCTTGCGGGTGTTGTCGCTTGTATTCTACTTAGTTTTCAATGCAACCTTGACTTCCAGGAAGACGGTCGTGGGCTGTATTCCTTTATAGTAGTGTTACCGAGTCCACGGCGACAGGCTGTCATGGCTTACCCGGGAAACCTTTCCCCTCTTCCTCTGCTTCGGCGCGCCTCTCAGACTTAGATCCCCTCTCACCTTACTATTTCTCATCGCGACCTACAGTGAACCGCACCCCGCCCTTTTCCTAGCCTTAATCCACCGGTGCACCTCTTCGCCGCTCGTTCTCGCCTAACCTTAGAATTACCTTAAGGGTCCGTCTACCCAGGGTAGGTTAACCTCCTCACCGGGATTCAAGTGCGTTTTTGACCCCACTTTTAGTGCTGCAACGCGATCCGCCAGTCCTCGGGGGGTCTCTAGACCACCCTCACCCACTCCCTTTGCTTGCCTGCTCAGACCCCTCAGATCTCAGATGTCCTTGGAGTCCTTTTCCTTTATGATTGCAGGTTCTCCTACCCCAGATCCTTTTTGAAGACGAACTGAACTCCACGGCCTCCTTGATCGCCCGACATTTCCCCTTACAGACAGTGGCCGGGGCATCGGTCCCACTGAGATAACCTAGGTTTTCATCTTTGCGGTGCTTTAATGCGGGCACTCCAATGATGCTTTCGCTCTGCTGATCGCTTGGGTTGGGGACCTACCTTTAAACGATTACGTAGGTACTAATGCCGATCCCAAGTGTGTCTTTCGTAGCATTCGTTTCTTTCAGTGTTAACTCCCCCCAGACCCCCCTGTGGCTCGCATACGCGGCCACTCTCATTAAGACTCCCCGGAGAGTTTTCTTTTCCGCCAAGTAATCGGTTCACAGCTCCATAGCTAGAGAATCGCCCTAAAATCGAGGACCGTGGCAAACGCCGCTTGAACTATTTCACGGCCTTTTGCCTGTATATAAGATACCGAACCGTAATCCTCCCCTCGACGCTCCAGCCGTCACCTTTTCACCCTAACTGGATCGTCTCCAGGTCGTCGTCTAGACCCCAGGCGTTAGATCCTCTCGAAAATACCCCTCTTGTTCATCAATTCCGACTTTATTGTTCCCAGTAGTCCCGTGGTCACCCATTACGTCCTTGAGTAGCGAGGGCCAGTTCCCAGCGTACCTACAGTGCCCCTCTGAACCTAGATAGCTCGGGTTCCACGATCGCTGGTCACGTTCCGACACCAGGTGCGCAACTCCACTTCGTGAAGCTCTGTTTTTGGCTCCATGCCATCCTCGCCTACATACAATGCTCTAATAATTGAGTCGCGATCGAAGCATCTTCGGAACCGCAAAAACTCCCTCATCCTCCTATCACTTCTGCCCGCTCCTCTCCTTAACATTCATCGCCTGACCTACCCCCCCCCCCCTTACCGTTCGTGCAGTCGAGGCGGCAGCTTCATCCCGCCCAGCCTTCCCGCTTCGTTCTTTCAAGACTAGTGTTGGGTCCGCCTTCGGTTCCCTCTGCAAGATCTGCGTTTTTGAGTCCTCACCCTTTCCAAGATTTTACGACATAGTTAAGTTCTGACCAGCGCTGCGTGCTCTCCCGTCGATCGCGGCCCCCCTTACTCTTCCTGTACCCTTTTGAATGCTCGGCGAATCGCCTCTAAGCTCGTCGCCTTGCCTACTCCCCCCCGCTTCGGCACTTTTGAGACCGCAGCGCCCAAACTGCTGATTTTCTCAACTTCCTCAACCGGTCCCTCCTCCCCTCCCCCCACAAGTCACTATTTCGGCATAAGATGAAGTCTCCTAGGATTATGGTAATGCCCATGACTCACCAAGGCGTGAGTCATTATGTCCAGCCTCGTCATGACAAAGCGTTTTTCTCCAATTTGCCAATTCCCCTCCAATATATCTCACACTTCAGCGGCTTGTGATGCCTGCGTCGCCTCTTTTTCTTTCGAGTGGCCTCTTACATCAATTCCTTTCGAAAGGTATGGATTTTTACTGCGCTGATCGCTTATTGCCTTCTATTCGATTACCGCGGTCGGGCGACACGACCACGCTCTGTGGCCCGTCCCCGGAGAAATTGGTTTCCCTCCTCTAGAAGGCCTCTCGCTTCTCCTTATTCGCATTCTCTTAGCTGATAGGTAGAACACGGATAACGAGCTCTCCGACACCCATAATGCGGTCCCCCAGGAGCCACTGCGACCAGAAAAGTACACGTTCCCGGTCTCGTCCAGGCTAGCGCTCTCCCTCGGCGATGTGGCCACCGGAGGCGATCCTTTTCGAGTTGGTCGCGGTATTATCCTGAGTTTTTCAAACAGTATGGTTTTTTTTCCGTATGATCACATCCGGTGACCAACGGAGCAACCCTCCCCTGATTACCCCTGTTGTTTCTCCTGCTTCCTTCTTGCCTCGATTGGAAGCTCTAGATAGTCACGTGGAACCCTCTTTTGTAACTGCCCCTTCCTTCTTGACGTTTACTTTCCCCAACCCTCTATATAGGCATTCACAAACCTTGTTTCCAGAGCAACGCAGGGCAAAACCCCCGCCACTTTTTTTATGACCCCAATGACATCGAGACAAATCGCCAATCACCCTTTCAGAACTTCCCCTTCCCAGCCTGAACTTGCTTAGTCTCTCTTCTTTTATCTTTTGCTAAACACCTCCTTTCAATAATCAGGCACGGTCTTAGCCTTTTTTTAGATGTTGGCATTTTCGGCCTCGCCTGGTCCCGCCCGTGTCTCCTTCCCCAACCTACCCTGACGGAGATTCAGCCGACCAGAGTTTTTATTCGAACCGGCTCGTTTGCGTCATTTTTACGGATGCGGAATCTCCACCTTCCCTCGTAAATACTTTGGTCTATCCAGGTTATATGACGCTGGGATATCACCGGTTTGATCTTTCTTTCTTTTCTCCAAGCAAAGCCATCTAATTTTCGTTTCTCCTACGGGATATCCTTAGTAACCACAAGTCGTCCCCCATCCCCCTTTCCCCTATGAGACACACCCCATTCTTTTCTCAACGTTCGACCTTAAGGACTACTCTTCTCTCGCTGCGGGCGAAGGTGCCCTTCTTTTCCTCTAAGAGGTATTCTATGAAGACACGATCTCTTTATCGAATCGCTAGCCCCCCCACCCCGGCGTCCGTACACCGGCTCCAGCACTCAATTGAACGATTAAGCTTAGAGCCACTTTAGTAGATTTCGTGTTAATCTTGAAGACCCCATGAACAATCAGATTTGGCTTCTGATCGCCGTTCCATACCCCAGGCGGGTTACCCCCCTACGGCCTATTCCGCCCCCAGGCTTCGTAATGCGTAAGATCTCTGTAGTTCTTTGCAACATCCGTAACAACTTCAACTAAGCGGCCGCTGTAAATGCCAGCAAAGCTGATCCTCTCTCCCGTCATGCCAGAATGTTTCTGTTTTGTCTCTCAAAGCTTGCAGTGTAGGCACCAACTCCGAGCCCGGAGGTTCCGCCTCCTCACGCCCGCGTTCCCTCCGTCTTTCTTCGGCCTGCTTCCTAGGGTGCCGGCACTACTGACCCTTTTTTTTCCCACGGTTCGTACGCTACCTTCAGGACCCCCGACGCCAACCACTTCAATGCTGAAGCGGTTCCGTTTACCGCAGTGCCTTTCTCCTTGCACCGTTTCTTTTTAGGTTTTGGATCAAAGTTGCCTTCCCACCGTGCCCCAACACTCGGCTGCATAGGCCTTTCAGGAGATCTCGTCAGGTGCAGCACAGGGTTCGATGCTCCCTTCCAGTAATATTCGCGGCTTCCTGAAAACGTACTCTGGCCCCCCGTTAGCCCCATTAGGTTCTACCTTCCCGGCTACGTTTATTGCTGATTCGGAAGTGCCGTTATATGTATCCCGCTCATCGGAAGGACCCGCAGCAATCAACTTTAGTGACGGCGGCCAGCAGAACGCTGTACCCTCCCCCTGACTTTCTCGAGTTTTTTCTTTTCCGATTCTTTCCCGGTACCTCCCTTCGAAATCCCTTTTTTTGCGCAGAATGCAAGCCCGCTAAGACCCGAAGCAAAAGTCTTCCTAGGCCGTTTTCCATTAGGGGGCGAGTTTACTTCTCGATGCGACTCCTCGTACCGATGAGCTTTCCGAGATTCCCTCCCCCCCGAGCTACAAGAACTGATTCAGTGTCAGGAGTCGCTCCGGGTGTTACCCCCCCGTCGAGAGTCATCAGAGGGTGCCACGCCTCTGGCCGTCCGTAAGTTCTTCACGCTCAAGGGCAGGTGGTGAACCGTATCCAGACTCCGTTTGCGAAGCCCTCTGGACCCGACCGGTGCCCCGCCACCCCCTTTTCTAAACTCTCCTCGGTCGCAAAAGGAGGCAGGTCGGTGTGCATTTCCTTTTCAACTTCCTTACCCAGACAGACTGCACCTTTTCTTCGAAGATTCCCACCTGCGAGACCTAATTGGCGCAAGCCTCTCCGCTGAACCCCCCGTTGTTTCTTTCCTGAGTTCCCTGTCAACTGTAGATTGTACCGGTGCTTCGCTGGCCCCCTCCGACATTACCCCCCGGACTTCACTCTCTGCAACCGCGTGTCGGGGACCCTATCCCCCCTCGGTGTTGGGTCGTTTAACTGTGCATTCCTTCGTCGTCGTGCCTCAAGGAAACCTTTCCTCAGTTCTTTGCCCCCCCCGAGCTCCCCTTGGCCCCGGCCGCGTGGCCGGCTGACCGGCTTTCATTTAGACAGTGAATGCCTTTCACCTGGATGTTTGAGCTGTGGAGGTTTTTTTTTCAAGCGTTATGAGAGCTTCGTGACCGCCCTAAAGTTTTCCAAGATTCGAACAGTTGCTACCTTCTAGAGATGATTACTTCCCACTAAATCCGGGCCCAGTGGCCTTCTATGTGCCCTGACCGGCCGAGCAATGCCCCTCGTGACGGGCGCGCCCCCCCCCCCTTTATTTCCCCTCCCCTCCCCCCCGATCGTGCCTTATGACGAACTCGAAGAACAAATAGTGCCACTCCTACGGAGTCAAGAGAAGACATTCTTCCTTTCAATTGTCGTTTCCCCGAATTTCGCTGGTGACGACGAGGAAAGGGAAGTGCGTACGTTGTGAACTTCGGGTGTTACCGTCATAGAACGTGGAATGCTTGGACGTGTTTTTGGTTGAAGCCGGTTGCTTAACGGAGATCTTCCTTGGCTCGTCTGGTTTTTCCTAGTTTTCAATTCCCCCGACGCAGGTGGGCCGTCGCAAGCGTTCCCCTTCGGGACTTCTTAACGGGTCTCCTACCAGATGGCCCCTTTTGATCCCTGGGCGCCTTTCGTTGGTATGCTCTTTCATCTGCACTTCGTGCCCCACTGCTCGGCGTCAACCGATCCTTTTTTGTTTCGCGGTCGTCCGTGTGGCGGAGGACGGTTGTTCGAGATGCTTTTCGAGGTGCCACGCCACTCGATTCCTCCTCTTTTTTTTGAGATCTTTGTTTCTTTTTAAGCTTCATCCTTACCCCATCTCCGCCCCCCTTCCCGTTGAGCAACTTTTTTTTTGAGTTCGCTGCCAGACTCCCTCGTGTGGTGCCTCCGTCTCTCTAAGTGGGAGGCAGACATGCCGGAATTCTCGGATCTCTCCTGTACAGGTCGATTTCCCCGGTCCGGATGTTGTCGAGCTTTAATGCGGATACTGCCTCTTCTGCCTACGCGAAACCGCGGAGAAGGGCCTCTTTAACACACTACGTTAGCCACGTTCCCCTTGCCCCCTTTTTTCCTCCAAAGCTTCACAAGAAGCAGCCACCCGGCCCCCCGTTGTTTACGTTCTCCCCCTGAGAGAACGAAGATGCCTCCCCGGCGCAGAAAGACGGAACGGCACCTTGCGAGGACACAAATACATTGCATTTTCCAAGCTCCACTCCCTCGAAGGACACAATGTCTGCTTGCCACCCCGTACCTTGGAGTGAAGAACTCTTTGTTCTGGTAGATGTTTCTCCTACACTCCCTCCCTGCGCTATTTGATAATCGCACGCCTTGGTGTGTTTTATATCTGTTTGGTCGCTTGAGCCTGGTATGGCCCACGATAGGATGAGACCTGGTTCCTGTTTTGTGTGTCTCCTATACTACGTATCCATTTGCCCGAAATGCTAAGCCTTGTCGATGCAGTCCAACGAGCTTTCGTATCACGCTCCCATCTCAACATCCATAGTTAGGCATTACCGTTCCTTTCCCTCACTCCGGTCTCCCTTTCCGCGGTCTTTCCCGCGTTCGTGGAGCTTCTTTTTCTCTACCGCGAAGTTCCGGGTGCGAATTCGACGACGGTCTGGCATACTTGTATCACCTTAACCCCCCTGGTGGGTTCCCCGACACGTCTTGTTTTCGGCTTTGCCCCCCTTCCTGGTTTGTGAAGGTTCAAGGATTAACAAATTTAGGAAGTCCCGATGGTCACCTTGACAACGCCCCCTACCACTTTGGGCTTGATTGACCTTAGCCACCAGTCGCGTGAGGCTCCCTTTGGCGGACCTATTCCGCCTGATATTATCGTCCCTGGAAAGTCACTGCACGCCCCCGCCTGTTGTTCTTCCTGCCCCCCGTGCTCTTCTCAGCACCGAGTTGAATCCGTTCTTGATTACTTCTTCGGCTTGAGGCCTTATTTCCCCCCCCCTTTTTACTGCCCTTACAGGCATCTCCCCTCGTTGCCCCGACGGACGGATATCACCTTCTAACACCAGGAGCCCCCCAGTGTCGGCATGCTGCTATCCGTGAGACCTAAGTTGTGTTTTTTTACAGACTTCCCTTCCCGTTTTAGGTGGCAGCTCTCCAGCGGATGCGCGTGGCCCGGTAGGATTTACCTTTCTGAGATCTCTCCAGGAGTTGCCTATTGTACAGAGTCCCCCTCTGTCCTTTAAATCCCCATATTGCGACGGATCGGCGTTTATTCCGAGTCTTACTGTGTCTCTCACGGACCGGTATTTGACCCCGCCGGATCCGGTCACAATCGATATGGTCAGGCGTTTGTACGATGTTCTCGTCTGGCGCATTTTTAGGATTTGGCTGCGGTTAGGTCTATCTGCCGATTTGATCCCGGGTTGAACCTATTAGGATCCTTTCCACCCGCCCGTTCGTTCTGGGCCTCCCCGTCTTTGTGGAAATGTTCAGTCGGCGGGATTTAATGACCTGCCGGATCGCGTAGGCGTCATCACCTTCGGCCCAGCCGCCGCGGCCGTTGCCCTTGCCGCAGAAGGTGTTTTTCTTCGGCGTGTCGTGGCCGCAGTGTATGCACCCACCCCCGAAACCTCGGCGACCCCCCAACGACACGTGTTTCATGAACTGCTGCGTTTGTTAACCGTCCTACCGCACCTAATCTGGGGTACTCGGCTGGATACCGGAGTTACGACGCTCGACCGGTGTCCGCTGCCCCGGATTGTCCCACCCCCTCCCTACCATTGTGCGCCTCTCAATCCTCTTGTTCGCGGACGGTGTCTGGAAACTTTTGCTCCCCTGGCCGGTTCGGGGACTCACTCCACGCCCCCTTTTCTTGGACCCAAGCCTTTACTGCCTGGCCATTGCGGGTCCCGCTACCTGAGTTCTGTCTCACTTCCTTACGCCCTGAGGTTTGGGTGTTCGTTCATGTAGTCCCCCCAACGCGATCGTCACGCTTGCGAAATGGCGGTCACTTAGGTCCGGCTCAAATGCTAGAATGTCATCCGACCGCTCTGCAATTGTGTGCCCCCGGGCGTGTAATGACAGGAGACAGGCGAATAAGGCTCATATAGCTGTACTGATCTTGGGATTGTTTGAGGATAGGTTAGGAGGAGAATTCGCCTCGGTGACTTCTTTAGGGCTCATCGCTTGGGATCTTTTTTCTCTCTCCGAGGTTGACGTTACCAATCGGGCCTAGGCGAGTCTCTTGCTTCTACGTCCCCTTTTTGGCCACGATTGGGGGGGTCTCTGTGTCTGCTGTTTTGGAAGTTTTTTCCGGGAAATTAGCGCCGTTTTTTCTCGTACCAGTGTAGAATGGGCGTCGGTATTGTGCGAGTTGAGAGAAAAAGTGAGATACCCACGATTTACCCCCTGCTCGGCGCTCCCCCCTCTCCCCGCTTGCCCCCCCACGATTGCTAGGCTGTCTACGATCGCATTCCATGACAGCTCTCCCTCGCGTCGCCTCTACTTCGCGAATTGATCTGCCTTCAGGCGCGTTTTTTTTTTGACGGCCCTCGACGCTTGGTTCGGTTGGACGATCTGCCTATGTTGTACCCCCGCCATTTCCTGTTTATCATACCGAGCATGAGGAGTCTAATCTGCGGCTGCTTCTCCCTGAGTACGATCACGCGCGACCAAAGCTTTTCCGTCGGCGGCGCCCGTGTAGGTTTCCGTGGGATTGCGCGTGGGAGTGTCGATGTCAGAGCGCGTGGCCCCTCTTGTTGGTGCGCCGATCACGTGTATGCCGACCAACACAGCCGTAACTACGGGTTGGCTGGCCTCCGCCGAAGAAACGGGCTTTGGGACTAACGGTCTTGAGTCCTAGGAAGACCGGCGCCCATAGGCTAGTCCCCCCCACTACAGCCCCTTTGCCCCCAAACACTGCCCCGTTTCCGTGGGGTGCGGGGGGGGGCGGGGATGGGAATAGTCGCCACCCAGCCGCAGAGTTTCCTTTCTGCCATCACATAGAGGTTACCTTCCTCCTTTCCCCTTTTTGTCTGTACGATCCCGGTCCCCCATGTCCATCTTGGTTGTCAGTAAGAGTTACCGGCTCAGTTCGTTTTTAAAGACGGGCCCCGAGCGACCGGTTTTTTAGCACCCCTTACTGACCCCTTGACGTTGTCTTTTCTCTCATGGGGAGGTGCCATGCGAATTACATGCTTGTTTTTTTTGCGACGATCGTGAGCACTGGTTTTCTTCCGTCCTAGACTCCAGTTCGGTCTGGAATGCCCGAACAGACATGGGAGAGCAGGATATCTCCCTCCGGTGACGGGTTCCCCAGACCGAATCGAGTGTGGCCTCTTCTCCCTCCCTACTGCGGATTCCTATTCACTCCCATCGCGCATGCGCCCCCCGCCCTTATCGATTCTCTATCTGGATAAGCCATTTCCATTTCTTACTCCTTGCAGGCCGCCGCTCCCTTACGTGAGCTCTTCTTTTTTTGTTTTGTTGTGTCTTTTCGGCCGTTGCATGTTGGTGTACTCCTCACGGCGGTGTCTACTGCTTCTACTCGGATGAATCTTTTTTTTTCCGTTTTCAGGTTTTGTTTGCGTTTATTCGCAGACCCCTCGGGCATTTTTAAGCTTCGGACGATTTTTCATCCTTTTTTTTCGTTTGTATTTTTTTTTATCCTTGCCCGACTTTTGATTCCTTGTTTTTTTTTTCTCAGGTGAGTTTTCGTTTTTGTTTTGTGTTCTTTTCGCTGCTTTGAGTGCGAGGTATTTTTTTGGTTTCTGATCCTTACGCCGACTTCTTTTTTTGTTTTAGGTTTTCGTTTTTTCCCTTCTTTTTCTTCTTTGAGCATTTGCGTCATTCTTCTTATCCCCCAGTTCTCGGGGGATTTCTTCTTAATTTGCCTGTCTCCATTTTTTTTTCTATAGCCTTGCTTTTGTTGTTTTTCGTTTTTGTCAGTTCTTTTTCAGGCATGTCAGTTTTTTTTTTTTGTAGTTTTCTTTTGTGTGTCTTTGTTTATGTTATATTCTGTTTTTCTTGTTGTTCTGATTTTTTTTGTGTTTTTTGCCAGGATAACTATTCCTCCTGTGCGTCCGAGGACAACCGCCGGCAGGAACGAAAATTTTTTTCTGTGATTACTCTGCTCTTGAGGGTAATTTTCCGTACTCAGACGGGTCCTATAGACCCCCCCTTCCGCCGTTGTGGTCACTGCATCCTCTGTTTTTTTCTTTTTGCAAGTGACCCTTTTCCAGTTGAGTTCTCGTGGCTCGTAGGGTTCTTGCTTGAGGATTAGAGCTAGCGTCCCCGCTCAGCTGTGAGTTGATTTCATCGGCTGTAGTTCTCGCTTCCCCTGTTCATTTCCCCCTGTCCCTGTCTCCCCTAAGTGATCTACAGGCGTCATTCTTGAACCTTGTACATCTTTTTTCACTCGTCTCTCCTATTTTCCTTTCCTTTAAAGGTGTTAAGCCCAGTGAGCCCTCGGCCTCTCATCCCCGTCATGATTGCACGTTCTTAGTCGACAAGGCGCGGAAAGGGCCCACTCCACCACCTAGAGACTTTAGACAGAAGGCTGGTGTCGCGCCGCTGGTTCCCTCCCGGGGTCAGACTCCTCTTCCAGGTCTGCGGCAGCCGTGGTTCTGCGTAGGAGTCGAGTGATCCCTCTCTCGGCCCCCTAGCGTCTATTGACCGTAGCGTGACCCCTTATTCCTAGGGTGACGGAGCTCTCCTTTGCTATGTAGTAAAGACAACGACTTTTGGAGCTGCCACTACGCTCGAGGTCCCCGGAGTTTTGGCCCTTTTTATTTCCGAGCCATTTTGAGAAGTGTGTTTCTGGCCGTGAAGAGCCCTATGCAGACTCCGTCCCTCCCCACTTATGCTTCTTAGAAGTATCAGTATACCGTTAGTTCTCCCTCCAATCAGTCCTCAGGACCTCCAGCAGGCTGTTCACGTTCCAGCGCCTAGTAAAATTTTTCCTTGGTTACTGATTACTTGTCAACCCTTCCCCCGCCCCACGGTAGTCGGTCGTTGCCCGCTATCCTAACGTCTGAGTTCCTTGCGCTCGATTGCTCTTTTTTCCCCTCTAGGTGAATTCAACAAGGCCCTGGTCTTAAAGGAATAAGAGCTGTTGTGTTTGAATGAGCCGCGGTGCCCGGTACGGGTGGTTGAAAGCCCCTTTTAGCGGATCGATCCTCTTTCGAAGGAGCTAGGGATTCGTCCCAAGTTCCGCCCCCGTCGCTGACGCCCGTGCCAAGAACGTTTTTAGGCGCGGCGGGGGCAGGCGCTTGGTAGGCCTCTGACGAGTCTGCAATAGCGCTGTGTGTCTATTTAGAGCCGTTTTGATGTTCGACTTTTCTGGACCGAGAGACTGCTCCCTTCCGGTGAAATAGAACCTTAGTTTCCTTACGACTGATGAGGATTTCCCTGGAGGCCCGCGGCAAGGACTCGACGACGTTTTAAAACCATGAAAAACCGACCGTCCTTTCCCTTCCTCCTTTTGAGTGAACTCTCAATGCTCCGAGACGCATAAAACTCCGTATGACTCTTGAGATGTGCCGACTCCCCCTTTCTTCCTTTCCTCGCCTTCGAGGATTCGTAGAACCCCGATGGTCTCCTCCCCAGAATGCAGACCCCTCGCCCCCAAAACTGCTGGCGTCTCTGCGCAGCTGTGTCGATCAATTTCCTAGTGGCTAATCTGAATAGTAGTAACCTGAGTTTCGCCTTGCGAGCCCGGCCAACTTTCCTCTCGACCATCCGATCTTGTAACGTGAGGTTTCTGCAGCTCGGTCGACTTTTGAGCGGGACCCCCCCCCCCCCCGTACAGAAAGCTTCCCCCCTATGCTTCAGCGGCATTCCCGAGATAGAGATCGCAGATTTTTGCTCAGTTGGGTGCTAATGACCGCCGCCCCGAGACCAAGTTTGCCTCCCTAAGCGTCTTTATATCTTTTCCTCTCATATTGGTGTTTTGTTTTAGTCTTCTCCTCTGCCGGCCCGCTATTCTGGGCGAGTGGCCATCTCTACCCCACTGCTAGACGATCTCGAGTGTTTTGACGTTTACTCCCTCCTCGAGTTCTGGAGGACCTCCTTTTTCGTGGGATTGTTGTGTCCTGCTTTTCTCCCGTCCGATGCCCATACTTTTTGCCTTCTTTGCCCCTCCCCTCGTATGGCTGATGCTCTATTACGATTGAATATATTTTTCGTTTTCAGTGCCCCCCTTTACCTTCTCCAGAAAACGGAGTCTCTCGACCATCTTCTCCCGCCCGGCATGAGTTGTTTCGCGTTATGCTTTATGGAGTATTCAGTAGCCTGTTTCTTTCCCCCTGACTCTTCGACCCGGAGTTCGGAGTGCGGATCCCTTCTTTCTCCTGCTCTCATAGTACAGTCGGTGCTGTCTTGGCTGAATTGAGCTTCCTCACCCTGAGCCTAAGAGCTCTGTGGCTGTCGTATTTTTTCTGTTTCCCGCGTGTCACCGGATCCTACTTCGGGGTGGGCATTGGTCCCCCTTTTTTTCATCGGCTTCTCGGACGGCGTCCGCTACTCTATCTCTTTTTACCCAGAATTCCCCTCTCCCGTAACTGTAGAATCACCCCTCTTCTCGCCGCTCCGTACAGTTCTCAAACAGGAATCCACGCCTCTCCTTTTCTAGCTCCCCCACGTGAGGTTTCCTCGTAAGAGACTGGATTAAAGCCTTCGTTCACCACTGTAGGATGCATCTCCCCCAAGCTCCCGGGTCCAGTTGACCCCCGACACAAGCGCATCCGTCGCCCCCCTTTCACTGCCCAGATTCGGTTCTTCTCTTCTTTCCTGCATGATGACCTGTCTCTTCACATAGACTCCGCTCAATAGCGTCCTAAGTTGCACAGCCTTTCTATAGAAGACCTTTTGGATGGTTTAATACGGAGAAAATAGGCCCCTATCAGAGGGTTCGGCTTTTTTCGGGCCGGGACCGTCAGTTTCCTTCTTCTCTCGTCTGTCGGTTTGAGCGCCCGTGAAGTCGCCTGGTGTTCTGCCATCTCTCCCCCTCATTTCAGCGTTTTTTCGTCGCCTTCTTTCTTTTCTCGTCGACTCACACGCCCCAACTGCGCAACCCTGTTTGTTGCCCTCGCCTACTCGCCGCCGCCGCTCTTAGTGTTTTTTCCGCCAAAGACTCGTTAATCAGAAAGAGAACGAGCCATTCTCATTTTTTCCACCCTCCGGTTATTACTCGCCTCTTTCCACTTCCGAAAGATACATATTCCGCGGAGCACCCGTACTTGACCCTCCGGTATCCGCAAGAGTTCACTCCCTAGTTCCCCGCCTTAGCCCCTCTCACCGCATTTTACCGCAAAGTGGCCCTCTTTTTCCGAAGGTCCCGGTTTTGAGTCCAGATGCCGCTCCCATCTGTTGTCCCTCGCCTACTTGAGAGACCACTCCCCTAGCTCGGTTTTCCCGATTCGCCTGGAATCTGGAATCTTTGCGCTCTCTTTTTGTTTTAACGATTGTCATCCTCGCCTAAGCACTCTTGAATCCACGCCGGTATGCGTCTTTACAGAGTTATCGCTACCAGCCCAGACCGCACCTCCCGGCTCCTCCTGCCAACTCCATTTCTCCTCTACGTAGTTCTCTGGCGGTTGACGGCGTGTTCGAACGCCCCGTCCCAACTACGCTCCGGACTTCAAGGAGAGGCGGGTCTTTCCAACCAGCGTGTTTCTCTCTCCCCTTAGTGAGATTCTCTCGCTAATTTTCTGACAGCTGTTCGTCCCCCCTCCCGGCAGATAGCATTCCCTCTTTTCCCTCAGTTCGATCATTTTTGCTCCCTTTACGATTTCCTTTCTCCACAGCTACTTCTCAATACTTTCTCTGACACAGCGCACCATCCCCAACTACCGCGTCTGAACGAATACAGTCCTCGACTCTCTTACCCGTGCAAGCGTGTATTAAGGATCCTACTTCCCCCTGAGGCGGCTGTATCTCCCCCCTTAGCGTTTGTGTTAATGCGAAGTTCCCCGTCTTCCTTAAGCAGCATCTCCTTACTTAAGCGGCGTGTTTTCTCTCCCCGGAGTAGACGATGCCCTATTATTACCTCCTTCGTCCCGACCTGAGCCGCTTTTTCCCTGCTCAAGCTATTCTCCTGATGCGATTGCAGTCCGGCTCCCATCGCTTTTGCCGGTCGAGTCCCCTTGCGGCCACGTATTTTTCTGCGACTGTCATGTGTTTGATACTCCCCTTTGCCGCCGAGCTTTTGATCCCTGTTTTTTCCGCCCCAAATCATTCCCCTTTCCCGGCATCACTCGCTCCCCGACCAATCGTTTGGTCTGCTTTTTTTTTTTGTGTACGACTCCTGTAGCGGCTTTCTCCTAGCTAACCTCTATCGTCTTCCCTCCCCCCAACCATCTGGAATTTTTGACCCGACCGTTGACCCCCTAAAGCCGGCGAAATGGTTACTATTTTTTCTCGGTCCGATTGAGCATCTTTTCCTAAGTCGTCACTCTTGGTTTGTCCACCGTCGTCCCGCACCAGTTCTTCCTTCGGGTCTGTTTCCCAACCTCGATTTGGATCTGTTCGCCTTCCCCGTTTTTTCTCTATCAACGCGTTTCCCGAACGCTGAACTGCTCGCAAACGCCGTAATCCATCGCCGCCCCCTTCTCCGCCGTCATTATCTCTCCTCTCTTTCCTTGCGGGCTCAGTTTCCCCTCTATTAATGGCCCCTCTTATCTTCTTTCAGATAGAGTGATCTCTAAACGCCCCCGTAGTCTATTTCGCCCCCCAACTTTCTTTCGCGACAACGTGATCCTCGTGGATCTGGATCGTATTTCTTTGAAGGCGGTTTTTATCCCAATTTCCCCCCCGCAGATAATAATGTGTACTCAGGTGATCGTGTCCTATGTGTGGACGCCTTATTTTTCTTCAAATACTAGTTCCTCCCCGTAGTTTTCATACTCCTTTGGCTTACAGTCCCACACACCTTCTTCATACCACTAGACCCCAACCTTTTGACCGGCTCCTATTTTTTCCGCACGATCTCTCTGCCCTTCCTACCGAATGTACCCTTTTTTTGAGATCCGCCAGCGCGCTTCCCCTCGTTTCTGCTTTCCCCCACGCGCCTCCAGGCTCCCGAAAACCCTTGGCCCCCTTCCCTAATTGTCAGCAGCTTTCCCTTCCTTTTATTCTGGTTTGTCGTCCTCTCCATTGCCTCTTCTACGGGTATGTCGGGGTCGTCCGGCGTCCCCTCTCCAGGCGTCCTTGCAGCATTTTGAGCGAGACTACTCGTTGTCTCCCCCCCGCGGGCAGATTTTTAATGACAGAACCCAGCAAACTTTTTCCTCTCCCGCCTTCCCTTCCCGTTGTTCTTCGGCGACACACGCTCGGTATTCGTACCTTAGCCATGCTTCGCCACGCCTGCTCTAGCTTTGCGCGTCCCGTTCGTTGCCGCCTCGTACCGGTTCCAACTGTTGCTTACCGCGACCCTCTGCTCGCCCCTCCTGCGCGTTGAACCTTTCAGCGTTGTGACCGTTCGGTTTCCTTCCTGGGAGTGTTATCCCAGGTCCTGCATAGGTGATTGTAAAACGGAAGTGTCTTAACCCTTTTGCCCCTCATAATTTCCAAGGCTGAGTTCCCCGATCGACTTCGCCGAGTTCTGAAAAGTTTTTTGCCCCCCCCCCACCCCGGATGACATTTAGCCTCTCTTCGAAAAAGGGTTGGTTTTTGCTTGCTGGTAGTATCATCTATCCCCCTCCTCATTCCACCAAGCTCTTCTTTCCCCGTTCGCCGCGTCTCGACGTCTCGCGTGTGTGACTTCCGGTTCAGGATTGCACTTTCCTCAGGTCGAGAGTCAGGGCTTTCACGCTCAAGACAAGCGACTCCTCTCATTCGTCCCTAAATTGGAGTGTCCGACTGTCCCGACCTCCTCTGTAGCATAGACCTGTCCCTCCGAGGGACGCTCCTGGCCTCACCGGCTCACCTACTGTTCCATCGAGAAGTAGGGCATTCTCTTTCCTCGCTTCCTTTCCCCATTCGATCGGTTGTATAGTGGTGCACTTGAATACAAGTCTTCACTCCACTGCTTGTAGAGCGCCCTTTAAGGTCGTTCCCGCCTTATCCTCATCCCCGTTGCGAACATACTTGACCACGACCTTCTCCACCCGCCACACTCGGTGCTCCTCCCTCCGATTACTTCCTTCCACACGCCTATGCCAGGGGGAGTTTTGGGGTTCCCCCTTTGCAGTGCTTTCAAAACGATGCAATAGTCCACTCTTAAGGAAGCGCCCACTGCTCTGTCCTTCGTGGCGTCCATTTCTCACGTCCACTTTGTTTTTGTTCGTGCGAGAATTAGCGGAAGACGCCGTAGGGTTCCACCTCATTGCCGCGAATTTCTGCCTTTTCTCTGCAGATTTCCGTTTTTTGTCCCATCTTGGGTCGTTTCCCTTCACTTCCCCAGTTTCGCATATTCTTTCCAGTTCGCACTCGATACCCGTAGATCTCGACTCCCTCCCCGCGGGTAATCTCCCCTTCTTTGATTGGTCCCGATGTGTTGCCATCCTGGATTTTCTTTGGTGCTTGCCAAATCTAGGAGCCGAGCCCCCACGCGCTTTAGTCGGACCCCGTTATAATGGCATTTTCTTTCTACTCCACGGCCCCTCTACTTGCCCGTCTCCCCCCTATCGGTGACCCCCTTCCGCGCCAT
>Ga0179591_1282750_pt1 | contig 18797 bp, 17 predicted proteins | sample CZOMad2_1_08_16f_FD_182891 | JGI IMG/M metagenome (GOLD analysis project Ga0179591, IMG submission 182891) | Vadose zone soil fungal communities from Angelo Coast Range Reserve, California, USA - CZOMad2_1_08_16fungal (PacBio error correction) | ecosystem: Environmental > Terrestrial > Soil >... | reverse complement strand
TTGCGGCTGTTGATCCTCAAGGCCTTGCGACCAACGAGGTCAGGACGTTGGTCCAGAGATTCGTCTTTCGCTTTGAAGACTGGAACGGCTCTTGGCGTGTGACGGAAGGGATCCTCTAGAAACTCGCCCGCGGGGCCAACATGTTCTCTTATTTCACCTGGACAACTTACACCATCGCGAGTCAATGGGAGAGAATCTGCCTGCTGGTCAACGGATCATTCATACCCGCCGGTCTATCCTTTGCCGCCGCTCTACCTCGGGGGGACCAGCCACTGGCTTCGAGCTTTTTGCTGGACGGATGCAAAATAAATTCTTAGACCCCGTGTGGAAGAGTGTTAAGTCTGACCGCGGATGATAAGGACCGGAGAAGATGGGCAAAGGTTGCGTTTACGGCAGGCAAACTCGGTCTTCGGTAGCGACGTTAAAGGCGTTTACCCGTTATTCTGAACATTAGACCAGTGTGAAAGATAGCAATCCCCCACAAGGGATGGGTCTTAGGCATTTTCGTGCCACCTATAGAGGCTGGCCCGATCTAGGGAGTGTCCTTTGCTTTCATCTTCCGTTTTTTGGCGGCTGATGGAACCCCCCCCCCCCGCCCCCAATCAGACGCCTTTCTCAGACGTTGACTGACCCACATTTGCCCCCCATGAGAATCCGGAAGTTCTGCTGTGTTGTGACCCGAGCCCCAAAGCTTAGGGGTGCATACCTGAAGTCTTTCCCTAGGAACAGTTGCCATTTTGATACGGAACCGGCTCCCCCTCTTTCGACCCGGTTTTCGTAGAGTTCTTAGAGCCCATTTTTTCTCTTCTGTTTACCCCCTTTTCCTACGGCGTGTTTTTGCACCCCCTTTCGTCTCCACTCGGATGATGATACACGTCGTCTCCCCCCCCCCCCCCCCAATCTTGCCGCCTTTTTTCCACTCCGTTTTTGTTTTTTTTTTTTGGTTGCAGGTGCTCGCTTGCCCGCGGTCAAACCTCGCCCTACCCCCCACTTTTCTTGGCAAAAACCAATTCCCCTCCTTGCGTTGTTCCATTCAGTCTTTGCGGCAAGAATCTTCAAGCTAGCTTTTTTTTCCCTCCTTGACCTCTGCCGAATTAGCTTCGGATCTTTTTCCCCTGGTTACTTTTGGTATTGGTCCGAGCTTATGGGTGTCTGTGGGGGCTCGTCTCCTTCTTAATTCAGCTGGATGTCCTCTGAGCAGTTCTTCTTTTCTGCCTTTGGAACGTGCTCTCTATCTTTTTCATTTTTCCTCTTGAGTAACTGACCCCGGAGCTCTTCACAGGGTCAGAAGCCTAACCCCCTCTCTTTCGCCCTAACACCATGTCTCTTCAGCGGACTCTGTTCATTTTTGAACCCTCCCGATTAAGAACGCTTCCTCACCGGTTAGCCAGAATGGAATCTTGGACCCCGGTTCCTCCCCTTTCATCCTTTTTTTAAACCCAATTTTTTACCTTTTGCGTGGGGTGAAGGCCCCTTGTGGGGCCCGTCTGTTCTTCGTTTTAAATCCGCTTCCCCTTTTCCCCCCTCATTTCCTCTCGCCCGCCGCCATTTAAGCGCTGCTGGTCCTTTTCGGAGCCCTTCTTTCCGATGACACAGCTGGGCTGCTTGCAATGAAGGCGACCTGCGGCAAGAATTGCCTGTCTTCTCCTACCGACTCTGCGTTGCGATTCCCCCCCGCCCCTTCTTCTTGCAAAGGGTACGTCGATCCTGTTCCCCTTTCCCCTCATCTTGTCGTGATTGCCCTTTCTCTATGATAGGATCTTTTTGTTCTTCACCCGCCACAACTGAAAGCTAAGAATCACGAGGTTCCCCTTTACCTCTAATTGCCTTCGTGAACGCGCAACTCTTTTCTGGGTTTAGCTGAGTAAAGCATATTAGAATTCAGTACAATTTCCTTTCCCTACGGTTCAACTTGACTGCTTCTGGGTCGGCGATAGAGGTGACCGTTCCCTGCTTTCTTTCCGAATTCCGCCCCAGGTTGAACCGTGCGGGTTTCCCTGTGTGTTTTTTATCACGATGACGAGAAAGCCTTTCCGTCTGCGCCCTCTTTAGCCCATAGATTGTACACTTTGGAATGAAAGACCTCTTTCCCCCCCCCAGGTAAGATTTCTCTCCGTGCAAGGATGTAGGACCGCTGAAGGCTGATTTCTTTTCTCTTCTTCGTTGGTAGGGTGTGTATTTATCCTCTGACTTTTTCTCTCCTGACATGCACGAAACAAAGATAGGAGCGCCCCCATTTCCTCCCTAAACCTCTGAACGTCATGTACACTAGCCCCTCTTTCCCGACGCTCCTACCTTGGAGATCATCGGTAAGATCTCAGTTGTTGTTGATTCTAGACTTCTCTTCCCGGTGTACTTTTTTCTGTTTCGACGCTTTCTCTTTCTTCCTGTGGGATCATCCGGGGACGGTTTAGGGAAGGTACAGAGCGCAAGTTATTGACTCAACCCCCCAATTTACTCATTGAATGAGAATCCGGCCGAAGTCCGCCGCTGATGCATTTCCGGGAGCGATCTCATACGCCTTTTAGTGCAGGCTCCGTCCCAACTATTTTTTTCTCCAGCGCGACGCGACTGTCCGCAGCCTTCCCTGGTTACCCCCTAAACGCCCCCCCTCACGTTTAAGAGAGATGCATGAACGCTGGCCGTTTAACTATACTTCTTCGGTGCCTACACTGCGCCCGCGTACCCTCGGTGCTCAGGAGGGTGCCAAAGCTCGTTTCTATTCCCGTTTCTCGATTCTTTTTTTTCGGCGACTAACAAGAGAGGGACTTAGAGTTAAATCACGTAGATTCTTCGTCCCTTTTGACCCCTTGTCCTTTGTCGTCACAAAGGGGTTACGACACTCTACCTATCCTGCGAGGCCCCGCGCCCCCGATTCGGCTTTGACAAAGATTGAAAACGAGTAACGTGCCATATCTGGGCTGGCCCATCGGCCTATCATGGGACCTCTTCTCTTTCCCAGCAATTTCACAGGACGATAGTCACTCCTTCCTCGGACCTGTCCTCAATAAGAGGGGATTCCTTCCCAAAATGCGGCTGTATTTCCTGGTTCCGTTTCCCGCTCCTGACGAGACTGCGACACTTTTCCCGCGTATTTGAAGAGTCACATACCATTTGGCACAGGCACCACCCCCCAGTCACCATTCTAAAGTTTTGGGAATTCCCCCCCCCTCGACCCGGACGATTCTTCCTGTAAGATGTATGTGTACTCAAGTTCTGGTTCTCACTTGCTTAGTCGCACATCAAGCTGACCTTGGTGGTTAGGGAGGAGATTGTTTATCGAGTGATCCCCCCTTTGGTGTCCATATCTCTCTAGTGGGTAGCATCGCACGTGGTTAAACAATAGACAGATGCCCCCACCATATTCCGCCAAGGCAGGCACAGCTTCCTCGCCTAATTCCGAGCGAAGTTTGCCTTTCTGTTCCACTGGATTTTTGACCGGACGTCTCCCTTCGTTTGACCTCCCTCCACCAGGGCGTCATCGCCTCTCCCGAACCTGCGAGTTTTCACTAAATTCAGCTGCTCCCGTAAGGCGGGAATTAAAGTCTGAGAAACACCGCCCTGCTATCTACTTTTCGGCATAGTTTTCGAGAGTTCCTGGCGGGTATTGAAAATTCGTAGTCTCACAGAGTTCCATGGTTTCTCGGAGGGATTCATTGATCGCCGTTGCCAATAACGAGCTTGTCAATCTAGTCTTTTTAGTTTCCGAGTTTCGACCCCCCTGGGGTCGCACTCGCTGGACCCATATAGAAGAGTGCGAATGTGGGCTTCCTCCTTCTGCCCCCTCGCTTTCCCTTTTATGCCACCTTCTCTGTGCTCTTTTTAGACTTTTTCCGGCCACGCCGCTTCCTCGTCGCGCGTTTGGCCGCGATTCCGAAACGACCGGAGGAACATTCGCAGTCCCCCCGATCCTAGTCCGTCTTGCTCGCCCGAGGTATCCGGCACGTACAAGCAGCAAGCCTTTGTGGGTCCTAGGGGGACTCGGTTCCCCGGCACAAAAGATTTGGACTCATCCCCCCCCCTTAACCTCCCAGTTTACACTTTTAGCAAGACTCTCTTTCGTGGAAGAGAAGGTCACGGGGAATTGCCTTCTCACCCTCTTTGCCGAGCTTTGTCACCTCGGAACCCTGTTGGGGGAGCAGGTCTACCACGCCCAATTCCCCCAACAGCCCCCCGATTTTTTTTTGACTTTTGGGGCCCACTCTTCTTGTGAACTGGGCCTCCGGGTGCCCGTTATTCCGCCTTCAGGATATACGTGACAGAGCAATCGTGTATAAAAGTGGTTCACGTCTCGTAAGAGGCCTCACGAGATTCAGATAATTTTACTCCTTGAACCTCTGGCACTTTCTTTCATTTTCCCGTCCACGTAAGAAGGGGGCGACAAGATGCGCCCCTCGCCCTAGATTTTGATGGCCCCCCCCCCCCGCCAGCGTTGGATTCTCCCAATCATATCCTCCATTCCTCGAACCCTTTATAGTGAGAACCTTCAGTACCCCCTCCCCTCTTATTCTTCCCCATCGAGCCCGCCGATTACGGTAGTCAGAATTTATTCCTATCAGTCCACCGTTCGCAAACCCTGGAGTTGATAAGATAATGAGTATCTCGGTTTTCCTTTTCAATTGGTTCTTTTCCTAGCCTCTTCAATCCCTTTGAGAACCGTATCATTCCTTACCCGTCGCGTTATTGACGATTGACATTCTGTACCTTCAGTTTTTTGCATTTTTGCCGATCGATCAACGCACACGGGTAATCTTAGAACCCTTTGTTGAGGACTTTTCACGCGTTGATTGTGACGCGCCCTGCCAGGCGGAAGAGTCAGCGTAGCCCTTTCTGAGGGTACCCTTTCAACTATCCAGCTGTTGATTCTCCCTCGGGTCCGGCGTGACAAAAAAACAGAACGGTCTTTTGCGTTTTCTCATATTCTCTTTTTAACAACGGGTCGTTCCATCTAAGCCGCTCCACTGTTTTATAAACTCCTGAGTTCGTCCATCTTCCGTTGCCCTCTCCCCGATTCGTAGTTCGTCGTGCCCCCCCCGCTCGTTTCTTCTTCACCCCGAGGAGCCTTTTTCGTCCCCTCCATGGTATTAGTAATACCGTTTTCGCTTCCCTCAGGACCACCTCAATGTCTTCTTAGTTGTAGGATCTCTCCTCCCTTCTTTATTAAGGGGTAGAGAAGATCGACCCTGGTAACCTTAGGCCCCCAGAAATAAGCATGAGCATGATTGTTTGGTCCGTTTTTTTTTTTCTTGGGATCCTCCTTTGGATAGGGACCTTAGCAGGGTTGAATCTCTCGACCCTGTCCTGCCTCCGCCGACGTATACTTGTCTCCGCCAACTACTACGGTAGAAGACGAGCTTAGGAGCAAGGCTTCGAAGCAGCGGGGCAAGGCGGGGTGGTTTTCTTTGTGGAGGTTTTGTCTTTTTACCCGCACGTCTGGCTGAACGCGTAGATGCTGACGAGAAAGTTAATTTTGTTGGTTGGGGTTCCCATAACTTCCGACAAGCGGTTGTGAGCAGCCTCGTAACTGTTACACGACCAGTGAAGCCAGTCATCTGCTCTCTCCTCATCGCCGCTACCGCGGCTCATTCGACCCCCACTGGAGAGGCGCCCCCCCCTTCTTTCGTCACGTTGACCGTTTGATAGCTAGCCACCCCACCCAGCCCTGCCACGTCCCCGAGTGGACGCGTCCAACCCTCGGCTGCGTTCCTTCGACATTTATCGACCTCTGACTGCTCACTGAGTTTGCAGAGAAACCGTAGAATCCTCCCAGGATTCCAGTCTTTCTGAGCCCCTCCCGTGCGAATGTGATAGTCTCTTCGATGTTTCGGACCGATTGAGGGGAGAGTGCTCTTCAGTAGCCTTTCCCTCCCTGCGGCTTGTTGTCCCCGTATAGATTTTCCTGTTTGCGACTTGACGGGAATGCGATGTGAGAACCACAGATCAGGGCTTAGTGTTTTGTCAAACTCCCCCGGCGCCCCCGCGGAGGCACTATCGTGGAAAATTTTTAGGCGATGTAAGAGAATGCGCTCGATTACCCGGCTTTAGACGCGTTCTTTCGAGTGGGACGAGGTTGAAGGCCCTCCCGTTTTCTCGGAGCCGACTCACCGACGGGCACAGTGGACGCGCCCCCTTCCTCAGGCAACGGCCCCAACCCTGGTCCAGACAGAGAATTGCGCTGGGCCACCGTTCAAGCGGAAACTAGAGTACGGTGCGTTTTTGTGGCTCATGTCGATGGGTGAGGATTGGCCGCTTTTCATGGCCCGGGTTCAGTGGAGGAGCCCCGGGCGGACAGCCGGAGAACATGAACGGTGACGTGCCGACACTAACGCCCTTTTCCTTCGAACTGAGAATGGCAAAGCGTGCTTCTGCTTCCCACCCTTCGCGGAGTTTTTTTTCAGACTTGTGTTCTTTGCGTCCCGGCCTTTACCCCCCCCCTTTCCACAACATTGTTTTTTTTGTGTCCTTCTCCATACCTTCCATTGATGAGTCGTATAGAGCTTCCCCTCTTGACCGATCCATGTGAATCCTATTTGGTTATTTATCTGCCCCCCCACCGAAGAGCAGCGGAGCGAATAGGGTCAGCACAGGTTTCTCACGCACCCTAGGCTTTGGGACGAGAAAAGCCGCGATTTCTTGACCGTTTCAGTCAATTAACCGTTGCTCGGCCGCGGAGGTCTCGAGTCGCCTAGTTCCCTTAAGTTGATAGTCCATTCCATCCGCTTCTTTTCTTTGTTTAGGAAGCAGTCGAAAGCGGTTAATTTGACTTTCCCGCTTCAACAACGCCAGTCAGCTTTTCCACTTTTCTCGCCTGCCTTTGCTCAGGCTCCAGGCCACCCGTTCCTCCCCCATAGTCCCCCCCTTTCCCCCAAGGTTCTTCAGACGCCATCAGGTCCCGTTTCCTTTTCACGAAGTTGAAGAAAGCCCTTGCTTTCTATTAGCATCATCGAATTACTTTCAGGACGATTAGACACTTGATTTGTCGCTAGTTTACTTTTTAGCGCTGGATCTTTTACTCGACCACATTCGCATTAGTTCTTATCCTTGCTCCACGTAGCTGGCGCAGCTGTCGGCTTGCTTGAGAAGGTGTTTTGAACGGGCTATGTAGATGACCAGCCACCTACGATGATAGTTCCCCAGGATCCCTAAGATTAAACCACGATCCCCTTTCCCAACGTCGTCGGCCGATTCCGAACCACCTCCCTCTCTCAAAAGAAAAAGATAGAAAAAGGCAGTACATCCTTCACCACTAAATAGGTAGGAATTAGTGGACAACCTTCTCTTTTTTTTAGGTTTTCCCTTTCCCATTGGAGAAGTCTGGGTCCCGAACCCGCGCCCCTTCCGTTTTTTCCTTGAGTTTTTTCCTTCCACTGAATGCCGGGTGGGAGAGAAGAGAAGTTTCTGCTTCCTTATAGATTTTGAAGGTGGCCCTCGAGCTGTCCCGAATTCCGTCGCGATCTATGGAGGCTTCTTCATGGCCTCCCCCCACTCTTCTTGACCCCTTTTTCCCGTCTGATACTTTTCCCCCCGAATCCCCTTTTTTTTTCCCTAGACTCTCTCTGCTTGTGTTCTTTCAGACTGCGGTTTGAACCTCTTTTCAGGTCTTTAGTTGTTTAAACCGTCCCCAGACGTAATGTGCTGCCTATAATTCCCGTCGTTCTGTTTCTGTTTAAGCCCTGAACTCCCGACTCCCTGGGTACCCGGCTTCTTTTTTATTTGGCCCCTCTCGCGATCGGTCTGACCGGAAAGAGCCGAGTCTGTTTTTGTTGTATCCAGTGCCCGTAGAATAGCCCTCCAAATTAGCATGGTCGGGGCGTATGGTGTTGCATTGTCTCGCTGCAGGTCAGTCAGCCTTTCAACTGATTGGGAAGGAGGACTGAACGCACCCTTTCTTCCACAACCAATTGCAGATGTACGTGCCGCATGTCATCAATCAATGCGGACGTAAGGCTCTCGTGCTTTGATCGTTAGCTGCTATTCCGTTGGGTATCTGAAGTAGATTAATTCCCGCCCTACCCTTTTTTCCCCTTTCTGATCCGACACTGCAGTACGACCTATGACGTGAAGACTGATGCTACGAACCTGTCTCCGCCAACTTCATATATTTTCTCCCATCCGCTTGTGTCTTTGAGACTCCTTTTTCTTCTAGCTTGTTCCCACCCCACAAAGCTTCTTCGGTAGTTTTACCTTCCCCGCGCGATGTAATAGTTTGTGGGTCCAGACAGGCCCCAAGACATTTTTTTTTCCTTTCTTTCCTTGCCTCCGCCGGGTACAGTATTAGCAATTACCTCTTTTTCCTGAGCCCTGGCTCTCTCTTTCGTCCCTGAGGTGCCCAGGAGAACCTCCTCGTCCTGGGGTTGTACCTTACTTTTTAATTCCTCCCGTACATCTTTGTGCGATGAAATCGGCATTCATCGAGCACAAGAAATCCGATCTACGCTGTCGTCTGAGACGTTTCTGGCAAGTTGGCCCCGCTATCGAGGGCGACCCGCTCCGGAGCCGAGCCAAGGAATTCCGGAGCGGCGCATTCTGAGTTTTTTTATTTTCTTGCTTCGAAGTCGACCATCTCTTGGATATCCTTCTTTCACCAGTTCGCTATGGGTTCCAAAACCCATCGTCTTTCTTTTCTATTAGTCCCCACCCAGTTCGGGCCCTCTCCCCATTCCTTTGCTCATTCTCTGCATCCCGCCAAACAGCGCCCCCGTCTAGTAACCTCTTCAACTTTTGATCACTCATCAGTGTGAGGTGAATCGCACCTCCTCATCTTACTTTCCGTAGACGGTCTGGCATGGGTAGCCCTTCCCGCCATTCCCCCCTGGTCTCGAGACCCTCCCCCCCCCTAATACCTTGTATCACGCTGTTTCTTATGTTCTCGTCAGGACTGGCATTTTAGAGGGTCTTTGAGAGCCCCTAACCCCTCTTTCCCCTGTGCCCCTCCAACCCCACTTCTGCAGTTCTTCGAGGACTAACCGGTCCTTTTCCTGTCCTTGAGGAGTGAAATATTTTTTTGCTCAGCTGATTGTCTGTCTCAAAGTCGCAGCAGCGTCAATTTGGTTTGTTCGCGGAAGGCCCGAGGTGCTTCGTTCCCCCTCTCATCTAGGTGTTCTCTTATCTTCGCAGGGCCACCAAAGAAGTTAACTCGGCCACTTGAGAAACCTGAAGGCATCATCTCGACATACCAGAGCCGTCCCGTCACCGATCTTCCTACTCGCTGGCCCCAGAATTAGCGTCAAATCCACAACGTTTCCTCTTTATAGCCCTTTCCTCGTCTCATCAAGGGCGAAGCAATCCTTGCTCCAGTAAGGAATGAAAAAGAGATATGAACAAAGCACTTTTTTACCTTTATTTGATAAGGTTAGTCCTTGGTCGCCGTAGCCCTTTAAGCGAGGGCCCCCAAAGGCGCTCGTCCCTTGTTCGGAGTCCGACTTATGACGTCTTACTCTCAAAAAGGATTCAGGGTCATCTATGTCCCCCGCCTTTATATCGACCTTCTGAGAACTCTCGCCCATGCAAGCTTTGAGATCCCTTGTCTGACTCATTCTCTCCCCCCTCCGATGATGCGATGGATCAACGGAAAAGGCACGGTTTTGCGGGGTTCTGTTCAGACCCCCCCCTCGTGGACGAGTCGTTTGGCCCCGGCCTTGAGGGGCAGCTCCCCAACTTCCTTCTTACCCTCGGCGATGACTCGATAGAATCCCCAACGCATCCATCTCCTTTTTGGAGACGCACAGGAACATCTCCACCCCGACACCTCCTCGGTGAGCCGGGTAGGAACATGCACGGTTATTAAACACATGCAGTACGTTCAGCCGCGTACTCCCTTAACATCGGATCCGAAGACCCCCTTCCAGGGGCCTCTTCCTGGTTGACGCGTCTTGCACTCTGGATACGACCCCGAGACAGGTCCCCTTGGAAACTGTTCGCCATTTGCCTTTTTTCCCCTTACCACGCAACTTTCGGGCAAAACCTCGAGTGCCCGTTGGGCTTCGGTTTAGGCTATTATTTATTCACGAAGACGGGTTTGCCGTTGCCGTTCAGATGCGTGCAGCACCCTCGAGGTGACTACACGGCCTAGTTTTTAGCCATTCCCCTTTTCAGTCCCCCTCAACCGCTGAGTCCAGAACGTCGTCCATCACGGGCTAATCTCCGCGATCTTCAACCTCCTCCGCGTTTTGTTCTCCACCCCTGATGAGAGTGCGCAGATAGATTTTTTGATGTGACCCCCCCCCCCACCCCTTAACCTCCCTCCAGATTTTATTGTGTAGCCAGCCTTTCCCCTTATTCGTCCCCCCGTCTAGTAGGAGAAGAATCCCCACGACCGAGGATGTTCAACCCCTACTCCCAATCCCGCCCTGACTAGTCGTCTCACAGCTCAGCGGTCTCTCTATCCACCTTTAGCCCCACTGGTTTTTCACAGCTCCGTAGCTCGCTCCCCCCGTTTTGTGACCGAGACGATAAAATTCAGTTAAGCTCATAGATATTCTCGCCGTAAGCGTCCGATTCTTTTTTGCGTCTTCCACGCCTGAACCAAGTCTTTGAGCGTATGACTCTCTTCTATTTCTTTCTCTTTACCGAGTAGAACATTTGAGGAGAGGCCTGGTGTGTTTTGCTTCTTCCCTTCGACAATGCGGTGAGATGATATCTCCTCGCACTTCTTTACAGGGAATTCAGATTATGGACCCGCCTTTCTAAGGCTGTTCCCCCCCCCCCGCCAGCTTTCCCTTTTTATCGGGTGGAGATCTACTTTTCCCCCAATGCTGCCTTTTCTTACCTCTAGCTAGCCGCTGACAATCGGTGCCTTCTTCCTCCTCTCATTTCCTGAGATTAAGTTAGTGGTATTTTCTTTTTTGTGTCGGGACCCCCTTTCCTCTGGTCTCCGCATTCTTAGGTTCTCCCCTTTTCTCTTACTTATAGCAAGTAAGAAAGAGGATATACTCGAAGACACCTTCCCCCCCCACTTTCCTAGGTGAGAGACCCCATATATATTCCCCTCCCCCTCGTTTTTTTTTTTCGTGATGTATTACAAGACAAGAAATTCAACGAAGATGCGGGTTCATTCCGTTTAGCTGAGACCTCTTTTCTACTCGTGTCCGCGCACTAGCGAGGCCGGAGAAGAGAGACCAGGAAGCGATAGCGATTTCCCGACCCCCGACCTGCATGGCCGAATGTCAATTAACACTTGATAGCCCCTTCCCTTTTTTCCGCTGAGAATAGGAACGAGGCTTTGATTTCTCTTCCCGTTTTGGATTTTTCTCTCTGTGGTTGACTCCGTGATTTCTGGCACCGCTCAGCGTCAACCTAGGTTCATCATTTTTCCTTTGGGTCGTTAGCCGGCTTACCCCCAAGAGAGGACAGGAACCGCGGCTCTCCACCCTGACCAGTGCTCTTATGCTCGACTCCGCCTTTCCCCCGGCGCCTGGCCTAAGAGAAGAAGGATAGCAGGCCGCCCATGATGTCGCCGATGATGCTATGTCCCCGCGCCTTGAACGTAAACACCTACTTCCCAGTCATCCGTGGCGCAGCCTCAAGACCTGAATGTCTGCGTACTTCTTCGACTTTGTACGGACTGTGGGCGCTTTCCCTCCAACTGTGAGTAAAGATATCCCTTTTCCCGTCTCTTCGCTTTCCACACTCTTTGTGCTCCTTCTCCTTCTTGCCCGCTTTTTTTAGAGAGAGAACGCCGAGAGTGCTTTTTGTCTCCCTGCGTCCATGCCTCCCTGGCTTGGTTACTGTGTCTCCTCAGAACCCCCTTGAAGGAAGTTTTTGCTTCGATCGACACTCTCCTGGCTTATTAGTTTTCCACCCTCTCTAGAGTACGCGTTCAGTTTTTGCGCCCATTTCTTCGTAGGCTCTGACCTGCCTCTAGCTTTTTTTTATCCATTCTTTTGCTTTGAAGAGCTTATGCGAGTTTCTTCTTCTTGCCTGCTCCCGATGACGCTCTTTCCCTCACTGTTTTTTGCTTTTGAAAGCTCAGGCGCTCGCAAGCAACCTCGAGGCTCAAGAATGACTCTTTATTTCCCACCTTTGACAGCCCCGAAATTAGGTGACTCTTTTTTTTTGGTTCCCACACCGGTGGATTCCCTTCTCCATGGCGCAGTTAGATTTTTCACGGTTTCTCCAGATTCTCCACGGAGTCTACGCCGCCCATCTCCCTTGGTGTGTTTTTACGGAAGTGGCCCCCCCCTCCCCAGGTCCCCCCCGATCTGCGATGCGTGTTATCCGTTTCTCCAAGTGTACAATACCGCAGTTCGGCGCCCATGTTGAAAGATAAGCACAGTGAAGGACAAACTGCGTTGTGTAGTTTTATCCAGTACTCCATTTTAAAACGCTATTAGCGTCCCGTTCCTACTATGAGTCAGATCGAGCTTTTAATTCAGGGGGTGAGTATATTTCCCCCCCACCCTCCCCCGACGCGCCCGGACAGGACGTGGGCCGACCACTACCAGCGCACTACGTGTTGCTGGAGCATCGCTATCGATGTTCTTACAGGATTCCTAGTCCCCAAATTCCGCCGTTCCCCGCCAGATGGTTTGAGATTACTTCTGCCTTCTCGATCCCTCCTCCTTTGAACGATTTGGGTGGAGGAGGTTAATCCGTCGCATACAAGATTCTTCTCCCCAGAGACCTGAACAACGAGTAGCAGTCTCCCCTGTCATTGACCGTTTATTCAACTCTCTCCTCGTAAACGAAAGTATACCGTTGAGAAATGACCCCAAGTTTTTCCTTCGAGGGTTGTGTGGCCCCTTTTCTTTCATTGTTGCCACGACCTTAATGTGAGCCGCGGCTTTCATTTGGCGCTGATTCCTCCTTTTCCCTTCGTCGGATGATGTAGCTAGGTTTTCTGGTCCTTTTTGTTTGGCGCGTCAGTTCGGACGATATTTTACCGCGTCAACTGCTTTTTTTATGTATCTGATGCTGAGTCCGCTTTGTCATCTGTTTTCCTCGTGGAGTCATTTGTGGCTGGGCTTTGAGATACCAACCTCGTCCTGCCCCCCCGCGCTATCGGAACAGGACTTTTAGATCCCCCAACCGCTCCTCCCTCTCAAACCCCAACTCTTCCCAGCCGTCCTGATTGCGCCTAACCCCCGAGCTGTTGAGACAACCTCCTCTGTATACCAAGGGCCAAGTTCCTGGCCTTCCTCCTCTTTTTCCAGGTGTATAGGAGCTTTCCTTATGTTTTCGTGTTTTTGTCCCCAGTTGTGTTCTTTTGTAGTACTCCTCTTCTTTCCTTCACAAAGAGCCTTTCGAAGGTTATGCTGCGAAGTACTCTGATAAGGTTTCTTGTAGACCTTTGATTCGGCAACTTCTCCCTGTTAGCCAGTTGGCCCTGACTTCCCCACTGGAGGCGCAGATTACGATAAGAGATCACGGCTGCTTTGATGTTCTGCTCTGACAACCTTTCTTCCTCCCCCATTGGAGTTATTTTCGGCCCTCCTGTTTCCATTCCCCATCCTACTGACTCGACCTCAGTATGTCTTATGTGTCGAAAAGAAAATGGTGGACTGAATACCTCTTTTGGGTTTCCCCACCTACTCCCTCCTCAATTAGTTGTGTCGTAAGTTTTTTCTGCGATTTTGACGACCTTTCCCAGACGCAACTGTTGTCCCCCCGGTAATTTTCCTCTTACATAGTTCTAGCGATGCCCTGCTTCTCGCTCGTGCAGAAGGGAAGATATACAGCATCCCCGAGAGGACCCCCTCGTTTAAGTGATTTCCCCGGTTTTCCCTTGTTCTGCGAAGGCGTTTTACAGTAATTAATGGTTAGTTCACAACTGGTAACCGGTCTTTTCCTGTTCACTCCCTCTTCAACAAGAAGTCCCTTGACATTTCCCCCTCATAGCCCCTTTCCTTTTTCCTCCTCTCCTAGCAGGATGGCTAGTCCGTTTGCGGCGGTGGTTTCTTAATACTGCCAGCTGTCTTTCCCTGCACCCTATTCCTTGCTTGATATCTCAGCAGCCCCTCCTTCACTTTCCGTTTTGTCTGAGTAAAGCCCGCCGTCCATTGGATTTTTTCCTTTTCTCCCCCTTTTTTTTTGTCGATTTTCTTCGTCCCGGTCGAGTCCCCCCTTTTTTTCATACCTCTTCCTTTTCCAGCGATCAGCAGGTTGGTTTGAGTAATGGAGCGCTTTTCTAGCCTTTAACCTTCAGCCCCCCCCTCACAGAGCAGCTAGCGAGTCTCCAGTGGCATTTGATCATTCTGCGCTCGACTATTTCTTGGGGACGAAGGCTTTTTTGTCCTAAACGTTAAATATCTTTTTCTCCCTCTCGATTTTTCCTCTAAGATCCATGTCCCCCCCGTCCCCTCCCCCCCCTGTTATAAGTTTTTCCTGAGTGAGATTTCCGTGGCCACGATATCCGGTTTTTCCCTCTTTCCCTCGCGAGTCGTAATTCCCTACCTTCCCCCTTTTCCGACCCGGAATTTTGACTTTAATTTTTTTTTTTTTTTGCTTATACGATTTCACTCCTTTTTTTGGCCTCTTTTCCCTTCGTAATTTTTTTGATGCCGTCGTTACAAAACGAGCGGGCTTGGTCGGACGAGGGACCCACCCGGTTTTCTGAACAGATCATCCCAACTCGACTTTGTCCCCGCCAAAAACGAGGGGCCAGTTATCCTCCCCTCTTAACAGGGATTGTGGTTAATCTCCTCATCGGAATCCTCATCTGACCTTTTCGCCGTTCCTCCCGTTTCCTCCTGCCCCCCTTTCCCCCATTCGCCTCTTCAGCCTAGATCAAATCTGGCGATTCCATGGTCCTTTCACTTTCTTTAGGAATGGATTTTTTGATCCCCCCAGCCTGCCCCCCCCTTTCGGAAAAACCCGCCCCAAAGGAGCACTGGTCCTTCTTGTTGCATTCCACGGATCCTTACAGTTCCTCTCCTCCCTCTTTCTGGTTGCCCATCTATTTTTTCGGAATTCGCCCGTCCTCCCTGGAGGTTTCTCCCCTATGCTGTGTGTATGCTTCGTTATCCTTTTTGCCCCTCTCGCTTCGTGTTCTCATCGCTTACCCAATATTTGATACTCCCCGCAGCCTCGGCCCCCCTCTGTAGATTCCCCGAAAATCCACCCTACTTCTGCTCAAGGCAGTCCCTCTCCAGACTCCCTCATGCAGAAAGATAAGGTACCTAACCTCCACCTTGTTCCCAGACTCTCCCATTTCTTCCCTTCTCCCAGACAGATTCTAATTCTTGCCCCCTGTACCTTGAGCATTATTCCAACCTCATACGCAACTTTTCCTGTAGACATCAGTCCCTAGCAGGAGGGAGCTTTTTTTTCACCTTCTGGCTCTTGGCACTTATCTGGAGATTTCTTTTTTGCCTCCCGATTCTGTTGTCTCCTTGTATGAAAACAGGCTTGACGTCTTTTCCCCTTTCTTCCTCTGTTGATCTCGACGATTCCCCATGAACCCTACCCCTGATCCACTAGCTTCCCCGGATGTCCGGAAAACTGTTGGTGGACGCCTCTTCGCACCTCAGTTACTTTCTTCTGAACATTCTCCATTCCGGAGTGCTGGAGAATGGGCACTCTGCTCCCGGCTCCATTCTTGGTTTTGTTAAGATCTTTTTCCCCGGCGTATTTCCATTCATTTCCCCTGTTTTCTATTACGATAGATTCCCTCTCTTCAAGCCGGTAGGTTAGCCTTTGTACCATGCCCAGCCAGAAGGTTAAATCTTTGCTCATCGTTCACTTTCGACGGCGTGGTTTTTCTTCCCCAATTTTTCATATCCTACGCGAAGACCTCCTGTATTGAGGCAGTTCACGACCTCGGCGGCCTCCTTCTCCCGCTTAGTCCTTTACCCCAGAGAACCCTGGGTATCCTTATGACTAACCACTTTATGGAACGTAACTCCTTTTGTAGCTTTGGCTTTGGTTTCCAATAAGCATTAGGTCTAGTCATTAGATTTGCGTGCTCGCATTCGCTTTTTGGCTTTTCGCCCCCTTTTTCGGCCAGGCGATTTCCTCCGAGCCTCGTACAAAACTCGAGTCGTACCCTCTTGCCCCGTATAAATGTTACGTCAAAGCCGTCTGTGGCTCCCCCACCATGATGTTAACATTTGATTTTTTTTTTCTTTGGACAAACCGACCTACAGACACGTATCTTGGGGTTTCCCCTTTTTCCCCCAGAAGAAGGAATCCTGTTTTTAGGTGACCCAGCAATGAATTTCAAAAGTCCTGAGGATTTCTAGCTAACTCTCCGCCCTCGACCTCGGCAGCAACGCGCCGCCTCCCGAGAGACTCGTCTGAAACCCCCTGCTTTGATCCCTCCTTCCTCCTGACGTCCTCGCCCTCCCCGGTGAGCGGTGAAAGAGACTTCAAGCCCCGGAGAACTAAGTATATCCCCCACTCCACTGCGTTTTTCTGTGTGGGGATCTAGCCACCATTGAGTTTTAACTAGTGATTGGTTGTGTAGGGTCAGAGCCTGAGTTTGACTTTCCAGTCGTCCCCAGTGGTAGTTAGGACGTTTTGTTCCGTCAGCCCCGCCTTTGGCTCTGCTGTCCCCCTCGCGCCCCCTTCGGTAAAACTCCCGGTGCGGCTCCCCCGGTTTTGCCTCATTTTACACCCCAGCCAGCTACTGGGCTTGGGGAGCAGCCTCCGCCCAATTTCTTTCCACTTTTTCCCCCCCCTTTCTAGACGAGCCAAGGGACGAAACCCCTCCCTCGTGCGTTGCGCTTTGAGGGAATCGTTCCCCCTTGATAGGGAATTCTCTTCCCTCGATCTCCAGTGCGTCTCTTGATGCGCTTTTCCGTCGGTTCCCCAGCCCACCCAGGTGATAACTCCTGACACCTCAAGCTCTTTCCGGTAGTTCGACCTATCTACTTTTCCTCCTCCTCCCTTTTTTTGTGTTGATCTCTTATGTCACCTGACCCGCGAATACGTTGAGGTGTCCCCCTGAGCTTGGATACGACGGGGCCCTCTGATCTTACGGCTTCCCCGCACCTCCTCTCGCCGGCGATTCTATTTTGGGAGAGAACACTTGGTCGACGCCCCGACGATAGATAGATACAGGCTGCGCCCGCCGAGTTCCCCCTGTCATTTTTTTATGACCTTTTTGCTCGATTTTAAGCCTTGTCCCGCATTGTCACGCTTCCGCCCAAACGCGTTCAATTTTCCTTTTTATGGTGTGGGTCGAGGCCGGGACACCAGTGCCTCACCGCGACGGGACAGAAAGAAATGCTTCGGCTGATCCTTCACCGAGGAAACTTCCGACCCCCCTTCTCTCAGCGTAAAGTAGGCCTTGATGTCCCCTCTCTGCCCCCACAAACGTCTTCCCTCTATAACCCCCCACGCACCCGTAAAACACCGGGGGGCTGGACCCTCCCGATCACCACGACTAACCTGAGCCGAGCAGTCAGGACCAGATTAGAGGAATATTGAGTCTTATTTTTCCTCCACATGGAGCAACCTATCTGCCATGATCGCTAGAAACCGGAGTTGATCTGAACGATTATCTTTGACATGAGAGACGGCAGAGTGATCCCCTTTTTTTTTCAAAGAGGAGGTTTCCAATTCTTAACGACGTTACGTTAAGGCCGGGAAGGATGTTCTAGCGAAACCACGGTGTCGTTGTCGAAGGTGTGTACCACACCAACGAGATGCCGGGGGCTTCCCTCATTCTTGTTGCGCACCCCAGAGGGATTGTATTCTCCTTTGGGGTCAGGAGACTTCGCAGCAGTTGGAGATCTTTTTTTATGGCGATGAGGGGCACTGAACACAGAGATCTAACTCTCCCTTGGGCTCACAAGAGTGCGCCTCGCCATTGCGGTATCACCGGCCCCCTCCTCAGAGATCCTTCTTGCTTTTTGTTCCAACGGAATTCCGAAGGCCGAGGCTGTGTCCTTTCTTTTTTGTGATTGATTCCATGCTCCCCCCGTTTTTCCGAGAGTGTTTAATTTGTATTTTTTTGTATTCTTCGTCCCCCTTCGTTGGTTAGTCGCGGCCGAGTTTGATTAGAGTCGTTCTCGGGACCCGGCTTTCGTTTTGATGCAAACAGTTTTTCTACCGTTTCCTGAAGGAAGCCCAACCAATTGATGGTGATTTGGCCATTTCAGTACCTCCCTTTTACTATTCTTCGAGTAGTCCCTACGTGGCAGAGTCGAGAAGGTCTGTGGAATATTCATTGGCTCTGCTTTCACAGACCTTGAGAGAGGAACCCGGACTTTGACAGCACACTCCAGATGCAGACGTGCCCTTCTTCGGCGTATTCCAATCTGGTTTCAGGCATGTGCTTCCAGTAAGTAGTAATCTTCACACTATCCCCATATTTCGAGTGTTTCGCTTTAGCTGTTCCCGTCGGCTCGTATCCCTGCCATCTCTTTCCCCGAGAGGGTGATAGCCCCCGTCGATCACGCGTCGACCCTTTTTGAAAAACTTCCTAGCAGCCTTTTTCTTTTGCCCTACGTGAGTTCTCGATACTCCCTACAATAGAATCTTTTCAACCCAGGTCCCATCTAGCCATTGCTTTTTTTTTATCCTGTTCATTGGAACTTACTTAATGGATAAATAGATGTGGCTGCCTTGAGATTTTCGTAAATGTTTCGAGACTATGAATCGCTTCTTGTAATAGCGCTCTTTGACGTTTAGATATGTGGGCCGTGTTCACAGGTTACGCAGAATCTCAAGGGATCGCGAGGGTGCGGAAGGACGTTGCAGCTTGTTGCCCGCGGCCTCCTCTAATATGTTTCCACTGGCGCCTGGAGCCCGACACCCGCAGGAGATTTGGACCGGAACGCTCTTCCCCACGCGCCTCCGAACCCCCACGTCCAGCGCCTGTTCTGCGGAGATCGCCGAATCCGTAAAAGCCCCCG
>Ga0179591_1402507_pt1:15000-18798 | contig 18798 bp, 6 predicted proteins | sample CZOMad2_1_08_16f_FD_182891 | JGI IMG/M metagenome (GOLD analysis project Ga0179591, IMG submission 182891) | Vadose zone soil fungal communities from Angelo Coast Range Reserve, California, USA - CZOMad2_1_08_16fungal (PacBio error correction) | ecosystem: Environmental > Terrestrial... | reverse complement strand
GTCGTGAGCAGTGCAAAACGATCTTGCGCACGCCGGCGGGCACTGCGAACGAAGGCGCCGTCACGCGCGCGCCCAGGCAGGGCGGGCGGCCTCGAACACCGGCCCTCCACGGTCCCACTGTGCCGCGGAAGCTGGCGATGAGGGGACGAAGGTCTCGCGCCGAATGCGCAGACGGTTCGCGCGCTCGCCAGATGGAGCAGGGCCGCGGATGGATGCCGTTGAGGGCAGCGCCAGAGTGCCTGTGGAAGCGATAACAGGACAGCATAGATCGAGGACCAGCGTCCGCACTGTGCTACGAGTGCGGCGCGGTCATCGCCTCCTCGCCGGTCCCCCCCTGAGCATGCGCTTCGCGTCCACCACGCAGGTCTGGCGCCACAAAAAGCGCGGCACGCAAGTCGAGGCCACGGCTCACCGAGCAGGAGCGCGTCGGGACCGCCGGAGGCTGCGCGGCGAATGAGCGCGGTAACGGCGCGTAGCGCACGGCGATGAGCCGCTGAGTGCGCCTAGGGAAAGCGCCGGCGAGATCGTTTGTCTTTTACCCGGGCCGTCGCGGATGTCGGCGAAGTGCGTATGCCAAGACGTCTCGTCGAACGCGAGAGAAATCTCGACCGCTGCCGAGTGCTGATCGACCAGGAGAGCGCCACAGCCCGCCGACGCCAGCGCGCGCACCAGCCGGACGAGCACGCGACGGCACGGCACCGCATCGACGCCGGGCGGGGAGACGAAGAGACGGAGCGCCGTGCGTCGGCGGACCTCCGCGAGGCAGTAGAGCGCGTCTTGGCCCGAGAAGGCGTAGTCGAGGGCACCCAGACGACACACGTACGACGGCGGAGGACGGGTGGCCAAAGTTCTGAGAGGCGTAATCTGGGGGGTGTCGTCCTGCCCATGGCAATCGCGTTCGCGGGGACCTCCATACGGTCGCAACGGAACTCCATCGCGGGCCTTCGCGGCGCTGACTCGGCAGGGGGGGGCCCTGTCACGACCGGCCGCGAACCGCGCATGCTGGGCCGTGGCTTTGCGTGGATTCGCAGCAGGTGCAGCAGCCAGGCACTACGGCGCGTCGTACGATGGTCGCAGTGAGTTCCGCATCACTATGGCAGGCGGCGTTGCTCGCGGTAGGCATGGCTCGGGCTGGGCGCCCGGACGTGGCTGCACGCGCGCCGTGACGTGCGCTGTTCGCGAGCGAGGCGGTGATCGCAAATCATATCGCGGCCGCGGTCGAGGTGCGGACTGTCCGATGTCGGAAGCGGCAAGCTGGCAGAGGGCGATTGCGCCCTCGAAAAAAAGCGCGTGAACGGGTCGCGTTCCTGTTGCGATCGCGTCAAATCGTCTCGGTTTTTTATTTTTAGGAAACATCGCGAGCTCGCGGCATCGTGCGCTCGCTGCCCAGCGAGGGGTGGTCGCCAACGTTACTGGTTCGGCGCCGCGTCTGCGTGTCGCGAGAGCGGGGCGCTACCAAAAAAACCGTCGGAGAGCCTATGGCGTCGTGGCGGCGCTCAGCGTATGACTCGTGATATCTACGCGGGCTCGAGCTGGCCTCGCAGCGCGCGCCGTCGCGGCGCGCCGCTGCGCATTCGACGCCAGTGCAGAGATGAGATACATAACGCGAGCGCCGGCTCTGGCAGTCGCAGGCCAGTGCGCATGGCGCGGCCGGCCTAGGTGTAGCCTATTTCGCCCACTACGGCGCGACGAACGCCGCGCCGCAGGCGCGCCAGATAGGATCGGGGAACGCTGGGGGGCGGGGCGCGACGGCCGGGCCCGAGCTCGCGGCGAAACCGCGTCGGCGGCCTCCCGAAGCCAGCAGCGACGCACTGGCCGCCGGACCGCTCTTCGAGGTACACGGCAGGATCGTTCCGCGTTTCGTGCCCCCAAGCGGCGAGGGCCGCCGTCGCGCGGACGTTCGACGACGGCCAGGGCCCTACACGCCACAGGTGCTGGCCGCTGGTGCGCTAGCTGCAGTACGGGCCAGTTCTTCGTGATCGCGACACGTAAGGCAGTCGCCGGACACGGTGCGGCGCTGCCGCGACGCGGCTGGTGGTCGGCCCATCCTGGTCGCACCAGAACCGACGAAGCTCAGCTCTCCCGCCAGCGCGCACAGGTTGCAAGGACGCAGGACCTGCTCGAAGTCGTAATCGGGCAGCGCCGCGTTTTCCGCCCGACATGTGGGCCTGGAACCGAACGACCACGCGCCGTTGCGGAGGAAGGCATGGTCGGGTCCTCTTCTCGGTCGACACGCGCGGACTGAGCGGCCGGCGTGACCCGCCATAGTTCCGCCAGGCGATGACGGCACCGGACGGCCAGTCATCAGCCCGCCACGACCGCTGGCGGCGACCGCGAGGATGACGGGACCGGCGCTGCTATGACTCGTCAAGGGGACTTCCGCGCCGCGGAATAGAGCGGGGGGGGGGATGACGCTCGACGTGCTACACGGAGGGACCTCCCAACAAGGCGGAGTCGTAGACTGGAGCGAGCGGGGCGTAGCTCAGCTGTAGAGGAACTGAGTTTGGAGACGCCAGTGCGGCCGTTCGAATCGGCCCGCACCGATGAGATACGCCGGACACCTCGTGAGATATGGGCTTTCCGGACCCGAGGCTTGGCTCGACACACATACAGTACCACCTCCGCTACCCCTGCCGGGGTGGCGATGAACGTGTAGCGACGCGGTGTGGAGGAGGGAATGGAGACGCTGACCGCTCGCGACGTTGACGATCTGATAATGAGTTTAATAATAATACTCTGTAACTTGAGTAACTTGGAGACACCGTAAGCGGATCAAATGGAGATTGTGAGGAATCAACGCAAAGGGTAAAAGTGATGGGAAGCAGCAAATCCCACAAAAGAAATGTATGCAGATGGATGACAATCCAGCGAATCCTCGAATTCTCAAGCAGTGAGCCCGAATAAAACCCAGACAAGACAAGCAAAAGCAAGTAGTGTGAATGACAGAACACAGCTAAACTCGAAAAAAGTGTTTTGGTGGTGCGGAGGGGAAGGAGTAGGATGTTTCGACCCTAGGGTCATTGGAGATGCGCGAGGGTGACCTTAATTGCGGCTTAATGAGCCACAAAATCGCGCCTCCAATAAACAGCGGGTCCAATTAATTGGGCTCGATCCGGTTATCACAGCTCTAAAGCAATGGATAAATGGATATACAAGTGAAAAGCTTCCTAGACGAGGAGCCCTAGTTAGTAACGGGACGTTATAAATTTCCGAATAACACGGGCCAGTGGGTCATTGCAAAGCATCAGATTCTAGCAAATCACGTGCAACATTTGGAGCCAAAGCGAATCCTTATGCCTGCTAAAAAGCAGATTGCGACAAATATGAATATGGGCCGGCAGATTATGAGTTTAATCATAATACACTGTAAACTTGAGTAACTTGAAGGACACGTAAGGCGGATCAAATGGAGCATGCGGGAATCAAACACGAAGGGTAAAAGTAAAGACGAAAGTTATGTCAACTAACAGGAAGTCGGGTCTGTGTGAAATTGACAGCATCGTACCCGTCAGCCATAAGCTACTCGACCCAGTGCCGAGTGAATCAGGTTATATTACCGTACCTCGATCTGCTTTGTATGGTGGCACGAGGCGACACAGAACAACTGTCCTTTGATAAGACTAACTTGAACGTTGAGCTAAAACGAACATGAAACGAGATTGTATAACGTCGGTATCACGCGGTTAGGCCTGGTGGCGCCAAACGATTCCAGCTGTTCTCCTAGCCGCACCATCCCAAAGCCAGATATAGCCCTCTTCCCGCTCGACAAGTTAATTACCATTGCCTATTCCGCCGGTC
>Ga0179591_1402507_pt1:0-5000 | contig 18798 bp, 6 predicted proteins | sample CZOMad2_1_08_16f_FD_182891 | JGI IMG/M metagenome (GOLD analysis project Ga0179591, IMG submission 182891) | Vadose zone soil fungal communities from Angelo Coast Range Reserve, California, USA - CZOMad2_1_08_16fungal (PacBio error correction) | ecosystem: Environmental > Terrestrial >... | reverse complement strand
CAATGGGCAAGCTTGAACATTTGCCCATCACAAAATGTCATCCTTACAGACGGGGCTAACATTGACCGCGTTCGTCAGGATGAAGAAGAAAAAAGGGGGGAGAAGCGGCACAGCAAGAAGAACGAGAAGAGGGGAGGGTGCGTTGCGCGGATAGTGAGGCGAGGCAGTGATCTTACTCAAGGGGAAAAGCAGGCTCGGGGGTGGTCGAAAGGGCAAAGGGAAGGAGAGAGAGAGAGCCGGTTGAAAATATTACGGGGGAACAGGGGTATTGATAGGAAGCGGAGGGGGCACATCAATATCAATTTCTTCGAAGATCGGGCAGGTAACGTTATTCCGCTACGCTTCTAAAGCCTTACATAAGTACACGCTAGCATATATTAATCAAGCCCGCGATATCCAAGTCTACAACGTTAAGAAAGTCTGCACTGTCGCGAACGGAAAAAGGGCGTTCGTCCCCTTGGCTCATCAGCAAAGGATCTGGAAACCGTGGTATGTCACACGCTCCGCGAAGGAACCGGATGGAGATGAGAGAGAGAAGGAGAAAAGAGGGCTGGGATGGTCGAAAGTTATGTACTCGTTCTACTTGTATCTTTGGTTGAAAATATTAATTGATTTTTGTGCGGCGACTTGACAGGAAACGAGGAGGATAGAGATTAGCGTTCAAAGCACCCATGACCATTAACGGCATCACCCATCAACTCGGCTGCAATCGAAACCACAAAACATCAATCGTATCCTCACCTCCTCTCAAGCCTCCAAGCAAAAATGCACCTCCTTCCGTCATCCCCGGGTCCTCCAATGCTACTCCCCGCGCGGAATTCCATTTCTAACCCTCCCGAGACGAACACTTACACCCGCCCTTCTCAGTCAATTCAACCTCACGCCTTGCACGTGAATCTACAGACGCGAACGCGCGCTGCGTAAGTGCACGTAAAAAGCGTGAGATGGAAGGCTCTCATAATCACCTGTACGGTTCATGGAGGTGATTATGACAGTTTTCTACGACGTTTCAATAAGAGAAGAAGAGGGGAGGAAGCTCATCGGGGAGGGACCGGGTTGTGCAAGAGATTATCGACGATCGCGGCCTTAGAGGATAGAGAGCAACGAGGACAGGCGGGCGGGATAGGCAATGGTAGATTGTAACTGGTCGAGCGGGAGAGAGAGAGGGCTAGATGCCGTGGCTTTGGGATGGTGCGGCTAGGAAAAAGTGGATCGTTTGGCCACCACCAGGCCTAACCGAGGTGATCCCGATATAATCTCGATCACGTTCGTTTACTCAACGATTTCAATTTAGTCTTATCACAGGACAAGTATGTTCTTTTAGTTGCGATCGAGGCCACATAAAAGCAGGATAGGAGGTTACGTAATATAACCTTGATTTCACTCTGCAAGGGGTCGAGTTAGCTTAGGTGATGCTGACGGTACGATGATGTCAATTTCACAACAGACGAACTTCTGTTAGTGGAAATAACTGCGTCTTTACTTTTACACTTCGTGTTGACTCCCCCCCCCCCCCCTTCCATGCCCATTTGATTCCACCTATTGGCTCTCAAGTTATCAGTTACAGAGTATTATGATAAACTAATAGATCTTCCGCCAAGGCTATTGTCCAATATGCTTTTATTCGAAATCTGCTTTGGCTCCAAATGTGACTTATTTGCTAGAAATTGGCTTTCAATGACCACACTGCCGGTGATCCGGGAAAACTGATAGGTCTCGTACACAAATATCCTCGGTTAGGACGCTTACAAGTTTTTATCTCCGCCCGTATACACAGGGAGCCATGCTGTAAGTGTAATAAACTATCGAGCCCAAGCTTGTACCCACGCTGTTATGGAGGCTGCGGCTGCGGCTGCGATTTTGGGCTCAGTACCGCAATGGTCAACCCTAGCGCATTCAATTACCTAGGGTTGTTGAACACGACCCTTCCCCAGCCACCACCACCAAAAACACTTGTTTCGAGGCTGTTAGCTGTTGTTCTGTCAGGTACACGACTGCTGTGGCTTTTCTTTGTCTGGGTTTTTTTAGGGCTAACTGCTTGAGAAGCGGGTCGACGGGTGTTCATCAATTGCATACATTTTTTCTTTTGTGTGATTGTGCTGATTCCCATTCACTTTTACCCTTTGCGTTTTGATCATTCATGCTCCATTTGATCCGCTTACTTTGTCTCCAAGTTACTAAGTTACAGAGTAGTATGAGTAAATAATGAGCAGAATCGTCAACGTCGCGGCGCGGTCAGCGGCTCCATTCCCTCCCACACCGCGACGCGCTACACGGTCATCGCCAACCGGCCAGGGGTGGAGAGGAGGTGGTATTGGATGGGGTGGATGAGCAACTGCGGGGTCCCGGATAGCACAGATCTCCGGAGGTTCCGGCCGGATCCATCGGGAGGGGTCGATTCGAAAACGGCCGGGCAACTGCGCCACAACGCAGGGCTTACCAGGATGAGATAAGACCAGCTCGCTCGCAGTCTACCGCCGCCGCAATTGGGAGGGCCTCAGTAGAGAACGCTCGAGAGTAACGGCTCGACGGACGCGGGAGCGGAAGTCCTGGACGATAAGAGGGAAGCGGCCCAGCAACGTATCCTCGCGGTCGCCCGACGGCAGTCCGTGGAGGGCAGATTGATCTGGCCCGTGGTGCCGTCAGGCGCCGGCGTGACGATGGGCCGGTCACTCAGGGCCGGCGCCAGTCGCGGTTGTCGACCCCGAGAAGAATGGGAGGACGCCGACCATGCCTTCCTCCGCAACGGCGCGTGCCGTCGTTCGGTTCCAGGCCCCCATGGGCGGGAGGAAGAGAAGCGCGGGCGCTGCCGATGACGACTTCGAGCAGGTCCTTGCGTCCCCGCTGAATACTGTGCCGATGGGCGGGAGAGGCTGAGCTTCGTAAGTTCGGGTGCGACCAAGGCAGAAGTGGTCTGAGACTACCATGCCGGCGTCGGCAGCGCCCCGCACCGGTTACCGGGCGATGCCTGACGTTGCGGCCCGGCTAACGAAGAGCTGGCACGTAGTGAAGCGAGAGCAACTCGGCCAGACCTGGTGGCGTGTGGGGCCCGGGCCGTGCGTCGAACGTCAGCGCGAACGCGGCCCTCGCCGCGGGGGGGCAACGAAAAAGTGAACATCAGACTGGACCTCGAAGAAGCGGCCGTCGCCGTGCGTAAGCGGGCGGGCTCGGGAGGCCGCGCGCGGTGTAGCCGCGAGCTCGGGGCCGGCCGTCGACGCCCCCGACCACAGCCGGAGTTCCCGAGGCCGATCGGCGGCTCTCCGGGCGAGGGCGTGCCGTCGAGCCGGAGTGGGCGGAAACTAGGCCGACACCGATGCCGGCCGCGGGGGGGCAGGGCACTGCCCCGACGGCCAGGAAGCGGGAGGCGGCGTATGTGATCATCCGGCGACGTGGAGTAGAATGAGCCGAGGAGCGCCGCGACGGCGCGAGCTGAGAGGCCCGCTCAGAAGCCCGCGTAGATCATAACGAGTCCGCGAGCTGAGCGCCGAGCACGAAGCGCATTCGGGTTCTCAGAGGCGGGTGATCGCCCGCTGCTCGCGACGACCAGGAAGCCGGCGACCAGGTACGTGGCGACCCCGCTCGCGGCGGCGCAGCGAGCGCAGATGCCGCGAGCAGCGCCGGATGGTGCCGGCCGCCGAAACCGAACGAGAGTTGAGCGCGATCGCGAACAGGAATGCCGAGCAGCGTAAACGCGTGTTGGGGGAGGCGAAAAATCCGCCTCAGGCCAGCATGCCGCGTCCGACATCGGCACGTAACGCACCGCGACCAGCCGCCTGCGATCGAGGTGGCGATTCACAGACCCGCTCGCGAACAGCGCAACGTCACGGCGCGGCGTGAAGCCCACGTCGCCCCAGCCCGAGCATGCCGACGCGAGCAACGCGCCAGGTAGTAGATGGGAACGTCACGGCGACCAGCGTCCGACGGGGCCGTAGGCCTAGGGCGCCCTGCCACTGCGGCGAGCACGCAAGCCGCGGCCAAGCATGCAGAGGTGAGCGGCGGGGGTGCCAGGGCGGCACCCGGCCGAGTCGCGCCGGGAAGGCAGCCGCGATGAGTGCAGTTGAGACGGATCGAGTGGGTGGTCCCGCCGAAACGCGATAGCCAGGGGGCAGGCAGGGACGACACACCCGAGAGGATTACGCCTCGCAATTGCCACATCGTCCCGCCGGCCGTGTTAGCGTGGTCGTCGTGGCGTGCCTCGCAAGCCTTCTTCGGGCCAACGACGAGCTCTACGGCATCGCGGGAGGTCCGAAACGCCGACGAACGGCGCGCCGTGATTCGTAGGATCCACGCCCGGGCGTAGATGCGTGCGTGACCGAGCGAGTGCTCTTCCGGATGGTGAGGCAGCGTGGGTCGGACGGGAATGGGCGAGCTCCTGGTCGGATCCCCACGCGGGCCAGCGGCAGAGGAGAGCGCGCTCGGCGTTCGACGAGACGTCGGCAGACGACGGTAGCCGGACATCCGCGACGGCTGGCCACGATTCGCGCGGCCGCTTTCCCGAGGCGCACCAGGCTCATGCTGCGCTACGGCGCCGTTTCGGCCGATCATCGCCGCGCAGCCGCCGGCGGCGACGCCGCTCATGCTCGTGGATCCGTGCCTCGGACGTGCGTGCCGCTGCGACAGGGACTGGCTGGTGCAGATCGCGAGCGCACTGCGTCAGGGGGGAGCCTGGCCGAGGAGGCGAGGACCGCGAGAACTCGTTTAGCACAGTTGGGACGCTGGTCACTTCGATCGCTGTGGACGGTGAGCGCTCCCACAGCACTCTGGCGCGGCCTCAACGGCAGCAGCCGCGCCCTGTGCCCTTGGGCGGCGAGCGGCGACCGTGATGCGCAGCGGGCGCGAGGACTTAGTACCATTCAATCGCAGCTGCCGCAGGCACGAGTGCCCGTGGAGGAGCCGGTGTTCGAGGCCCGCCGCCCTGGCCTGGGCGAGCGCGGACGCGACGTGAGTTAGAAGTCGCGCACCGGCGATCGGCGCAGAAGATCGGTGCAATGGAGACGGAC
>Ga0179591_1354304_pt1 | contig 18801 bp, 31 predicted proteins | sample CZOMad2_1_08_16f_FD_182891 | JGI IMG/M metagenome (GOLD analysis project Ga0179591, IMG submission 182891) | Vadose zone soil fungal communities from Angelo Coast Range Reserve, California, USA - CZOMad2_1_08_16fungal (PacBio error correction) | ecosystem: Environmental > Terrestrial > Soil >... | reverse complement strand
GAATGACAACGGTTATCTGTTTTCCCGCTGACTTAACTGAACTCAAATCTCACCTTACTCTCTCCTCCATCTACCCCCCCCCCCCGAAAATCTCCCCCCGCTCCCAACCTACCCCCCCCACTTTTGCAAACTCTGCTCTGAATTCTAATTTCGTTCCCTAATCAATTGACCCTCTCATCTCCTTCCACCTATTTCTTTGTTTCTGCTTTTCAATTTTTTCGCTCTGACGCCGTTTTCCGCGTGCGTTCGCCGATTGTTTCAGTTCTTCACCCCGGAAAGTTTTCAAAAGAACCTGCCCATTTTCCCCCCCCTTTCTCTCTTCTACCTCCTCTCGAAGGCAAACTTTTTTCGGCATTTTGTATTTTTTTTCCCAGATGTTTTAACGTGAGTTTCCTTCCCCGAATTGCTTTTTTCACATCCTATCCTTTCCCTGTCTCTCCCAATTGTCCTCCCTCGCTTTCCCCTCCCTTAGCCGTTAGTTTCTTATTACTAGTTGGGTTTTTCAACTTTTGTTTCCCCCAAATCGTCCGTCTTCTCTCCACCTGACCTCCTGCCACAAAGACCGAGTTGACCCAATTCTGTACCCCCCCTCAGTCTTGACTTACAATTTCTCCCTCCTTCAATTCCTCCCTATTCTGTTCCTTGCGAGCACGCACCTACGCCTTTGACTGAACTTCTTCTCTCCTTCACTCCATGCCGAATTCCACCCCCCCGTCCCCATTTTTTTCCCTTCTTGATCTCTGAGTAAACCCAGTTCTTTTTTTACCCTGCGCAGGTAGAAATCAATGTACAATGCGCTTTCCCGATTATAAATAGTACTGTTATTCGTCCCATTTTCCCCCCCCCCCCCCCCCTCCTTCGGAATATCCCAAAAATCTTTCTTTTTAACGAGTGACCTATGATACTGTACAGGCTGATAGCTCCTTAAACTCATTCTTTTTCTCCCCCCCCCCCCCCAACTCGGATTTTGTCAGCTAACCCTTCATCTTCTCCCGCTTCTGACCCCTTGGAAACCCCAACTGGCCTCTGACCCCTCCCCCCACAATGTTCCGTCCTTAATGCTTATTAGCATTCCCTTGTCTGAATATCGTCTCCCTCCTTACCACTTCTCAGATTCTGTCCTTTGCCCCCAGTTTCCCTTTTATACCCATCCCGAACGAGCCCCCTTTTTTCACACTTGAGGAACCAGTCCCCTCAGAACTCCATGTTTTCTCACCTCCATCCTCTTCTCGCTTATATTCTTTCCCCATCTCTCCTTTTCCCCCTAATAAGTTTTTTTTTTGACTCTCTCCTGCCCTATAGTTCTTCAGTTTTGCACCATGCCTTGTTCAAACACCGGGGTTTTCCCCGATTAAGGGGTTTTTTCACCATCCTTTTTGACTTACTTTCCCCATGTCTTGCCCAAACGGACCTTTAATCATGGGTTTTTCCTGAACTTTTCAGGTATGCTCAGATGAAGTCTTGAAGGCCAGGATTTTTCCTTTTTTTTTGTTTTTTCTCTACAGGAGTTTTTGCGTGATCCTTCTCTCCCCTCTAGATCCCTTTTCGCTTTGTTTTTTCTAGCTTTTGAGTGCGGATATTGGGTCCCTATGCCTTCCGCGCTGAGTTAGCCTCCTACCTTGTTCACGTCTATTCCATCTGACCTGACCGCTGTGGACGTGTTCACTGAGGTTGTTTTGATTTTTTTCCCCCTTTTGTCGTTATTTTAGGCGCGCGTGGCCCCGATTTTCCCTTTCGCTTTCGCCCTGTAAATTTTTTCTTACTGCTCCTACCATAGCTGTTTGACTTTTCTTTTTTGATGTTATTCTTTTCCGCCAATACTGGACTTCATGGCGTTGACCGCCACTTTCTTCTTGCTCGTGCTTTTAGGTATCCCCTTAATCTGTAGCTGTTGCATTTTGTGACGGCAATTGTACCCAGTCTGCCCTTCCTGCCTTCCTTCCTAAGGTGTTCCCTCCGCGTTTTCCTTTCTGCCCTTTAATGTCACGGTCTCGCCCCCCATCTTTTTAAGGATATTCGTTTGAATTTGACCCATGGCCCGCAGGGCCCGAGCCGGCTTTCCTGACCCCCCTTCGTTCTTTGTCTCGCGGGCTCACTTGTCAACAAGGTTATTCTTGTTTACCCGTTCTCACTTCTTGCCGCCCCCCGTTTCCCCCCTTTGTTTTCCTGGAGCCGTCGAGATCTTTTTGGGCACTCTGATTTTCTCGGCGGGAATGCCCTTTTGCAATTCTGGTCTGTTTTTTTCCCTAGTTCTACAGAGGCAATGGCGGGTACCCTTCATTTGTGCAGATGGGAACGTTTTTATCTTAGCACTTTACCCACCCCCCACACCCCCTCCCCCTCTGCCCTTTGTGAGACTCCTGCTGATAAATCCTTCCCGTGGCGCATGCGTACTCAATCGAGCTTTTTTTTTTCCCTTTCTTTTGTTTTCGTGTAGTCTTTTTCGTGGTGGGTTTTCGATTCCTTCTAGATGGTTGAGGGTCTTGCCCGGTGCGACTTCCAGATTTTCCCCTCCTCTTTCTTTGAGTATTTTTTCCTGAACACTTCCCCCCCCCCTCTCCGTTTGTGTTTTCGCGGTCTTTCTCTCAACCTAACCAAACTTGCGGCGATCGGCTAGCATGCAGGTACCTCCCAATCCTTTCCAAAGTATCCCTCTCTCCCCCTTTAATGCATCTTCCCCCCCCACAACACGCCCCCCACATCAAACCCCTATGTTCGCAATTCTAAGTTGTACCCTTATACGTCCTCAACGTTGCATACTTCCCTCCCTATTGCTCCTGGTGTTTGGGCCGGAAGCCCCTCCTGCCCAATTACTCCCTTTCTTGCGATACGCCGCCATAGTTTTATTCGACTTATCTTCCCGCGCCCTTCCTTTGCCCCAGGACCCCTCCCCCCGTACCGAAACTTAGAAACAAAATGTTTCAGTTTTTTGGTCTTCAGACTGTCCCCCCCCTTCTTCACGCACTTACTCCCGAAAGTCCTAACAGAGATTGTAGACTTTCCAGTAGATGACTCCTTGGGTTTTTGAAATTATCTTTTCTTTCTCTCTTGGTTCTTCTTTTCCTTTAACCTGAGACCAATTGCCGGTCTTTTCCCCACGTGCCATTCAGTCACCCCCCCCCTCATTCCCCCTGGTCCCAACCTTCATTCGCCCGTAAGTTTGCCCAATGTGCTCCCCCTTCAATCCCATAGACTTAGTTTGATACTTGCGCGCCCCCCCCCACGCATTTCCCTTCCCCAACTATTTGTACAAATGAATAAGTGGAGTCGTACTAACCCACCTTATCCCTCACCCACACCACGGTCCTCTTTTCTCAGTCCCTCCCCCGTAGCCCGTCCCAACACTGTGGAACTTTTTTTACGATATCGTCCAAATAGTCAAATGTCTTTCTTCAGATCCCCTTTCTTCTTTTTTTTTTCCTCTGCACACTTCGTTTCCCCCTGCAAATTGTTACACGTCGGACCTGACACATATTTTCGTTTCTTATATTTTTCAAAATCTCCTTTTCGACCCACCCCAAACAATCCCCCCCGCTCCCATCCATCCCTCCCGGTCCCCCCGTATATTTATACTGTTCCCTCCCACCTTTATAGAGCCCCCACTGCAAGTCCCTTCCTATCAAGCACTCGACAATTCAACTTCTCCCTTTCCCCTTGAATCGCAAGCCCATGCTGAACTTCTAAGGATCCAGGTGAACCTCCCCCCCCTCCCTTGGCGGCCGAACGCGCCCTAATTCTTTTTCCTTTTTTTTTTGTTTTTTCCTTCCGCCTTCCCACCTGCTTCCACGATGAAGACAATATGAGCCCCTCCATTCCCTAAATTCCCCCCCCTCATTTGGTTGTTTCTCTATATTCTTATGAGCGAATCCAGCTAGAGGTTCTTGCAGTGGTATGTCATCTTCTTTTCTACAGCAGTTTTTAGGCTCTCTCCCACCCCCCCCCGGTCCCAGGTTGCGTTGGCGTCATCGGGTTCTTTGGATCCGCATAGGGTCCCCTCTTTTACCTTTGAGTTTGTCCCCTTCGATACTTGAACTTATTTAGTTTTCTGTTTTTTATTTTGCCCCCGATGCGCAGTCTACTTCTTCTCTAAGATATTGTGTTACGTTATTATCCTCCAGATGAGTCGTTTCCCCCCCTCTGATGGTCGTTTCATGCCCGCTTCTTTCCGTCCTATCCCTGTTTTGTTTGCTTTTACCCATTGTGTGATGCTATGAACCCTGATAATTCGTAAAATTAGCCCTCCCATTTTAAGCCTGGGATCCCCTCGTTTGGTTTTTTTCTTGTCAATCCCACCGAAGTCTGTTGTCGTATTTTTTTAACATTCTGGGATGTTCTACTTTTGATTCTTTCTATTATTGCTCCTTTTAATGGTTCTATTTGCTGTCCGGGTGCTGCTAAAAGTGATTTTTTGCACTGAGGATTTGATCCTTATACTCCCCCAACTGGATTTCCTTCCTCCCCTCACCCCTTCCTTTGCCCTGATTGCCGTGTTCCAATTCGTGTGTTTCAGGTCCCCGGTTGGTTTTCAGATGATGCCTGGTGATGCGGTGACATCTTCCTTCGTGCATTCCCCCTGAGTTTTTTCGGTCTTCGAATGTTTTGATTTCCGACTTTTTGGATATTCCTAATTTCTGTTAAGCCCAACCGCTTTTCCACCCAGACGGATTTTTTTCTGACCCGTCCTTCTCCCCCTCCTCAGCATTAGCCTGATGACCCTTCGGGAAAGTGACGGAACAATTTACTGCTACCACTTTACAAGTCTGTTCACGAACGATCCGATTCTTGAAAATTTTGCTTTAACGTTCTCGCCTTCAGAGAGACTTTCTTGGTGGCCGCTTGAATATAACTACCCTTTCCCCCGGGTCGACCCATTGACCTTAGCCTCTTCTTGTATTGCCATCTTCCGGACCCACCCAGAGCCCCCCAACTTTTGCAGCGGACATTAAGAAGAGCTGCCTCGATAGTCCATTTCCTTGGACCAACGCATCCAATTCCTCCCTACTTCTCTCTGACTTTTCCTTTTTTAGTGTTTTAGCTTGAGATTTCAGGTTTCTTTGTTTTTGGACGCTAGGTTGTCATTTGGTCGTTTAGTTTTTCTTTTCATTTCAAGATTATCCGTTTGGCGGAGGTTTTTCTCCTCCAAATCTTTCCTTCTTTTTTTTTTTTTTTTTTTTTTCCATGGTTTGGAGAGAGAGTTGCGCATTCCCCATGAAGCGCAAAACGACATTTTCAATTCCTTTCTGCCGCCACCCGGCGACTTAAAGACTCCCCAACTCCCTACTCTCTCCCCTGTTTTCCTTCTCCCCCGCCCAGAACCCCCAAATAAACTCCCCTCTCTCCTCCCTTTTCGCCCCTTCCTTTTTCCCGGCCTCCCTCATATCCCCAGTCCCTACCTTTGTGTCAGTGCCCGGGGGAAAAACTTGGCCCACTTCACCCCTCTCTCTTCTGCCTTCTTTTAGCAATTGGGTTTAGCGTATTTTTAGTTCCCAAACGTAACGCACCCCCCCTTAAGTTTTCCCTTAGTGCACATGCGCTCGTTGGTCCCCCCCCCAGCCCTTTCCCTTTTTTTCCCCTTGACAGGGAACATCGATTACTTCCGCCCAATTGCCGCTTCGCCGTCTCACTTCCCCCTCTTTTACGCTGGTTAACAGGAACGTCTTATTTATTTCTTCCCTCTTGGGGTGATGGTGACCTGACAACCAAGATCCCCCCCCCTTCCCGTCTGTCCCCCCCAACGTACTTTCCTTCTGCCCCATCCAAATCCCCACTTCCAAGCTTTATCCTCCAGTCATTACTTCAAGAAGTTCTTCTTCACTCCCCCTGCGTCCACATCAATCCGATCCCGAGTCCTCTCTGCCGCGATCCACTCCACTATTTTTCGTGACTCCCCCCTCAGTTCCCGAAAAAACCTGCTTTGATCAAACCCAAAGTACAGAAGCTACTCCTTCTATTCCCACAGGTCAGAAATAAAAATTCCCATACGAGTGTTTTATAGAGTAAAGCCACCACCTTTTTTGCAACCTTCATTTCCCCTCTCTTTTTTTTCATCAAACCAATCTTTTGTTTTTTTAGCCTGCCCCCCCGCCACAACCCCGCACTGATTGCTCCCCTATTTCCCCTTCTGTCCTTGCTGCTCTAACTATTGGTCTTTTTTAGTAGCGTTTTCGTTATAACCCTCCACTATCCAGTTCCGCCCCTTGCGCTTCCCCCTCTGCTCTCCTCCTTTTCTCTTCTACTCTGCCACAGTGCCACAAATATTCCCTTGAAACCCCGGTCAACTCCCCCTTTAACTGCTGGAGCTGCTCCCTCCACCCTTCCCGTAAGTAGACAATATTTTTATACCATGCAGGGGAAATCGGAACCTCTCAAACTTTTTGTAATTGAACTTTTTAGTCGTTGTCCCTTTTTTTGGTGGTTCCTTCCCTCAGCCGCCCTCGTATAATCATGCTTGCCCTCCCTGATAGTTCGCCTTTCATATTTCTTCCCCCTCCTTGTTTTTGTCTTTTCTATCTGACTTTTATGAATCCTGCATAGTGATCCAGTGTTTTCCCTCAGTTATTTTTTTTCCCCCCCTCCACTCCGTTTGTACCCGTTTTTTCCTCATTGGTCGCTTTCCACCCCCATTAGGGAACCTTCTTCCTGAGCAGCTCCTTGGGTCTTTGGGTCTTTTTCTTTTTTTCCTTACTCTCGTTTTATGAAAGATTTCTTTTCCCACAGCACTTCAGGCATTAAGTATTTTTTTCGCCTTTGACTCTTTGCTCGCGTTCTCTCTTTTCTTCGCTTTTTCTTCTTGATGCGGCGCGTTGTTTGGTATGTGATGCACGCAGTTTGCCACCCCGCCCTCGATAGCGCTTTTTTCCAAGATTTCTCCCCTCCCGGCCCTGTACCTTTCTCATTTGCCTTGGATGGTGTTTTAAACAGGGTTTTTTTTTTTGATAGTCATCCCCCCCCCCATGACTGATTCTTTTTTCCTATGCTTTCCCCCCGATCTTTTTTTCCCCTGCCTTTTTATTTTATTCCGGGAGTCTGGATTGATTTGGGTTGACCTTCGGCGGATTTTTTCTTACGTTTGACCATCAATTTATTTTTAATGGTTCTCTTTCCCTTTGTTTGCCTTCATTTTTCTTGAGCAATTTTCAGTTCGTGTAGAATGAGCGCATTCAAAATAAACCCTGAGGTTTCCTTACTTTCTTTTCCAATCTTAGGGTTCAATTGCGTACTTGGTTGTACTTTCCCAGTTATCCCTCAAGACGGTCCCGCTTTCGTTCTCTTTTTCCCTATCTCCCCCCCGTGAACAGCGCCTGGCCCCTTTTCCTGTGACCCAGGCTTGCGTGCCGGCGAGTTGGGATTTTCTTCCTCCATGTGACAAATCTTTTTTGAAACTTGCTGCTCTTTCTTGCAGACCCCTTTTCCTTCGACTTAACTTTTTTTGGCACTTGTCGTCTCTATTCATTCTCTTCATGTTGAATTTTTTTCTCTTTTTTTCCCGGCTGGCGCTGTGCACTATACCGCTCCCTCACTTCCCTTCGCTCCCACCTTGATTTGCAGCCGCGGTCTTGGAAGATTCAGCATGAACCAACCTCTACCGTGGGCTAATCTGACTTCGCGATATGTCAGCTTCCTAAGTGTTTCCACCCCTCTCGAGAACTATTTTGTCTGTTTGCTTCGCGGCTCTTTTCTTTTTGGCTTGAGAGATACTTAATTCCTTTCTTTAGGCTTTTCGCCTGGCCCGTTCAACTATTAGGAGCGTTTTCGTTTTCTTTTTTGATGACAAATTAACTCCCCTCTTTTTATCTGTGCGACTGAATCATTTGGAATATGTTTCATCTCCCCCTTAGCTAAACGGCTTACCAAGCAAGTCCATCCCCCCCTCCGAGAGGGCCCCTGCCCCCTCCTTTTATACAACATAGACCCCCTCCCAATAATCCCCGAAACCCCTATCTAGACGTCATTAGTGCCTTTATTTTGTCATCCTTCTCCCAATATTTCTACAGGCCCAGCTTTTTGGTGATGACTATCCTGCGCCGCCTGCCGCACTTTTGCCCGTTCAGCTGAGAATTCCATGTTAAATTGACCTTTTTTAGCCCTTTGCACTTTACCGTTTCCCCCTTCCACCCCCATTCCACATTTGTTCCCGCTCACCCTTTCCCCGCGCGCTTTCGGTATAATTAATACTTTGTGATCATCTTTTTTTCCCCATGCCTTTTCCTTTCTAACATTTCTATTTTTGATTTGTTTAAGTTCCGTGACGCCTTGATTTTAATTTTATGTTGTCATTTGGTGCTGTATAGTCCAATCCTTATCCCCGAACCTCTCTCGTCCCCAGTACATTAAGCCCCCTAGAATCCCGCTGTGCTACCCTCATTATAGCGTACCGCCTTCTGCCCCTACCCTCGCCCCCCTCCTTCTAGGAGATCTGTCTCTCCAACTCCCTCCGACATTCACGCTTACGTCTCAGAAAGGGTCTTTGTTTCTTACCTAACCACTCCCTCGCCGTTCCCCCCCCCCCCCCCCCATTTCCTCGCCTATTTATGGTCGCCTTTCAATAACTGACGGCGCTTACATATCGACCGATCTAGCAATCCTATAATGGCCCCCACTTTTAGTATGCGCTCTTCACCCCCCCTCCCCCCTTCGTTGGAAAGACCCCCAAAAACTTGATACCCCAGTGTAGACAGGATGTATCGACTTTTCCTTTTCTGCTGTCGTATCCCACTACCCCTTCCCTTGTTAATCTCCCCCCCCACCCCCCCCCCCAACATCCAAAGCCATTTTACTCTCACGATCCGGCATTTTTCTCCTTCGTCCCAAATGAGGTCCCCCCTCTTATTATTGGGTGTCCAAAAGTTCCCAATCCCCTCCTTCTTGTTTCCCTCCTTTGATCCATATCACTGGTCTGTCCCTCTCTTCGCCTTCACAACCTGCTGGAACCTCTGTTAAGGTGTCCCCCCCCCAGGTTGCGTCAGTCCCTTTGGACTCCGTTGTTGGGCTTCATAAGACGAACCGAGGCTCACTAATCTTTCCCCTGCCCCCTTTCGTCTCCTCAACTTCTTCCTCTTCCCCTCTTTCCCCCCCCTTCCCCTCCTTTTTTTTTGAAATATTGAGAATAGGCTAGATCAGTTGACTTATAGAAGCTTTTGGAGGTCTTTCAGATCCCCCCCCTTTTTACCAAGACCTTTGTCCCCCGTTTCGGCTCCCCGTGCATGGGTGCCCCCTTTCACATTTTTGCCTAGCATATCTGTTTTTTGTAGCTGATTTCCCAGGTTGTTTTATTGGGATCTTCTGCAGCATTTTCTGCTTTAAAACGGTCCCTTTCATTCGGCCCCTCCTACCTGAATCTTTGCGTGTCCAGGCTTTTGATGTGATGTTTTACTTCAGTTCGTTTCGTGTGATATGTTGATGTTGTTTTCCCTTTTACGCCCCTCCCGCTTTTTGTGGCTAATCGACCCTTATTTTCCTTCGTCGCCCTTCCCTGTTAAAGTCTTGGGATCACTTCCTTTGTTTGGGAGCTTTCCCCCGCCCCCCCCCCTCAAGTGCGGTTTGATTCTCGTTCGAGAGTTCTCTTCGTCCGTTTTTGTATTGTTTCGTATCGGTTGCGTTTCAGGGTTATCACTTTGTGTCTTGACTTGCTGCCGTCCTCCCATTTTAGTTCCCCCCGAGAATTCGTTCTGGTTTCTGATCTTTTTGCAATACACTTTTTTGCCTTTTTGAATTCGTGCGTGCTCCTTCTTTATTCCTTCCCCCCGTCGCCCACTGATGGTATTTTTTTATCAGAATACTTCTTTCCTGCTAATGGTGTGTTTTTGGTGGGGGGTGTTTTTTTTTTTTTGGGTGTTGGACCTGTCTTCGCTGGATCTTCGCCTGTTAAATGCGTTGTTTTTTCGAAGAATCACGTCACGCGTACGGATTCGTTTGGTTCTCCTTTTCCGATCCGCCATAGAGATAGAACCTTCCCTTTGACCTCCCCCCCCCCCCTTGTCTTTCAATAAGCGTGTTTTTTTTGCAAGAAGAGATATGTGTTCCCTCTTTTGTTCCTTCGACACTTCCTTCTCCTTGCCCCTTCCGTACCGGGCCCCCTCATGCTTTGGGAATTGGTCAATTTCCTTTGGACACTGCTTTCTCGTTTTTTTTCATAAATACCTCCTTCTGGTCGGCGTCACTTTCCGGGCTTTGTTACACGCTGCGGCAAGTCCGACTGTCACACTATCAGAAAAAGTATGCTTTTTTTCTAACCCGTAGCCTGGACGCTTTTTCTATCCCGGGACCCCTAATTTTTTTCACATAAGTTTAGCGAGCTTTTTCCCTGTTTGTGGGGTTTTGTTTTGTTTTCTGGTTGTTCAGTAGTAATTTCTTCTTTCTAGGTCCGTTTTTCCATTTTCGCTGCCATCGCCCCCTAATCCTCTGTTTTTCTTAGGTTTTCTTCCTTTTATCATTTGTGTTGTATAGATATGGCAAAACCCCAGAAGACAAGCTGAGAGGTCTTTCTTTCCTGCCTTAGTCACCGGAAACCGGCGACCCCCCTTTCAAGTCCACTCCCCCCTGATCCCTACTTTAGCATGATTATAACCCCCCACCGCGTATACCCACCCCCCCCCCCCACTATCCCCACGATTCTACATCATTTAGTACTCCCCCCAAGTTGCTTTTCGTGTCACTGATACTCCTCATCTTTAACGTTTTCTATTCTCGTGGGGCTGAGTAAGGGGTTGTTTTACAAATATTCCGCCCGTAATTTTTTGAATTCCATTTTCCCTCCGTGTCTTATCCCCCCCGCTCCATCCGTCAAGGAATTCCCAATTCCCCCATTTTTCCTTGTACATCGCGTGACCCTCTCGACTCCTTCAAAATTTGTCTAAAGCAGTGTCCCATTCCCCCCCTCATCCTTACCTTCCCCCCCTCCCAATGTCTGCACCGGAGCCGCACTCGTTGTAGTACAGGAATACGTCCCCTTTTTTTTTTTGGGTTTCTGTCTCTGTCATTCCGATGCCCCCTCCAGTCGCCGATACCCCCTTTTTTCCAATTATTCGCACAACCTCTAAGTTTACCCTCATTTTTTTTCTCCGACTTTCCCCCTTAGTTTAACCCCTGACCCCCTTCTTTGTACCTTCTTGTATCCCACTCTCTCCCCCTGAGTCATTGCTAGAATTTTTCGACCCTCCAAGATCCCCCTTCCAGGTTCTGTACAAATCCATGATCCACAACTCCGCTCAAACCACTTCAATTCCTTTCAAAGTCTTGCAGTTCCTCACCCAATTGTACCTTTTTTAGATCTCCCGACTTTCTAGTAAAACCCAGCGACTCCCTCATTGTATTCAGATCACCCTTTTTAGTTTTTCGTTCCCCTTTAAACCCAACGAACCATTTCAAAGTCTCCTTCATTTCCGGATGATTTTTTTTATTTCATATTTTTCCTCTTTGTCGTCCAACCCTTCAATAGAGGCTCCTCACCAAATCCTCGCAATTCACTCATTCTTGAATCTCATTTCTCTCCCTTGCGCCCACTGCTTTCCCCAATTTCTTGAGTTCCCCCTTCCCTTTGAACCTTCCCCGTCATACGGCGTTCATTTGAGCCACTAGCAATTGTCCCTTTCCCTCAACTTCCCCCCCCTTCTGTTACCCTCTTCGCCATTGTGTTCCCTCAGTTTCAGTATAATCTTGAACCTCTCCCTTCCTTTCAACTTGGGGTTAATCGAGCCGTCCCCAAACTTGGTTTTTTTTCTCCCTTCAATCATCTTGATCCATTCCGAGAGATCGCCTCCTTTTCTCCCCTCCATGTCATCTGAATAAGGTTTTGTTTATGACCAGACCTGTAGTCCCCACTTCCACTGAGTCGAGGATCCTCTGTCTCTTCTGCTTGAATGACTTTTTTTCCTCTTTTCCTCCCTATTACCCTTTTGGTTTGCGTCGCTTCCCAGTACTATGGAACTTTTTTTTTCCACAAAGTGTCCGGTCCCTCAACCTGGGAATTTCCCCTATCCCCCCTTTTACCTCCCTGGTTTTTGCTGGCTTCAGCCCTCTCCGCATGATTGTCAACCTCCTTTGATCTCTCATTTGGACTTCCCCTTTTCCCCCCTTCTGTCTTCGATTCTCTGCGGGATATGCGGAGTGATTCGCGTAAGAGGGATTTCGTTTTGCTATGACCGCTTTTTGTGAAGGGGATGCAATCCCCCCCTCCCCCCCCACTATCTAATTACGACCCCTTAGCCGGTGACTTTTTTTTAACAGCAGTGCGTTGGCAGCCACCAGTTTGTTTATATGAGTCCCCCAAATGGTTACGTTCTTTTCCCTGATGGTCCTTTCTTCCCGCTGACTTTCCCCTCCTAGTCTGGCCGGAGAATTACTTTGATGGCTGTTTCCTAGCCTTGTGCATTCGGCTTTGTCTTGGTTACTTCGCACGACCCCCCCATCCCTTATAACCCGGTTCAGACCCCGGCGTAGGTATTCGCAAGGCTCTCGTTGCGTTCGTTGCCCTTTGAATTTTCCCCTTAAGGCTACTGCTTTCACGCGAAGGCCTTTCTCTTGAGGACCACCTTCCTTTTCATGCGCTTTTCTTGATACGTCAAGCATTCCGAGGATTTTCGTTGTGATCATACATTTTCTATTTCCAGCCCCCAGCTGCTCCTCTATCCGGACTTTCTGTGGTCCTTTCCCCCAGGCGTACTTATAGGCCATTTTTTGAGCAATTTGAGAACAAGTTCTAAGATTTGTCCCCTTTCTCACTTTTGTCCGACCCCCGTTCCTTTCATGTCCCTACACGCATAAGCGATTCAACATTGTTTTTTCCTTCTGAGCTTTCCTTGTCTGGTGGTTTCCGTTTGGCCCTGGTTTCTTCATCATATTACAGATTTCCGGCGGCGACTTCCGAGGTTCGTTTCACCCTCGAATTGCTAGAAGAATAAAGACTGACCCCCCCCCCCCCCTCTCCCCATCTTTCCTTGAACGTCTCTTCTGCCTCCTTAAGGTCCTTTGCCACTCATTTTCCATGATTTCTTGGGGTTGATTCTGTTTTAGTTGTTCATATCGTGGTTTTTGATATTCCGTTTCTATGGTGGACCGTCTATTTTTGCGCTTTCTATCATCGTTTTTCGTCTTGGGGTGATTTCCCCCACTTCTCCCCCCTTTTTTTTTTAGAGCTTCCGCCCCCCAGCGACCCCCTTTCCCGTATCTTAGTTGTTTTGAGATTGCGTTCTTTCCCTAACGTCCCGCCAAGCTCACATTTACGAGTCTTCCCTCATTCCAACCCCCCACCCACGACAATTTTTTTAAAACACTTCACCCTTCACCTCGCTCTCGTTGAACCGTCTCAGTTCTAGGGTCCAAGGTATTTAGCGCACCCGTGCCCCCGATGCTTTTGGTTTTTTCCGTCTTTATAAGTTGATCTCTTCTGAGAAAACCCCTTTTCGCCCCTCTTAAATTTCCATTAGCCTAGTGCCGGTTAGACTTCTTCTGCCACTCGCTTTTTTCCCCCCCCCCCTGAAATCCCCATCCCCTTTTTTGATTTTTCCCCACGTGACCGCCCCCTTTTTGCGCTCTACCCCCCCCCGGGGTAGTTCCCTTCATCCCGGTGGCGAAAAATTCCCATGGTCACTCCTCTTCTTCCTTTTTCTCCCATCTTGCCTTTTTGCGCTTGATCCTTCGCTTTCCTTTGTCGTTTTTCACACCCCTTCGTTCTTGCTTGGCTTGCAAATTCGCACCCCTCCATATCCTTTTCGTTCCAATTGACAGTCCCCCTCCCACGCCCTCGTCAACAACGCGCCCAATGGCACCCTTCCTCCCTTCCCGTTATTGTCCCTTCTTCACCCCCCCCGTATTTCTTCTCTCCCCTGCACCCCCACCTTGCCCTGCGACCTTCGCATCTTAGAATAAACGTTCTTCTTCCGGTCATCACCCCCCCCTCCCCTAAAAAACCACCCCCTTTCATCGCCGTCTTGACCTTCCTGGCCCGTCCCACCCACGTGAAACGCGGAGGTCTCAACGCCCCCCGCTGGTCTAGTCAAATTTCTATTTTTTAACCCTTTTTCTTTGGGTAGTTCCCCCCGTCCACACCCCTCCCCCTGACCCCATGTATCGGTACTCTGGGATGCTTGTGCGTGCATTGGTCCATGCTTTCCCCCCTCCCCCTCTCGGGCGTCCGCCACACCATCCCCCCCCCTCCCCTCTCAAGCTGCCTCACACTGCACCTTTTTTACTGCTATCCCCAACTCCTCCCCCCCACTATTATTTAGATTGCCTCCCAACACCCTTCCCCCCTTCCTCGGCCGCCATACTTCCCCCCCTTTTTCAAAAGTCCAATATAATCGCCTCCCCCCCCCAGCTTTCACGATCTGCATCTTTTCTTTCCCCTCCATTGCCGCCCTTCACCAATCCTTTGACAAGCGACCCCTCTTAATTGGTCCGTCTCCAGAAGGGCAGATTCTCAATTTCATTTTTCCTCCAATCCCCGATGCTCGCCGCACTAGAATACCTCCCTCCTTTTCTTCCTCTTCCTCCCCCCCTCAGTTGTTGAGAGATTTTCTTCTTCCCGAGATAGGTTTTTCTGGTCTGATTCTCTCCCTAGCCCTTTTTTGTTAGATTTGACCCCACTTGGACCCCTTCCCTTCCTGCGCTTCCCCCGGGACTTTTTTTTCGTTCCACTGAGTTGAAGATCTGTTCATGGTCTTTGTTCTTTCGATTCTTTGACCTTTTTATATTTTTAGGTTCTCCCTCTTTCCCCCCTTCCCCCTGCGAGAAGGTGCACTTTTCGTGTTTCCCCGGGGTTTTGAAAATATTTTCTTAGCATGATTCTCCTTCCTTGCTCTGCCATTGGCTCTTCTTTCTTGAATTCGCTTTGCGTGCAGCGTCTTTTGGATTTGTTCTTCCTTTTCTCTTGGAGAATAAGCCTCGAACCCATTCTCCCGGAGCATAATTTTTCGCATCCCTTCTAAGTCCCTGGTTGAACGCATTTTTTTTTTTTGTGATAGCACCCCCCACAGGTTGTGGTTTCTTATCATGGATAGTTTCTTATGTCTTTTCTCGCGGTGGACGATTTCGATTTCCCGTCGCGGGCGGGTTTTTCCCACCCTTCTGGACTTGCTCTTACCCTAGGAGCGATTTTTTGCCTTTTTGGACCTTTCTCTGAAACTCCTTCCCTTTTTCGAAATCTTTTTAGACCTTTCCTTACTTGCGTGAGCAGGCTAGCCTCGGAGAGCGTTTCCTGAATCCCTTACGCCCAACTTCGTGTACCGAGACTTCCTTTTTGTATTGAGGTCAGGTGACTTCCCTATGAATGTCTAGTCACTCCTTTCCTTCCCTTCAGTGTTTGTCCTTTTCGATCCTTTTCCCAATGCTGTCATATGACCTCTTTCCCCCACTTTTGCTAGAGGATTCCCTCTTCGTGAGCACTGTATTTTCTTTTTCACAAGGCCCCTCCTTCCCCTGCTTTCCCCCCACTTTTATTTTCCCGACTTTGACCCTTTCCCCTCTTGAGAGCGTTAACATGTGCCTATCTTCTTTTTCCGCCTCTGTCCTGGTGCCCCTTTGAGGTCCTTTTGGCAGGCTGCCTCCCCGTTTTCTCATACTGGTCCCACCGGCAAATGGACATGGCACTCTTTCCTAGGTCCTTTTACGGTCTCCCTAACGTACACCCCCCCTACATAAACTCGCAATTGGGAGAAGTTCTCTTCTAGATGAAGTGAAGGAGCCCGTTAAATAACTTACCCTAATTTTTTCTTTTTAGTTGGAGGAACTTGTTGGTATTTCTGAGTTAGGTCTATGTTGGGGGTTGTGCGCTCTGTACGTATAGTGCGATTGGTCTCTGTAAGGTTTTGTTGCTCCCAGTGCTTTAGTCTCCTCTTTTGATCTCCTTTTTTGCGCAAATATTTTTCCTCTCCGTTTTTTTTTTGATTATCTTTACAAAGCGCAAACGCGGTATGCCATAAACAAGTGCGTCCCCCTCCAGTCACAGCATCCCCCCTTCCTTTTTCTTGCCCCCCTCCCATTCACCCCCCCCCTCCCTACCGACCAAATCACCCATTCCCCAATAGAACTATTCTGTAGAATTCTCTTTTCCCCATGAACTCCCTCTCTCGCTCAGCTACTTCCCCCCGCCCTTTTTTTTTCTGCATGTCATGCTTTTTTTCTCCTTATCTCAAGCATCCTTCCTCGTGCCATACTTCTTGACGAATAAGAATTTTCTGTTCCCTTTTCGCCCAGCCAAATTAACCTTCAACTCCCCCCTTTCCAACTCGCTTATCCCTCGACCCGTTTGCCCGACCCCCCTGTGTCCGCCTGCCGGTTTTTTTCATTAAGTCCCCCCCGTGTCGCTTCCCTATCGATCTTTCCCTTTTCTCCCCCCGGCCCCCCTTCACTTCCCCCCCCCCCTCTTTCTTGCTCGAGATTCGCGTCTGCTCTGTTTCCAAGGTAACGTCAGGGTCTTTTTCCCTCTTTTCTTGAGACACCTTCGTCGCCCCCCCCGTCCCCCCGTCCGTGGTTCTTCCCCCAGTGTCCCGGATCCGAAAACGGGCTCCTAAGTTTTCCCTTTTTTCCCAGGAAGTCGATCCCCCTCCGTTCTGCCCCTTCATTCAATTTCGCGACCCCCATAGTACCTGCTTCCCTGCATAGCCAATGACCACCGGAAGGAATCTTTGCTGCTCCAAAATGAATACCTTCTTTGGTAGTTTTCTCCAAGAACTCCCCCCTTTCCCAGCTCAATCACCCACCGTCATCCACGTCTGGATAATTCCCTCCCCCCCTTCTCATGCGTCGATATACGACCCCTCACGCACCTCTCCCCCCCCGCCGCCATTCCATTCTGTCCCCTTTTTTTCTTGCATTCTTGACGATTTGGTGCTTACCCTTTTGCACCCAACGTGATAACACGACCCCCTTTACCCCACTTAGTTGCCATTTCGCTATCTTATGTTCTTTCCCCCCATATTGGTCGCTGTATTTCTAAACAGATTGAACACAAAAATTCACCCCCCCCTTCTCCTCCCCCTTCCCCCCTACCCGCTGATTCCTGCATCTTCATCGCGACATCCCATGGTACCCCCCCGTACCTTCCAAGGGCCAATTCCCCTTTTCTCCTCTTTCTCATTCTCCCCCCCCTTTATTAAAGTTCTCCGCATCTGAATACAATAAACCCTCTTGATTCAGGCGTTTACTGGCCCAGTACACCATTACCTTTGTCCTCCCTCCCTCCGCCCTTTTCATTCCTTTTGTGCCCCCCTTGTTCTCTTCCGCTCCTTTTCGCAAATCATACCCCCACCTGCATCCCCCCCTTCACTCATACATATTTCCCCTATCTCTTTTTACTATAATCCCCGTTTGTGTTGTTTTCTCTCTTGATGAATCTTCGCGAAATCGGCGAGTATAGGGATTGACGTGTTCTTCCCTGCATTGTATTCTTGGTGGTCTTCCACAAGTGTTCCACCACGTGATTTTCGTTCCCCCCACCGTGCCTGTGTGACTTCCTTTTCCCCCCTGATGGCACGCTGGAGCACCGTCCAGTCTTTCTGGTGCGTCCCCTTCATTCCATTTAGAGCATTTTTATGTCTTTGGAAATTTTTTCCCTTGAGGCCTTCTAATCCTTTTCTTTGTTTTCCATCATGTTTTTTGTCCCATGCTCTGAGCCAGGGTTTTCTCGCTGGTGATCTTGGAGTTTGAAGAGGTTTTGGGATGGTTTTATTACCTCCCCCCCTCTATTTTCTTTCGTCTACTAACTCTCCCTTGATACGGCAGAAGAGACTGAAGTTTTTTCCAGATAACTGACTTCTTTTTGCGATTTCGACCCCCCCCCTCGGGAGTGTTTGTGATCCGCGCATAACCCTTTTTCTGTTTTAGGCTTTCCCTTGATTCGTAGGAAGGTAGAAATTTTGAGTGACGTTCTTCCCTTTACATCCTCACCCTTCTGTCATTTATTACTTTTTTGAACGGCTGTTGATTGCCTTTCCCAGAATGTTTTTTTCTCCCCCCCCCCCCCTCCCCCTTCGTCCCGTAATTTCTTTTTTCTTCGTCGTCACTTCTCCTTTCAGAATCAGGCGTCCCTATGTGATTTTTGATATCCCAGTATACACGCTTTACTATACTTCTCTTGATTTCGTTCGGACGTGGACATTGCTCTTTGGCTTTTTTTTTGATGGTAAGCCTCCCGGGCTCCCGTCTCCCGAGGAACGGCCATTAGTTGTTTTCCCCCTCCTTTTTCTATCCTCAACAGTGACAGACGTAAGCGGTTTCCTCCCCTGAGTCAAGTTATTCTAGGCACATCTTCGGGCTCCCCTTTTTCTTTTTAGTTCCCCAAGGTTTCATCCTTTGTGAACTTTTCTCGATTTGCACCCCTTGTATTTCCTGGCCCCCCATAGCCGAGCGATGATCGCCCCTGTTTCTTTCCCGTTCCTTTAGTCCTCGGGAATGGGAGTTGCAGGTTGGAACAGGTTTGTGACCTCCTTTCAGGCATACCTACCTTTCATGGCGGGCCCTTTGTCCTCTTCTTGTTCTGTGCACTGCTGCCGGTCACTGACGCTCGAAGCTCAGAATCCCCACTCTCCCCTAGGTGGTGAGATCAGTGCGGAGTTCTCCCCTATATGACGGCTTCTCCCGTTTCCACATGCGAATACCACCCCCCCCAAAACCCAAACACCCCCAAACCCACCACCACCCCAAACCAAACGCATTAGCTGCTAGTGTGGAGTTGTGTTGTGGTTACCTTTTAGGTTTTTTTTTTTTTAGAGGCAGTTTCGCTTTCGTCTGTCTCTTTTTCTTTCTTTTATCAGTCGAAGCTTTCCATGATTGGCAGCGTTTGGAGAGTTTTCTTCTCCCCCTCCG
>Ga0179591_1265046_pt1 | contig 18803 bp, 25 predicted proteins | sample CZOMad2_1_08_16f_FD_182891 | JGI IMG/M metagenome (GOLD analysis project Ga0179591, IMG submission 182891) | Vadose zone soil fungal communities from Angelo Coast Range Reserve, California, USA - CZOMad2_1_08_16fungal (PacBio error correction) | ecosystem: Environmental > Terrestrial > Soil >... | reverse complement strand
CCCGTGCCTTCCCTCAAGGGCGTTTTTGTCAAGCTTGACTTCGCCCCCCATCCTTCTGCCCTTCGTTTAAAGTTTGAGCCTTATTTCACCACGCAACAATTTCCGCCCTCTGCACCTTTTTTGAAAGATATCCCGTTTCCCAATGGCTCTAAAGTTACTTAAAGTTGCGTTACCGGTGGGTTGTTTTGCCCCTCCTTTCCGCCACGTCCCCGCCTTTCCTTTTCAACACCGGCGTACCCTTTTCGTCCCTGCCGGATTGAGTTTTCGCACTGACGCACACGTCTGGAAACGCCGTTTCGTAACTGTTGTCTATTTTCTGGGTGAATCAGGAACCTGATTTTCTGCGCGAAGGCCGTCACTTGTTCATGTCGATTTTTCCATTCACTCCTCCTCTTTTTTTCGGGTTTCGGTTCGACTGCAGATGGAGACTTTTCTGCCGACCCGAGCGAGACCCCTGGCCTTTATTTAGCGGCGAAAAATCTCCCTCGGTTGCGTTTTCGAGGGGGCGTTTGATGGTTTTCGTCCCGTGGGCTTTGAGCCGCTTCCTGACTTTTATGATCGAATTCAGGGTGGGGTGGGCCTCGTTTGGGTTCTTTGCCGTACGCATCGAGAACCCTGGATCGATTTCTTTCCTTCTTTTTACTGGACGTATTTTCCGCACGTGCGGGGGGGGCTGACCTGTTCCCACCGAAGATCCCTTCAGCCTTTATCAGGTTCCCCACCTCCCCGCCCTACTTTCATTACACGACAAGGTCGGTTGTTTACACCCTGGTTCCGTCGATGTAGCTGACAATGGCCCACACCCTTTAATAGGCTTTCCCATCTTCTTACTATTGATTTTTTTCCTTTTCAAGGCCTGCTTTTTTTTGGTAGAATTCTTTACCTTTTTTCTTTCAGTTGTCACCACTGGGGCAACACCCCAGGCATTTCTACGTTTCAGTGATTGTTAGGGAGGTATTCTCCTTGACGTCTGGCTTCTCACTTTTCATTTTTCATTACCTGTTTTCGTTTTATTAGTCTGGTTTCCTTCCTTTTTTTGAGTAGATTCCGTGTTGCGGTTTTTTGCGTATGTAGGAACATCTCACGCTTTGAGGGGAATTATGAGGCTTGAGTCTGTAAGAAGCGGTTGGTTCCAGTCGTTTTATTTTTTTATTAGAGACATCCTCTTGCTAGTTTAGCCATTAAGATGTGCACAGCTTTTCGTCTCAGGCCCTTCATGTGTGAGTTCTGGCGTTGACGTCAGCTGGTCGTGACGGTTGTTCAGCGCGACCCCCACGTTGCTTTTGGGCTAATTTTCCCATTCCGGTGCTCCATTTTACTTAAAGAGTTTTCTTAGTGCGTGTGTGTTCCCTTTTACTTGTTGCCTGGGCTTGCCCTCTTACCCTTGGGTTCATGATCTTACTTTTTAAAAGGACTGACCTCTCGTTCCTCCAGTGTTTACACTCTTTTCTTGCCTTGTTCTGATCGTTTTTGCATTCAGAAGAGTCTTTGTCGGTCGATTCTATGCCTGGCTTACGCGCGGCGTAGACGCACCCCGGACTCATCGGTTTTTTTCTTCCGATCACTTCTTGGTTTTTGAAACCCTTTGGTCCCCTTTGCCGGCCCACGTCTGAGTCCCTTTGTGGAACCTCCCCGTTCTTCCATGCCAGAATCACTCTTCGCGTTTTAGCCCTGCGGGAGGCTAAGGTTTCTGTGCGAGATTGTTTTATTTCATTTCCGTTCTCGGACTTTAGAGCCCCTCGTTTATCGAACTTAAAGTTATTCATGTCCCCCCGTCAAACTTCTTCGCGTCAAGTACATTCCATTGAGGTTCAAAGGAGAGTCCCTCAGTTTCTCTCTTTGAATCGAGTAGCGCCCCCCCCGTTCTTACAGGAGCAGTGTCGACCTGACTCTCTCGAAGAAAGAGCCCCCGTGTTCTTTTATTAAGTATTGCAATCTTTAATGGTGCTCTTTTTCCCAACTTCCTCTCCCCTTGCAAAGATTCTCCTCTAACCACTACTGCCGTCCCATTTAGTCCCGTAGACACCCCTTAGTGACCCCGTATTCTTTATTTCTATAGTGGAGATTTGTCCCTGACTTCTCGTGTCTTCGCGGGACTCTTGTTTCTTTGACCCTGGCGCTCCACTCTTCTTTCCCCCCCCATTCTGCTCCCCTTGCAGGTTTTGCCGATCTCTCTATAGATATCTTCTTTATGAATCCTTTTGATCAGGGATTATCGATCGGTGCCCTTCTCCCCCCATGCCCTTTTATCAGGATTTGGGCAGCCCTTCCCTAGTGTGTTCCAGTCTTTTTTTGAAAAACCCTTTCCTCGAGACACACGAGGCCGTTCTTGCCTCCCTCTGCCCGTCCTCTTTTGTGACTTTTTACGTTTATTTTAGGAGAGTGCCCCCTTTGCTTTTATGACTGGATCTTTCAGGTCTATGTTTTTTCATCGCTCCCTGAACCAACTACCCCACCCTTTTTCGTTTTTTTGGCCTTCATGAGACGCCCCCTGAAACCGTTTTCTAGAGCTAGAACCTGCAGGTTTCCCCCCGGTTCCTTCTTGTCTCTTTTTTCCGTTTTCCCTATTGCGTTCAAAGCGTCTCTGGATTTTTCGCTCTTGTAGAACGTCCCGTTCATGGTTTAATCGCGATCTTTCGGTGTTTTATTATTAACTATTTTCTTCGCCTTGTGACGGTCTATTTTTGTATACAGTTTCTTCGAAAGTTATCTCGTTATCTCAGACAGTAGCCTGTCCCGATAAGCTTATAAGAGCAGGCGCCCCGCCTCGAAGGTTGGTACGTTTTTTTGAGAGGTGCTTTCTTTCCCACCCTCTCCTTGCCTCAAAGTTCATTTTTTCCCACCAGATGTAGCTCCGTCCTTCAGCTCCAACAGATTTTGTGAGTTCCCTTGTCCTCGCTTTTGCACTTTCCGCCGCTCATCCCTGGTTGCGTTCGCTTTCCGCCTCTCCCATTTTTTTCCTGATTCTTTAGTGCAAGCGGTTTTTTCGCTCCTTTTCTTCTCGCCAATCGCCACGAGGGGCCTCGCCGGATCCTCCATTTTTATGACACCCCGCCCCCCCCGCTTTATTCGGATTTTGCATTGGTAATGTCGCGTCTCCGATTCTTGGGTCCGATTCGAACCTTTTTTTGTTTCCAGCGCGGCCCGCCCCGCCCCTCGCACAGGGTCTCGTTTTCCTCCTTTTGGACGTTGCCTATTTCGACGTGCGACGCTTTTTTGAGGCTCTGAAAGGACTTCCCTGGATCACCACCTTTTATCACATCTGAGCGTCCTGCCTCCCGACAGCTTTGAAATTCCTTGAAGTTTCACCGCCTTTCAGCTCCCTCCACTCCCCTTCAGAACCCCCCTCTCCCGTAGCTCGCGTCACCCTTACCCCCCTGTTTTTCTTCAAATCCGAGCTCCCTGACCTCCCCCCTCCCCCCACCCTTCCGGCTTTTTTTTGTAGGTTTTTTTCTGCCCAAGACGACCCCCTTTCCCTCAGGCAAAGCCGCAGGTTCACCTTGTGCCGCTAACCCACTCTGAGTTGCTGTTAGAGAGCTTTTCCCTCCTTCCTTTTTACTGGGAATACATTGTGTCACCCACCCTTTACTTCTTCTTTTCCCTTCTTGTGACGGACCGATAAATTCGCGCCTTGGAAGGTTTCGTCGTTCTGTCTCGTTTACTTTTTCAGCTTTATCCTTTCCGAAGACCCGATTGCTCTGTCCTCCTCCGCCGTTATACCAGTTGACCAAGTCGAAGAAAGACTTCTAGAGCTTTTTGCTGACGGATCCCCCACGCGAAGTAAGGACCCGCGAGGGATCGCTTGAGCCCGTACGGATCAAAAAACCCTGTCCAAACAGATCCCGCCGCGAGCGCGCGTCTCCTTTTCTCTCATTTTTATTCGTAAAATTCCGGCCGGATTTTGTTGTCCTGTCCGTTTCCGAATCCCGACAGAGAGTATTCCACCTCGTTTTCCCTCCCACAGGGCCCGGGTTCGGGAAAGGTATAGGGAATCGCTACCCCCCTTCTTCCTTGCAGAGATGGCATTTCGTACCCGCACCCTTTCGGTCACGGAGGGTTAAGATTTTTTCTTCTGCCTCCTAATCGCCGATTCCCTCATTCTTTTTCGGCCCTTTGTTTCTACCCCGGGGTAGAAGGGAATTCTTTTTTTTTCCACAGGCTTTTGGTTCTTTCTCTTGCGTTTCTTTTCTTCTCTTGAGGCCAGTGACGAGTTTTCCTGGTTGATATGTTTTTTTCCCCTCGCCTTCTTCCCGACACCTGTCTTGAACGTCCTTGTATAGAAATTTTGGCTATTTTTTTCGGGTCGCTCCCCCCTTCTGTTTTTTCAATTTGGCACTTGCGTTTTTTTTCCCTGTTTTTTGTTCGATGATATAAATCACCTGCGAGTGCAAGATAATGTTGCGCCGACCACGTTTTCACGTTCGCCCACTTTTCCCTAACTGCCCCACCGTCAGGCAGTACGGCAGGTTGGTTGCAGTTGACCGTTTTTCAAATAAATCCCTCCCGAGGTGCCATGGCTTGTCCTCTCCAGCACCACTTCTTTATCCCTGATTCCTGGCCCTGGTCCTTTGGTGCTGTTAACCCTTGCCGCAACGTACCGCTGGTTTCTTCCCTTTTGCTCGCGAAGGCGAGGGCCGAGCATGTATGCAAACTGCCCGGCTCCATGTATGGTTTTTTTTTTTTTTTTTCCTTTTCTAGTGTTCTTTTGTTACGCGACCTTCCTTCCCCTCGCCTCGAAGTGCGTCATTCCCGAGTCCCTCTTCCTCTCCAGACTTGGGACTTTTTTTTTTTGACTCTCTTTTCATTTTTCATTATTCAATACCTTTAGACTCTCTCGTCCGTGTAAGAATGACACCGTTCGTTTCTCGCGGTGAGCGGGCTCTCCTTGCCACCTTTTTTTGTGTTCTCATCGTATTTTGTTCCGAGACCCCTAGCTGCGAGTTTCTGTCAGACCCATTACTTTTTAATAGTCGTCCTTCCTTTAAATCAGCCGCGCCTAAAGTTCTCTTTCTTAGTGTTACTTTTTTAGCGTCCTCCCCCCTTCGGTGTTTGAGTTAGCTTTGGCCACGAAGGACTCTTGCTCTGCTGAAAACTCTTGAATTCTTTCTTGGTGGAACACAGTTGATCCTCCCCCGGAGTTTTTTTTACCTTTTCTCCGTTCTAGGGGAAGGAGTGCGACCACCCCCCCTCTCGCTAGCCGCTTCCACCACTTCACTTGTTGATGTTCTGGGGAACTTTTGTGTCCCTTTGGGGTAGTGGGAGTTCTGTAAAGCTTTTTTTGTCCCCTTTCCCGCAGTTCCCTACCACCCCTCCATTGGATGCCGTTAAGTCTTCTCTTTTTTAGTCATGGTGGTCTTTCCCATTGTCGTAGTCTTTGTACTCTCGTGACTACTTTCCTTCCTTTTCCCCTCTTCTCGCTTTCCTGGGTTCGTGCAGGCTCTTTGGAGTTGTCTTTGTGATTTCTGTATGATGGCCCATTCCTTTCTTTGTCAGATGCGGGTATGGTGTTCTCCAAGGGTTTTTTTTCTAAAGAGACGGACTAGTCCCTCCGCGCAGGTCCTCTTTTTCCTTCAGCTAGTTGTCCTTCTTTCGACCTAGCCTTGGGATATGTTCGGGTGACGCTGCTGGTCTCTCACTCTTTTTAGGCGGCTTCCGCAGCTTTCCCTTCCCTTCTTCCCTTCGAAGACATACCCTGTCCCGTTCTAACAGTTTCTTTTTTTTTTTTTGGGTGTTTGATCTTTTAGTCCCCAAATTGTGTCCCTTGCTTCGTGTCCGGCATCCCTATTGGATCCTTGGCTCATCACGGCTTTTTGATCGCGTTTTACCGTTTCCTCGTTTGTTGCTACTTTTTCTTCGCCTGTGTGAGTTCAACTTCGCCTTTTATTTAGGGCCGGGCCCTTAGTGCCGACTCGCATCAGTTTAGACACTCGTTTCCGTGGGGGACCCCCCACGGGACATTTGATGCTTTTGAGTTTTTTTGACTACTCCCCGCCTTCCCGATCACCTCCCCGCTCGGGGCTTTCCGGTTACTGACTTTTGCCTGCTGTGCCTTTTCGCGCCCCCCTTTCGTGATTCGCCGACTTTTGCCACAAGCATAGTCCCCTCACTGCCCATCGTTAATCTTCGTCCCCTTCTCCCTCCTCATTACCTTTAGGTCTCCTTTTCCAGTTTGAGCGCCTACCGGTGCCATCGTTACAGCGCTGCTTTCCCCCCAAGTAGGAAATTAGTGCTCACCACTGCTTTCTATAGATAGTTTTACTTTTTTTTTGCGTCTCAGTAGTGTGCAACCCCCAGCCCAACCGCTTTTTGAAGTATTTTTCAATAAGTTGATGACGGCACCAGGCTATACGGACCTCAATCCGGTCCCCCGTCCCTCTCCTTACCCTCCGGCACCCAGGCCTTTCCCTTTGATTTTGCATCGGGCTTGGCGTTCTCGACGCGGCCCGTGATTCTGAACTTTTGAACCTCCAAATCCACCTCTTGCTGCCCCCCCCTCCTGCCCTTCCTGTTGCCCCATCTCGATAGATTCTCTCTTCCTCCGTTGTTGAGAGAAGATTATTCCCTTTTTCTGCAAACTTTAAGCACGGCTGCCTTTTTTGGCAGCGACTCGGTTTTTCGTTCCTTAGAGTCCGGTTCTTGAATCCCAGAGCTTTCCTGGTCGTTATTACCTATCCTCCGTTGTTTTTTCCTTCCTCGGACAGTGTTGTTCCGTCTCTTCCTTCGTAGTGATGGATTTATCCCTTTTAGAATGCATCGATACTTTCCCCCTACACCCCAGAGTGGTTAGCTAATTCTGACGCCCGGAACCGGTGCCCTCTTCGAGTCAAGTATTGTGGTTTCAAAATAAGGTTAATCTCTTTCGCTTCGATTTTTTCTGATCAAAGCGGGAGGAGCTTTTTCCCTCCCCTGATTAATGGGTAATTCCCGCGTCCGTTCTTTGTATTACCAGATCTCGATTCCTTTCTATGCTTGTATCACACGTTTCTTAATAAGATCCAGTCTTTTTCTTCATCTCCTTCTCAAGTCGGCGACCTCATTTACGCGCGCCGTGATTAGGTAGTGGAGAGGTGGCGTGTCCCCTGATTCAGTCTTCTCTGTACCACCTATTTCCTTCTTCTTCTTCACGCACCCCAAAACCCGATTCTTCTAGTTCGAGAAACCCAATCGGATTTGGATTTTTCTAGCACTCGACCCAGGTCAGCGGGATTCTCTGCCTTGCGTCGAGAGCCCGTGAACTACTTTCCCGTTCCTTTGCTTTCCCCCTCCGGTGATGCCTCCGAAGATCTCCAAAAATAACTCTTTCCTTTTTTTCTGGCGTCGTGGACAATGGAAAAAACTTAACCACCTTTTTCCTGAGATGAGCAAGGATAGATCGTCCCGCTCGTCGTGATGCTGTCTTTTGCTGCTTAATGCCCCCGTCGTGCTACCCTCCTTTCACGCTAAGAGCCTTTTGGCATTAGACCAAGAATTCTTTCTTCAGTTCCGAACGGGCCCGCCTCGGCTTTTTTTTTTTTCTCGGCAGGCTTGAAGTTTTTACCCACACCCTTCTTTTCCCCCCTCCCGTGAGTTTTCCCTGACCACGCAGGGAACCTTTCAGTGCTCCTGCGAAGCGCCTGTCCACTCCCCCGCCCCCTCGCCCTGGCCCGCTGCCCTCCCGAGCACCTTCTCCCCATGTTTCCCCTTTCTCACACTTCCTTGATTTTTCCCAGGAATGCTCCTTCGCAACCCCCCCCCCCATTTTATTAACCTTCCCCTTTTTTGTTTATGGGGACCCTGAGCAAGAGACACTTGCCAGAGGTATTTTCCCCCTATCAGGCCTGAAGTCTTTTTTTTTCACTTTTAACTTCCCCCCCCAATAGTAAGTTGGTCTTTGCAGAGGCTCTTCCTTTTTTTTTTTGCCTCTCCGAAGGAATAAGGTGTCAAAAGAGTAGTGTTCCCCGTTGTGCCGGAAATCCAGTATTCTCTGGTGTGGTAGGAGATCCTGCGTGCCTTCTTTTCTTGCAGTCGATCTCGACCTTCCTCCCGATTGATAGTCGTTTCACGCGCCGTAACCAATTTATCTCTTGTTCGCCTTTTGGCTTCTGCCCACGGTCGGGCATGTCCACAGAGCCTCTGATCGTTCCTCGTTACATGATTCTCCCCCCCCCTTCCCAAACTTTTCCCGCCCGTGTTCTGAACCTTGGTCTCTTTCTGCTGACCTTTTAGCCATTTTTCCTTTTTTGTATCCCTTTCCGACTCAAATCTTTCCCTCTCGTTCGTGCCCCACCATCCCGCCCTGTGGCAGCGGTCGGCCGGCTTATTCTGTGCATTTTACTTCCCCAGTGACTTTCCCTTTCGCTTATCTGGTTTAGCGTAAATCACCTCAAAGGCCCTTCCCCCTTCTCGTTTTAGTCCTGACGAGTCCCCCCTTCCTTCATGCGTGACCCCTTGTCCGACCCGGCGGGTACCTTGGTCTTCTTGGAGGCCCCCCCCGATTTTGCATGTTTCTGGTGTTGATCGTTACGGCCCTTGGTGCGTTTGGTTTCGTTTGTTCAAATCTTAATTTTTTTCTCAAATCCATGGTCCCCTGAACCTGGCAGGGTCTTTTGGCGACGTCCCTTTGCGCCGATCCAGTTAGGTCTCACTCTTTGAGACGGTATTTTGCTAGTTTTTCCTCGAAGTGTGTTGTTGGTGTCGACTATATCCCTCCCTGGGAGCTGCCCCCCTTGCTCGTATAAGTCCAAGGGCCTTTTTCCCCCTCTCCCCCTGCCCCTTTTTCATTTCCCCCGAGGGGTGTGATTCCTTCGACTTCACCACTCCCCAGTCCCCTGCCGCTTGCTCCAATGGCCGGTCCCCCAGATCTAGCCACTCGCTACCTGTCCTTTCATGGTTGCAGGAACTCCCTTTTTCCATTAAATTCCGGGGTCGTCCACCTTCTTCAAGCATACGTTTTACCGGCGGTGCTTTCTTCATTCCCGCAACTTGCTTTCCCCGCTTGAGACTTAGGCGAGGTTCTTTGCTGCCCGCTGAAAAAAAGCTTTCGTCTCCTTCAGTTTAAGTCCGGTCGCTCTTTATTGCTTTAAGCCTTTCCTTCGCCATTCGGTCGTGTTAGGTTTTGACCCGACGCTCGAGTCGAGTTTCTTTCTGCCACATAACGTTTTCTCTATGACCACCATCCCTTTGACTTTTTCTCTCGGTTAACCCCTCTGCCCCGGTCGTTCTCTTTGAGGGCGGCCTACTGTCTCGAAGTTTTTGGTGGTCGTCGGGTCTCGCCTGTTAGTTCTTTCGCTGAAGAACCTTGACTCGTTTGCGTTTTTGCAGCAATTCTCTTCCCGTTTTCTTCTCGTTTTTTCCCTCCTTTTTGGCGACTTTCTGAATAGCAATCGTGCTGCTTGGTCTTTATTGGGTAACGCCTCTCTAACGTTGCGCAGGTCTTACCAACCCCGCGCGCCTACTGTCGTTTCTGTCTCCCTTCCCTAAACTAGTTTTTTGCTGGTTGACCTGGTATCTTAGAGCGTTCCTCTTCAAACTGAGTTTTTTCTCCCCCTCTTTCTTCGAATGTTCCCCCTATTTGGTGATGTTAGGCTGAAACTAGTGAAGGAATGTGGGTCGGGTGAGCCCTGCTTTGATGGTTTTTTATTAGGAATGCATGTTCCCCACCAACACTTCCTGAGACATTCTTTCCTTTGTTTAGACTGGATTTTCGTATTCCTTGGATCGGTTTTGCCTTCTCTTGCGACTGCCTGGTTTTGCATACTCCCTTTGGGGAAAGTGGGGAGGACTTGATTTTGATCTATGACCCCGTTTCGTTGTGGTTTTTTACCGTCTTCTCTTCTCGTTAATATGGGTAAGTCGTCCGGGGTGTTATCTCAGGGTTGTGTCTTTGCAGCCCTGGAGAGTTCCCCCCCCCCCTATCCCGTAGGTGCGCAGTCCCTCAGTCGGCCTTTCTTTTGAGATGATCCCTCCATGAGCTGGCTGGGGCGCATTGTGGTCGGCTAAGGGTTCCATTGACGCAGACCTCCTCTTTTTTGCTTCCGGGCTGCTTCCTTCGTTTCGCTAATTGACTCCCTCATATCGTGGGGGGCTGTTGTTTTACCACTCTTTGTTTCCATTGTAGGGAATGTTTCGGTAACCTATTAGCTTGTTCTCCTTGGCGCCCCGGATGAATCTCGACGCCCGTCGGGACCTGCTTCTTGCTCCCGTCCCGGTCTGAAGCCTGCGCGGGCTTGGATGAGCTCCTTCTAGGGACGTCCCCAAGCGCGTTTGTTTTTTCTCTAACGCACCCGCCCTGCATCGGGTTTTCTTTCGCTCGTTCATATTCTCTTGTTTCCGGTTTGACCTTTTTCAGTCCTAGGGGTTTTCACCTTTTCACGCCCGCGCACGGCTGTCCACTATCGAGTGCCCCCTGTTTTCGGGTAAGAATTATGATTTCGGCCTGGTTTTCCTTGCCGACTTCTCTTCTTGGAAAGACTATTTCCCTCCTCGCAGTAAGATGCACGTAATTGCTCCTTCCTGCTTCCCCAGGGAGGTTTCTAATTCGCCCCGGTTGCATCGAGGTTAAATTCGCAAATGCGGGACCGCTTGCCCCTCCTGCTATCTGAATTGGGGGTTTGTGTTGGTTTTTTTTTTGATGGCTCTGTTCTTGGTGTGGCGTCGTAGGTCCCCCCCGGCCACGTTTGGCTAGGTTCCCCCTTCCCTGACAGGCTTAGTTCTACCAGGTCTTGGTCCCCTACTTGGTTTTTCCATCTCCCCCCTCGGAAACACGGTATTTCGGTTTATCTTTCCCCGGCGCCTCCTTTCCGCCGGTTTGATGCGACCTGCCTGTTGCAGAAACTGCGCTCCCCCGTTTTGACCCCCATACTTCTCTCCGCTTAATTTGGTTTTTTTTCTTCATCGATCCATTCTTACTCTCCTCTTTTTTTTGTTGTCTTTCAGAGTTTATAGATATCGGTTGTCCCCCCACCCCCCCCTGCCTCGGATCTTCCGTTTTGTTTTTTTTTCTAGTTTTTTCGCTCCCAGTTCTTAGTTCAACCAGGGCAGGTCTCGAAGAAAGGCTGCCTATTGCTCTTTTTCCCGATTTTGGTCCCGACCTTTTTGGGGCCCTGGGGGGGACCCCCTTGTTGGATTTGTACTCGCTGCCTTTCGGACAGTAGGAGGGATCGTCCGCCTTAATGTCATTGCCTTATTTTGAAAACTACTTCACCTTTTTTTTTGCGCCCACTGAGACTTCCCTGAACACCTTCACATTTGAGTCCTCTGACCTTCCTCCCCCCCCGGTTCTCCCCGCTTTGCGCGTCTCTTTCCTCTCTAAAGCGTCCATTGTAGAAATTATACGATTAATGTTTTCTCATCAGCTCTTCCTATTACACCGCGGATTTTGAGTTCTGTGTCCCTCCACCGCCCTTCTAAGTTTCTGCCTTACCATTTCCTCTTCCTCCCTGATCCCCCATGCGTCCCTGAAGAGGGAGAACAGCGTCGAAGCTTCTAGGCTTTTTGCTGATTTCCCGATCGCCCGTTTCCGCCCCTGGTCCAAGTGGTACCCATTTCCTGCTCGTCAGCTCTGAACCCCCGATGTTGAGTTCCTCCAGTTGACTGTCCGTCTCCTGACAGTTCCTCCAAGTCCCGGTGGGCGCTTTCGAAGCTATCCCCCTAGAGCTCATCCCACCGCGTGGCGTTTAGTTGTTGAGCCTCGAGATTTTTTCCTCCACAATAGTTGTCCGCGTTCTTCCCAGTTAACCACTTGGACCCCCCCCTCCCAGTTTTCTTCTCAATTCATCCACGGTCCGTCCTTCTCCGTCGCTCCTCCGGAGGCCATCTGAGGAGTACCCACCCTTCCCCCACCCCCCCCCCCCCCCTCCCTACCTTTTCACCCCCCCCTACCCCACCCCACCCCCCCCCACCCCCACTCTCACCCCTCATCTACAACCCCACCCCACCCCCTCCTTCCCCGCTCCGCTCCCCCCCTCCTCCGACCATCCTATCCTTCTCCTCCGCCCCCCCCCCATCTCTCCCCCCCGCCTCCCCCCACCCCCACCTCCGCCCTTCTCCACCATTCTTCTCCTCCCCCCCTTCCCCTTCACAATCTCTCTAGTCCTCCTCCTCCTACCCCCCATTCTCCCCCCCCCCCAACCCCCCTCCCCTCCATCCCCCCCCCCACTCACCACCCCAACCCTTCCTCCTTCACCCCCCCACCCCCACCCACACCACCCCACACCTCCCCGCCCCCACTCAACCCCCCCCCCCTCCCACCCACCTACCCCCCCCCCCCCCCCCTCCACCCCCTCTCCACCCCTCCCCCACTCTCCCCCTTACCCATCCCTCTATCCCCTCTCTCCCCACCTTACCTACCTTCTACCCGCCCCCTCCCCCCTCCGCCTCACTCAACTCCCCCCCTCCTCCACAACCACCCCCCCCCCTCACCCCGGCCCTTAACACCCTTCCCCTCCCCCCCCCACCCCCCCCCCCATTCCCGTATCCCCTCTCACTTCCTCCCCCCCTTCCCCCTCCACCCTCTTTTTATTCCACCCCCCAACTCCCCCCACCACATTCCACCCCAATTGCCCTATCAATCTTCCCCCTTATCTCCCCCCTCCACACCCACCACCTCTCCTTTTCCCCCCCCCCCCCGTCCCGTATCCCACTCCCCCTCCACCCTACCCCCCCTCTACCTCCCTCCCGCTTCATTCTACTCGACCCCCCCCCCCACCCTCCCCCCTTACTTCCTCCTCTCGCCCCCGCCCTCCTTGCACAGCTTTACCTTCTCCCCTCCACCACCTCTCTCCCAATCCCCATACCCCGCTTTCCCCTCCCCCCTCCCCCCATTCCCGCTCCCCGTTTCCCCCCGCCCTCCCCCCACCCCCCCTGCCCCCCCCCCCCACTTCTACCCCCCCCACTCCCCCTCCCCTCTATTCCTTCCTCCCACCCGTTCCCCCTCGCCCCCTCCCTATCCTTCCCTCTCCCCTCACCCCCCCCTCCCCCACCCACCCCCACCCTTCACACCCCCCCCGTCCACCCCCCACACCCCTCCCCAATCACCCAATCCAACTCTCTTTCCCTCTCCCACCACTTCAACCCTCACCTCCCCCCCCCCCCCCCCCTACTCGCTCCTCCCCACCCCCAATCCCCTTCCCTCCCTACACACTCCCCCGCCCTCCTCCTTTCCCCTGTCTCCTTCCCCGATCTTTTCTTACCTTCATTCCCCACCCGCATTAAACTCTCACCCCACCTCTCCTCCCTCCCACCCCTCTCCCCCCCCTCACTATCTCCGATTCCCCCCCTCCCCCACCCCCCCCCCACCATCCCCCCTCCCTCCACTTCCCACCCCCCACTCCCTACACTATTTACCCCCCAAGCCCTCCTACCCCCCCCCCCCCCCCTTCCCACCCCCCCCCTCCAACCTCCCTCCCACCCTCCCCTCCTCCCCCTCTGCCACCCCTCCCCACCTCCCCCCCTCTCCCCCCCACCTCACAAACCCCCCCAACCCCCCCCCCCTCCTCCCTCCCCCCGCCCCTCTCCATTCTCACCCTCCCCTCTTCCTCCTTCCCTTTGTATTCACACACTCTCCCCTTCTACCTCCCCCCCCTCCCCTTCCTCCCCCTTCCCCCCCCCCCCCCCCTCCCTTCTCCCCCTCTCCTCTCTACCTCTTACCCTTCCTTTCCCCCCTCTACCCCCCCCCCCCCACCTTTACCCCCCCCTACTCTCCTTACACCCCACCCCTTCCCCCCCCTCCTCCCCCCCCTACCCCACACCCCCCCCCACTCACCTCCCCCCTCCTCTTACACCTTACCTCCTCTTCACAACACTTCCCTCGTCCCCTCCCACCCCCACCCCCTCGCCTTCCATCCCCTTTTGCCCTTAACCCCCAATAACCCCTCTCTGCATCCCCATTCCCTCTTACCCCTCCCCCCCCCCCTCCCCCCTCCCTTCCCCCCCCTCTCCCCTCCCACCACCCCAACCCCTCGCTCCTCACTCCCTCCCCTCCCCATCCCCCCCCTCCCCCCCTCCCCCCCCCCTCCCCCACCCCCCCCCCTCTAAACACCAAAAACACCTTCCCCCACCCCTTCCCTCCCCACCCCCCTCCCCTCCTCCCTCCCTTCCGCCTCCCCCCGTTCTTCCCCCTACCCCCACCCTTTTCCATCCCACCACCTCACCCCCTCCCTCCCCCTCTTCCACCCCTCCTCCCCCCCCCCCCCCCCTCTTCTCTCCCCCCTTACTCTTCCTCCTTTACCCTTCCTGTTCCCACCTCCCCCTTTCCTCTCCGCCTCCTTTCCCTTCCCACCATTCCCCCATCCCCCTTACCCCCCCTCCCCTCCCATTTTCCACCCATCCCCTCACCACACCTCCCCCCCCCTCCTCCTTCATCCCCCTCCTCCCCTCCCCCCCCCCCCCACTCCTTCCCTACCTTCTTACCCCCTTCTACCCCGCAACCTCTCTCCCCTCTCCTCCCCCCCCCCCTCCATCCTTCCCTCCCCCCCTTCCCACCCCCCACCTTTTCCTCCTCCCACCCTCTCCCCCAACCCCCCCCCTCCCCACCCACTTCCCCACCCTCCCCCTATCCCCCCCCCCCCCACCCCTCGCCTCCCCACGCTCCCCCCTCCCCACCTACGCTCCCCCTCCCTACACTCCCCCACTACCCCGCCCACCCGCGCTCCCTCCCCCACCCACCCTCCCCCATCCCCCCTTCCCCCCTACCTCCCATCCCATCTCCACCCCCCTCCCTCTCTCCCCTCCCCTTACCCCACCCCTCTCACCCCCCCAATCCCCCTCTCATCTCCCTCACCCCTTTCCCTACTTCTCCCACCCTCCCCACCCCTCCCCTTCCTTTCTCCCCTTCCTCCTCACCCCCCCGTCCCCTCTCTCCTCCTTCACCCCACCCCTGCCACCCCCACCCATCCTCCTCCCACCCTACCCGCCTCCCCCCCCCTTCACCCCCCCCCCTCGATCCTTCCCTCCTACCCCCCCCCACCACTCCTATCCCTCCCTCAGCCCCCCTCCCCCCCTCTCTCTTCTCTCCCACATCCCTCTCCCCCACCCTCTCTTCTTTACCTCCCCTCCCCCATTCTCCCCCTTTCTTCCCTCCTTCCGCTACACCCCTCTCCCCCTGCCCTCTCCATTCCACCCCCTCCCCTCGACCTCCCATCGCCACCCGTCCCTCCGCCTCTCTTAACCTCCCCCCCTGAGCTTCCCCCTTCCTCTTTTCCCCCTCTCCTCCCCCCCCCCTTCCCTCTGTACCCCCCCCTTGCCTTCCCCCTCCACTTCACCCCCCCCCCCTCCCCCATCCCATCTCCCTCCCTCCCCCCCCCTCACATCCCACCCCCCCCCCACCTCCATCCACCTATCCTCCCCTCTCCAGACCCCATCTTAGTTCCCAGTTCCATCATCTAACCATTGGTGAACGACCAGAAGCGGTCCCGTTCGCGTTTTCATGGACTTCGTCTGCACCATATGTCATAGCTTGAAGTCTATTTTAGCGTTTTTTTGCTTCGGTATGGCTGATCGTTACACCACTCTTGGCCCATAGAGCTCTCATCCTTGACCAGACTTGGCTTACGTGAATCGCCGCACCGCCGTCCTCGACATCTCCTCCCCCCTGGCCTCTACGCATCGTTGAGTTCTGAAAAATGTCCCGTTGATCAACGAACGAGCTGTTCATTTGACTTCAGACCCCCCACATCTACCTTACGGCTCGCAGGTTCTGTTGGTGGGTCTTTGTCACTCATAACCCATTCCAGCCTTGCTCCCCCCCAGTTCTGGTAGCCCCTAAACCCCCTATCTTCCTAGTTGCAGCTTCCATCTGCTTTGTTGCATAATCAAGTGGAATCAAATTTGTCCAACACCGACCGTCTTTTCGTTTTTGATTACATGATTTTCTGTGGGGTTATCTCCCCTTCTTTTCTCACCTGTATTCCTGCCTGGGACCCTGATCCCTGATTGCTTCTCCCTACGCGACCTCCCTCCTTCAGCCCCGAAGAAAGTAGTTCGAGTTGTTTGCCCCCAGAACTGAGTTCTTTTTAATTTTTTCTCTTCCCTCCCTCTCGTGCTCGTGATACGAGGAACCAGGGTTCCTCCCCACCTTAACCACATCTTCCCGTTTTTCTGCCTCGTTTTTTACGGTAGAAAGACTTTTTTTTGCTGCTGTACAATTTTCCGATGGTTTTTCCTAGCGTTTCCTCCCCCTGAATCCCTAGACATCGAGTGAGTCCCCAATTCCCGGGATCGGTGGCATTTCGTTCCTTCGGACAAGTGCCTGCCTTCGCGATCTAAGTTTTATTGAGTAACCATCACCTGCCATCCATTTCCTCCTTTTTTTTTTCTTTAGTACTAAGCCCTCGTTTAGTTTATGCGTTGTCGCCGGTGACAATGTCGGGTATCGTGACGGTCCTTGTATTTTTGACAATTGCTGGCTAGGCAGGTATCGCCCTTTTCTGCTCCTTCTTTTGCCCTTGCACATTTCGGGCAGGGTTGCGTCTGTTTCACCCTCGATCTTTCCCCACTTTTTTCGTTGCAGGTATTCAAGTTTGGTTACGGTTATTTTCGTCAAGAAATACCTTTGAGTTTATTTCCTTCTGCCAGGGGATTGCTCTCTTATAGTCTCTTTTTTGGAGAGACCGATATCCTTCGATTAATCCCGGCAAGGGCTCGTTGCGCCGCACTTTTGCGTAGAAACGAATTGACTAGACATCGCCCCCCCCCCGGGTAGTTCTTTTTTTGTGTGTTTTATGTTCTGTTCAATCCTTCCTCTTTCAAAACCCCCCCCTAAACCTTTCCCCGCGCTTCAAATTTATTGCTAATTTAACCAGACAAATGCCGTTTCCCTTCCCCATTTCTTTCTTCCTGACCCTTGGAAAACAATCCAGTTCCCCGTACGATTTCGCCGGCGGTCCCGCCATTCGTCCTTTGACTTCGAGAGCGCGCACCTAACGGTCGTTCACCTCCGTCGCTTCTTCGTGTTTGAGTTTACTTCCCCTTATTGTTATTTTTCTTCCTGTCACTTGTCTGAGATTCCCGATTCTTTCTAACCTCCCCCCCCCTCCGCTGTGGCGGTTCATTTGGTTGCACTCCCGATGTCCGAGGTGACTGAAGCTTTCTAGCCCCCAATCCGGCCGGTCTTTTCGCTGCGATCAAAAAAAGTCGTTTCTTGCGCTTCTTCCGTCCCCGTCTTTTCTCTCTGTTTTTGCAATGGTGTGAGTTCACTTTTTTTATTAGCCCCTCGCAGCAATTTAGCTGGAAATACCTTTCGGCAGTGCCCCCCCCTTCCCCTCCCTCCTTTTATTAGAGGTTCACGCAAGTTTTTACGGGCCGCGCTTTTCTCTAGCCCTGCGTTGGTTTTTCTTTGAGATCATCGGGCAAAGAATAATAATGTACGCCCGCTCTCCTCCTTGGCGTATCCTCCCGGCCGTTTTCTCCCTACTTTCGGGGGTTTTCCACCTGGTCCCCTTCCGTGAGGATGCTTTTCAGTCTATCTACCTCTTTTCCCTTTTGTCTTAATATTTTTTTGATTTCTCGGTGCCGTGCCTGGGTGAGGTTGCTGGCACTTTTTTTTCCTTTCTTCAGTCCCTACCCACATGCCCTTTCCGTTTTGTTTCAATGGAGGTTTTTTCTTCTTTGGGTCTCCTTTCTTCTTTGGAATAAGGTTTTCTCAGACTTGTTGTTCTCCCGTCTTCGCCTCTTGCCCTTGTTTTTTTGGTCTTTTCGTTGTGAGTCTTGCGGTGACCTTTCCCTTAGGCAATCCTTCTTTGTCATTCTCGGAGCTATTGGACGGGTTCTTCACGCATTCGCCTTGTTTAGATCCACCCAACTTCGTTGTCGCCGTGGACTTCAGCTGGGGTTTCGTTGGCAGTCTTAATGACGTGCTTTCTCTGCTTGGTGAGTTTCCGTTCTGGTCTTCATTAGGGGGAGATGCAAAGTCCCAGCCTCTCTCTGGATGGCGAAGGAAATTACCCGATCTTAGAATACCTCGTGGGTTTTTTCTTTGTCACTTGGTGTCCATGGCTTCTCGGGCTCGTGAACCTATATGTGCGATCTGCGGGCGCCCACCCTTCTTTTGAACTGAGCCCGTCGTTCCTTTTTGCATTGTTTTCGGGTCGCAGTCCTCCCCGCCGCTTCCGGTCTTGTTCGGAGCCCCTTGATGTTCCGTACACCAGTCTTCGCGACCGCACGGCAGCAGCGGTTTCGACGACTTTTTGGATACATCTTTTTTGGGACCACACTTCTTTGAGTGCCCCTTGGCGATAGGGTGGCTACCGCACGCGCCATCCCTAACACCTTTCGCTTTGGGCTCCTCTGGAGACGAATGGCTGATAGGGGGATTCTTGCCTGTCCGGCATTCGGTCCTTTCTCTCAGACGGTGCGTGTTTTGTTTGGTGGTGGTGTTTTTTTTGGATCAATATAGCAGTCACCGGATGCTCGTTCACTTTTCATGATTCCCCTCAACCCTGACAGGGTTTCCATGGTCTGCCTCCCTCTTTTCTATGCGGAAAGGGCCGTAGCTGACAAAGTGATTGACCCGGTAGTGGACCCATTTTTTGAAGATTTTTGAACCGTTGTTCGTTTTTTTAAGTTTTCTTGCGCAAAACTGAAACAGCTGTTTTTCACTTGATTCCTAATTCGTACAGGCTACCCTTCTCCTGATCCTCATTCGGCCCCTTCACCTCACTCCCATAACGTGCTGTCAATTTCTTTTTTTTTTTGCCCCTTATGCTTGTTTTGCGCTCTGCGCCCCGGCCTCGTGACGTCCCTTCCCGTGTTGCCCTCGCCTTTCTCTACGCATTGGGTGGGTTTTTCTGCCCCATTCCTGCAGCCTTCGGTGTCGCCTCTCGTTCCTT
>Ga0179591_1261005_pt1 | contig 18808 bp, 18 predicted proteins | sample CZOMad2_1_08_16f_FD_182891 | JGI IMG/M metagenome (GOLD analysis project Ga0179591, IMG submission 182891) | Vadose zone soil fungal communities from Angelo Coast Range Reserve, California, USA - CZOMad2_1_08_16fungal (PacBio error correction) | ecosystem: Environmental > Terrestrial > Soil >... | reverse complement strand
GTCATTTTATTCCCCCCTCCTTTCGGGCTAAACGTCGTGACGCTGGGGTTCAAGACTAGCGAGGATCCTTTCGCCGTTTTTCGCTTCCCCAGGAGATTTCAGTCTTTTTTTCCCCGCAGTCGTGTGCCATGACTTTCCCTCCTAAATTTTTTGATTTTTCCAAGTCTTCTACCCTCCGCGCCGAGAAATGCTCCCTTTTCGTTGGGGGTGGCCATCCCCCGATTTTGTGACTTTCATGCGTTCGCTTCTGAGGGGGGGATTGCACGAAATATAGTAGCTTCCTGCGTTAAGGCCCAGGAAGAAGCGATCATTATTCCACTCTTGAATCTTCTCATGAGAGGACTCTGATATCACTCACTTTTGGTGGAAGGCGTGGCCCTTAGTCAAGTGAGGAAGGATGTTCTCGTCCCCTTTTCCTTACTGTTCCCCCCTGATGGTTACTACTACAGAGGTCTGTCCTTGTAAGCCCTTCCTTTCTGAACGGAGCAGCCAGTTCCACTGATGATAGAGTCCTTCCGCGCCGTCCCCGACTGCTGAATTTCTTCTGCATGCCTATATCCTTGAAACTCCTTCTTGGCGAGGCGTTGCAGGCCGCTGAAAATTTTCCTTTTTGGTTATTTCTTTAACGAGGCTCCTGACATTCTCTTTTGTCTGCTCCTTGACCGAAGAATCTTTCCCCTTTCCGCATGGGGTCGCCCCCTTGAGATGGTTCCCCCCTTCGACGACCTCGGTAACGCTCTTCTATGTTCCCTCTTACTTTTGTCAAGCGATGCACTAACCTCCCGTCCTCCCAAATGATGTGCGGTTGCAGTAACAGGTTTATTTTATTCCCCCTCTTTGCGATTCCGGGAGTTCAACGTCTTCCTGGCAGCGGCGCCTACCCTCGACGAGGATTCCTGCCGCACGGAAAAGGGTGCCCTTCTTCTCCTCTCTCTCCGCTACAGACTACCTAAGTCCAAGTCTAATTCTCCGGGTCACGATCAAGTCCAAAATCCCAAAGAGGCGGCAGGAAGAGAGTGTTTAAAAGATAAGTTTTTCCCCCCTCGTCCGATCCCAATTGGAGACCTTATACTGGGAACTCTCAGTAATTGACTGCGCCTTGACTCTCCACATCGACTCTCTGTGTTTCCTAAGTTATTCTCCGAAAGTACATCTGTAATGGATCTTTCAATGCTAACTGCCGGTTCTCTATTTTAGCGATTACGGCCGCAGATCTTTTTCGTTTCTCTACCTTTATGTACTTTACTTAAGTAAGAATGCCCCTTACCGCTTTCCCTTCCGAAGCGGGAAGCAGTCAAAGGAGTGTTTTACTGATTTTATTAGGATTGGGTAGGGTCCTTTTTTTTGGAGCCCAGGATCTCCCGTGCCCCGAAGGCACTTTTAGTTGGCCCTGTTTTTTTAAATGTCTACTATATGTTAAGCGTCCTTGAAGTTTAGGAATCTTCCTTCTCCCTTCCCCTAAGTTGTTTTTTGTTTTCTATCTGACACTTTCCTACTTCGGCGGTAATTTTCGCGCCCCATTCAGGTGCAACAGTTCCCTTTTTCCCATGTTATCCTTTTCATCTCCTAGTAACAGAAACACTCTGGTCCCACCCAGCCCCTTCCCTAGAACCTCCTTTTTTTCCCTGCCCTCGCGTCCGTTTTACCGAGGACCTTTTCAGGCTCGCAGACCTTCCTCCCCCCCGTTAACAACTCGCTCCCGTATCTCCCTCCCTCTCCCTCTTCCATCCTCAGCAAGCACTGTGCCTCCCCTTTTTCCAGCTTTTCCTTCCTGCCCTGGAAGCAGAGCCACTAGTAAAAAACGATTCAGGTTTTATTTTTTCCTCTGACTATATAAGGATCTTCCTTACATTCTTTAACTCGTCAGAAATTCCCCTTATCCTTTTGATCCCCTTTCACTGCCCCCTTCCGTGTCCTTTCTTGACAGGTCTAAAGTCTGAAATTGTCTCACTAGTCCTCGAGTAGCCTAATTATAGTACTTTCCATTTTACCTGGCTGATTTTTCCCCCCCCTTTGTTGAGGCGTTCCTTAAGGAAAGACGCTGAGCTGGCCGCCGTCCTTACTCCTCACGCCTTCCCAGAAGAGTAATCATTCGTTTTCCCGCACCCGAATAATGGCTCCCTTCCGTCCTTATTTAGGTTCTTGCATATCTTTGCAGCTCCCTAAGGTTGAACTCCTCGCTGTTTCCCCGCGACGGGGACTCGGTTCACCGAACAAGTCTTCCGTTCATTCTATTACGCCCTCCCGTCCCACACTCTATTTCCTCGCCCCCGGCGCCAGTGCCAGCCGAAACCAGGAAGCGCTTCTACTTTTTCCCAACGCAGCCCGCCATCTTTGGAGTCCCAGTTCTGGCCCTTCTGAATTTCCACCCCCTCAAGCCTTTGTTGACTTTAGGCACGGTACCCCTACCCCCTTTGAATTACGGAAGGGTTTAATGGCATGCCCCTCTTCTTCTTTCAAATCTATCCTCTGACGTTGAAGTACTGTCGGAGTTGTGTTTCCCCCCTTCCGGCTTCTCTTTACTTGATACGCCGGAGAAACTTTCCTTCTTGTCCCCCCTTACCTCCATCCCCGATGAAGAGCCCCACCTCTTGCATGACCTGTCTCCTTTGCAGGAAGGTTTTTATCGAGAATCCACTCGGACGTTGCAAGACAGCTTGGAAGTTCCCCTTGACCGCATCTTACGTAAGTCCGTCTTTGTCCCCCCCTTTCCCACCTTGGTCCTTGCCCTTTTCGGGCTCCTTGGCCATTAGCTTCCCGCTGCACCTGCCCCACGACCATTTTTCTTGATTTTCAAAGGCCTTCGCGTGATCTCCGCCCCCCCCCCCCCCCCCCCCCCCCCCCCCCCCCCCCCCCCCCCCCCCCCCCTGTTGTTCCCCAGTGGCGTCCCTTGATCGCCAATCTTTTAGTCGACCCTCCCTTCACTCCTTTGGCCGGTGAGAAGAAGTTGCTAACCATCCCATTTCTTTTTTTTCCCCTCCTTGTGGGGTTTTAGAGTGTTCTTTTGGTGATAACGTCTGCGGCACCACCTTTTTAAGTCTGGTAGAGAAGACTCTTTTTCTGAGGCACGTTGCGTCCCGCGGGTTGATGGTGGTTTCCCCTTCTCCTATCTTTCCGCCAGCATTCTCTTTTTCCGCCGAACATGTAGTTGGCTTTTTTGACAAGAGTGCGATGGAGCTCTGCGGCAGCCTTGACCAACTGGTTCAAGGTTGTTGGCCAAGCTTCCCCTTGACCCCTCGTGCTTTTCGTCAGTTTGGTGTCCTGTCTAAGCGTTGATTAGCTTTTTCAGGAACCATGTTTCTTTTCTCGATCTTTCGCACGTCTTTCCATCTCTCCTGCCTGAGTTCTTGTTTTGCCTTCCCTTCACTTTTCGGGCTGAGTGCCGTTCCTTACCGCGGAGGCCGGCTGGCCGCTTTTAAGTACAACACGTTGCTTTTCCGACTCCGAGCTTGCCCTTTCCTAGGTGTCTTACATGCGCCCAAGTCATCAAGTATAGGGCCGAAAGTAATTTCAAAAACCCCCTCCCAAGAAGTTAGTAGCCTTTCCCCTCTCCTTTATTCACCCAAGGATATTGCCTCGGCCACTCCCTTCGGCAAAAATCTCATCCGTCATTGGTTTAACAGCCTTGGAATCAGCTCCGCCCCCCCCCCCACTGCATATGTCGAGCCACCTTTCTGGTATGGTAGAAAGAAGGAGAGTTGATCACGTAGAAGAGTCAATAGATGACTTCTCATGTTATTAATCTTCTCCCTCTCCCCCTACCTCATATGATTGCGCGCAAATGATGCTGAGCGGGGATCCCTTGGTTTCGCGGGAGTAATTTCTTCTCTTATCCTTTTCAGATCAGCGTTTCTGGCCGTAGCCGTCCTTTAGATTAATTTTCCGACCGGTCGCAGTCTGGACACTCGCTTCCTTTCCCAGTCTAAGTAAGACCAAGGTATCCTTTCTCTGGGCCCCCCCTTTCTTGCAAGCTCTTCTGACTCGCAGTCCACTTCTACTTCCTTCTCTCTTCCTTTTCTTAAGTTTATACTGCTGCGTTAATCCTCTTTTGATGCGTCATCTGAGGAACCCCATGCGAATCCCATATTTTGTCTTCCCCTTTCTTCTCTACAGGTCCTCCTGCTTGTTGCGGGCTTTGCTCCAGCTTATGAAGGACGCGCTATTCTTTTCCTCTAGACTTTTCCCAGTTCTTCCCGGTGCTGACCTCAGGCCAGGAGCGGAACCCGGACCTCCTCGGGCATAGAACTTAAACAGCTTGCGTATTCTTAGTAGGTCCCCTTGTTTTGTCGTTGTTTCTTTAGAGATTGCTCCAAGCGAAAGGCCCGTAGATGTCCCCCAGGCATTTTTTTCGTACGACTCCCTCTTGAGCCAAGTAGACTTAATTCTGACTTTCTTTTCTCTTACCTCCGTTGTTTGTTGTGAGCCTCTCCTTTCCCCCGTGGATTAATTCCCCGTCTATGAGTCCATAGTCTTTCTTCCAAAACCACATGTCCTTGTTCCAAGATCCGTGACGTTTCCTTTCCCCTCAGTAGCATCACTTCACCGGAACGCCACCCTACCTCTAACCACCCCCCTTCGCGGTTGGCTTTGCTACCTCCCTGAGTCCGGTTTCCTTCTGACCTGGACCCCAGGCTCTTCCTGCGTAAAGAACCGTACCCATCTTAGATCGCCCACCCCCGGCTAGACGACCGTCCCCTCCGCTACCTACTCAGCCCTTCCCCCCGGATCTCCCGCCACTTACTCTCAATTTTCTGTACCGCGCCCTAGAACTTATCCCCCCTTTCTTCCTGAATTCCCTCGACTAATCGAATCAGGACGCGTCTTACTCCTCCAGGAGGAATGCTCTGTCCTAAATGGCCAGTACATTTCGTGCTTTTCCCCAGCTTCATCGCGGGTTATGAGTCACCTTCGGAAACCCCTTCTCCTTTTCGAGTGCCTTTTAGGTTCTAAGTTTGGGAGCGATTCCTCCTCTTGGAACCCCTTTTCCGCTTACCTAGGACTAGTATAGGGGATTATTTACTTTTATAGACACCGGCTTTGTAGGAAAGCCCTCAGTTTCCGCCCGGTTTAAGAGTTTAAACGGTGTAAGTCCCCCCCTTCATTTAACCCCTTTAGCCCTTAATCCTGGCGGTTTTCGGCCTGCTGCTGATCCCGTAACCTTGGACACTTTACTACATCATCCCTTCCCCCTCCCTTTCCTGACGTGGACTACTAGTGCCTTCTGGTAACAAGGATTCCCCCCCCTTTACTCGAGATGCTTTTTACCTATCCTTCTCTTCTTCAGAGGCGCCATCGGCTCAGAAAAGACCTTTGACATTTTTCTTCCCCCTTCCATTCCCCCTAACTCCCAGACTCCAGTAGGCTCTGACCGTTTCCCGACATGGTCAGTACTGGCCGGGTGTAGGGATTGGTTTGGGGAACCACCTGAACCCTACTTTGCTTCCGTTGGGGGCCATTGAAAGAGGAAGTCGACGGAAAGCCTTGTTTTCTCTTTCGCCCCAAGCAGTCCTTTACTCCCCCTTCGGGCGTCCCGACCATGCCTCCTGCTTCCGCAGGACGCCTTTTGTTAGTGATTCTTTCCCCTCCGCTAGCCTTTCCTGCCCTAGTTCCCCCTAGTGTTTCCCTTCCTTTTCTCCCTCCCTTTGTTCCTTCCTAGCTCCCGAAACGAGTCCCCTAGTGCCACGTTTTAAGTAAACATGGCCTGACCGCACTTCTTCCACGGATTTGTCTGGTCCCACGTGCGTTCCCTTACTTTCTCGGCCGGCGCAAATCTATTGACCGTGACACCCCACGACATTTCCATGGCTCCTGGAAATCCGAGTGATTTGCTTCATCTCTCAAGCGGGCAAGCCATCAGGTCTCCTTTATCCGAAACTCGCTTCTCCTTTTCTCCCCCTGCGGTTGATTGAAGAAGGTTATCACCCTGGAACTCTCATATTCTTCTTTCTCTCCCCGTTCTGGGTTGTTGATCTATATTGGTCCTTTATCACCCTTTTCTTCACCGTCCACGTCCTTTCGGGAGTAATCTTGGGCCGAGGATGCCTGGCTGCTTTCGTTTTATTTGCACCCTGGAGTCAAGCTTTTTGTCCTCTCTTTCCTTATCAATCGACCATGTCGTGTTGGAAAGAGTTCCCCCTAGCTTTCTCTCCCCTGATCCAAATTTATGACAAAGGTAATTTTTTTTCCTCCGATTGCCGTGACGTAATCGGTTTTGTTGGCCAGGTCTCCCCCCCCTCTTAATTTCCCCATGACTGTCCTCTTTCTTCCGAGAGGACGGCACACGGCCTCTTTACCGTACTGCATTCTTTGTCTTTTCCCCTTTACATAGCCATGATGGTAGGTCAACCCCCTTACTCCATTTTATTACTGATCCGAGTCACAGGCTTTCCTCAGTTGCTTCCTCCTGGTTCCGTTAATTCAACGGTGAATGCTCAGCCGAGAAGCTTCTTGTTCCCGCGTGTCTTTCCTTTCCCTTCGTCAGGAGAAGGACTTAACCCGGCAGAGAATTAACCTTCCTTAAGCAGTCGTCATGGGCTTCTACTCACTTCACCCCTTTTTTACACTCGGAGCAATTCTTTCCTCCCCAAAAGACTGACCCTTTTGACCTTTTTTTTCTCTGCGCTCTGTCGCCTCTGATAAAGTTCTCTTCGCCACATTTTCTTCCCTGATCACTTGACTGAGCTGGGTCGAGCCCTCAAGAGCGATCACGTCTCCCTTTCATTACAATCATGTGTCGGTATGACACTCTCCCCCAGCGATTACCCAAATCACCATAGCTTGCCAGTTCTTGCTATGGAAGTACCCTGTGTTTTAATATGAGTACTGGATCCCCTGAGGGCTGCATCCCAGTAGGCCCAGGCTCTAGGCAGTCTCGACGCCTTCCCGCCTAAGCATTCCGCCTGCTTTCTTTTTTTCAATTTTGTCCCACGGTCACTTTTACAGAATTAGCCCCTCACCCCCGCCTTCTCCGACAATGCTTTCCAGAGTTAACAAACTTTACTCCTGGAATAGAATTCCCTTCCCTTTTCTAGGGAAATTCGGACGATGCAGTGTATCCCTCCCTTTTAATATCTCGGTCCCTTTTTGACCTAGTAGTTTACCTGCCCTGCATAAATCTTTTTGTGGATACGTTACCTTCTGCGACAGGTGACTTGATTGAATTGCTTGTCTCAGGACTGTTTGTGCTTTCTCGCTCCTTTCCACCCGGCCCCCCCTAGATTTCTGAGGGGGCTCTTACTTTTTTTCGGTAATGGACTCATTTAAATTTGAATCCCTCAGGCACCCCGGACGCAAGGGTCTCTCCTGCCCCTGCCCGTTTTCTTTATTGTACACTCTTTCATTGGGTCGTTTCTTCTTGGATGTTCTTCTGATTTTCCCTCTCACACTATTTTTGCACCTGCTTTTTGGAGACAGAGACTCTGAAGAATCCCCTAAGTATGACTTTGTTATTAATATTTCCACTCTCGTTAGTCTATTCCAAGGACATAATTCTTCCGTATTTAGTAGAGTGTTTAACCCAACCGGCAAAGCCACCTGACTCTTTCTTCGGTCATAGACGTCCACCTCCATTGGAAAAGTAACCCCTTCCCCAATAATACCCCCCTTTCCCTGCCAGGATTTCTTTATGAGTAAGGTTGTCCTCCGTGAGGCATGACGGAGGCTTTCCTCAACTACTCTTCCCCTGCCTCCGGCATATCTCGGCATCCAGCGACTCCTCCCCCCCCCCCGCTTTTTTCCAGTCCCATCTGTACCTGTCCTACTCCCTTTTAGTTCCAACCTTGGGGCGAATTTTTTTCATCGATAATTCTCCTCGCGTGATAAGAAGACGTAGACGCTCCGCGAACTTTGAGTTAGACCTGTTCCCCTAATCATTTTCTGTTTCCGGACAGTATATAGGGGATCGTGTACCGGCCACGGAGACATTTTCTTCGTCGGCCTTTAGATTTTCCGAAGGCGAGGTCCATCGGTTTCAGTTTCCCCTGGCGGACCCTTTTAATTTCTACTTTATTCTTAGTACGCGCTCCACTTTCAGAAGTTTTGACGGAACGACGTTACCAATTCCGCTTCTACCGGGACGGTCAGTTCTTTTCCCAGCATCATTTTTTGACGAGCCTGTTCTGCTGACATCCCCAATCGGATTCTCTTTTCCCCTCTGAAAGGGTTTTCTTATTTTTTTCTGTGAACTCGTGCGAGGCTTTCCCTTCTACGGCTGATTTTTCCCTTGGTCAACCTCCGAGCTGCCTCTCAGTTCAAGTCCTTAAAGCTTCGCCCGCTTCTTGCCAGAGAGAGCCCCCTCTTTTTGCCTTTGCGACCGGTGACTCCTTTTGATCCTTAGGATACTTTTCAGATCTCACTGTTACTAATGTAACGCCTCGTTTTCATTCTCGGCCGGCCATATTCCCTGACCCGGGCGAGGGACGGCGTTAGCTTCCAGGCCTCTTATTAGCAACAGTAAAGCCCCTTCTGGCCGCGGCAATCCTTTCAAGAGGGAATCTCAATTTTCCTTAACAGGAAGCAAGTTTCCCTTTTCCTTATGCTCCTCAGTTCTTTAATGCGATTGCAGTTACAATGTGCCATCTGCTCGCTGCGCCTTTTTTAGAGAGCATCACGAGGATCATTTTTGGTTTTTCTTGGGGGCCTTCTCACCCCCCCCCCCCCCCCCCCCCACCACCCCCCCCCCCCCCTGCTTGGAAGTACCAAACGAAGAACGATTCCGTCCAGTTCATGATTTATGAAACCGGTTGTCAGGCATTTCCTGGCGCTGCCCTCTCTGCCACGCTGGCCACCGCAAAGCCACCTCAAGAAGAGGTCTTTCCCCTCTCTTCCCTTGGGACGAAATCCAGAAAGCGTTTTTTGTTCAGCCCCCCTTTTTTGCCAGCAGGAACGCTGGTGATCAGAACCTTGTTCCCCTTTCCACCTCTCTCCTTCCTTCAAGTCCTACTTTTTTTTTTTACAGTTGGTGATAAACGTTCACTTTCCCCCTGAGTGACTATTTGACTTATTCGGAGTTTCTTCTTAGGCGCAGACGGTCTGTGCGCTTTTTTATCACAGCAGTCTTTCCTCCGTCGTCTTTTGCCAGGATTACCATTCTTCCTTGTCTTGGGACAGCGTGTTCACTCCTTCCTAGAAGATAAATGATTTCCACACAGGCGGTGGGTTTAGGTGTCCCCTAGCTTGATTCTTCCATGTGGCTTCCTGATCTCAAGATAGCAGAGTTTATGTCCCCTTCCCCCCCTTTCCTAGTAGAGCATGGTATTTTAAGTTTTGTGAAACCTCGTTTTCATCGCCTCTTTTCTTCTTTTTCTCATGCAAGTGCAAGGTCGGTCCCAGGGCACCAGGTAGGCAGGCGTTCTGGCCCGTTTTCAGTACGTCAAAGACTTTTTTTATTCCGCGAGCTGGCCGGAGAAGGTGGTTCTGAAAGGATTTTCCGTTGCTTCTGCCGGCCCAGCTAATTCCCCCTCCCTTTCGTGGAAATGTCGATGTTTAACAAGTTCACCACTGGATGAGTTCTTTTGCAAAAGTGTTCTTCCACCCTGCTGCAGGCCTTTTATACTGAGAACATCTGTGCTCTTTCTACCATTATATGGCCCCTCCCTGCTCGCACGCGTAGAGGATTTTCCTACGTTCTCCCTCCCGATTCGTTAACCTTTATTGTACCCCCCTAGCTTCTTTCGTCCTTTCTAGTTTTGAAATCGATTCTCCCCCTCTGCCAATACCACAACCCGACCCTCTATCTCCCTCCGAGGACATTTATCTGACTCCCCTTACCAGAGGGTATTCCTCGTTTCCGTACCTTTTTCTCCCACTGCGGGCTTGTCAGCCATTCTTCCCCCCCCTGAGTTCCCTGATGGCGTTAGGATTTACATCCGAGATTACCCTTGACCTCGTTCCTGGCCGGAGCTTTTCAGGCAGTGCCCTCTTTTATTCTCCCTGCCCGACCTACTTTTCCCAGTTTTTCTAGCTCTCGCCGGTAAACCCTTTTTCCGAGGCGGCTGGCAGAGAACGTAAACCTGATGTTCCCCTTTGAGTCAGCGGGAGTACTTTTAGTACCTATCCGCTGATGTTTTTGTGGTGTTTTCCGTCCCCTGAAAAATGCCGAATCCCCCTTGATTCTATGCAGGAAATTTCAGCACTTAATTTTGCTTGTCAGGTGGAGTGAGCAGGGTGCTTCTGGTTTTTTGCTCTGCGCGCTGTCCGTCTCGAGGGTCGCTCTTTTCCTTTTTTCGCCGGCCGCCTGCCAGGCCGGGTTCCTTTTTATTAATCATAGAAGTCCCCCCCTTCCGTTTCCTTTAGTAGTAGGTCCTTGGGTCGGGATTTTTGTCGGAGATGACCGACGCGAAACTTCCCACGGGTCTCTGTGCACCCCGGACCTTTTTTTTTCTCCCTCTACTGACGCAGCGCCGGAGTCGGAATTTCCCTACCTATTTTGTGATTTTTTGATACTATCACGGTCCCTACTTCAGTTTCAGTCATGTCGAGTGCGCCCCCCTTTGACAGCTACCGTGGCCGTTCGCGTCTTTCTCCGTCGTCCTCAACTGTCCCCCTTACCCCCTTCCCCTAATACATCCGTCCAAGCCGTTTATTTCTCGTTTCGCGGCCTGGCCAGGGTATCATCCCTTTTCCACCTCTGCGCCCCGCATATAGATTCCACCTTATCCTCATGCACCGACCGTCTTCTTCAACGACCTCAAGCGTCCTGCTTTTCGGCCGCGAGCTTAGCAGCTGGAGGGCATTTTGTCCTGACTACTAGCACTCCCGACGCATCTGGAGACTCACCTGACTCCTTTCCAGGCCAATTTATTCCCTTTCTGCCGCCGCCTGTTTTGCCTCTGGACCGGCCCTGAAAAGGATTGTATCTTTTTTTCCCCCTCGTTTCGAGGCGAGGGCCCAACAACCCCTGCGAACGGTTGGCCTCTCTCTAGGTTCTCGGCCAGCCAGCGCTCATTCCCGAGGTAGCGACAGTTTCGTTCTCCGGTTCTTTCCTTTTACAAAATGGTGAAGTTCCCCTCCTCCCTTAACTCCTGCAGCTAATAGGCTTGTTCTTGAACTTTTGCTGATGTCACCGGGACACCCCTCAGAGATTTTTCCCTTCGACTCGCAGAGGCATGATTTTCCTGCTCCACCTTTACCTCTCTTTCCTCCCTTATTCCTGTGTTTCCCTTCTGTTAGCAGCGGCCTTCCGTGCCAGATACTTCCTTTATCTCTGGGTGGACGACCTGCTGCCATGCCTATCAAGTTTAGACGTTCCATTCTTTCACCAACTGAAGAAGACTTTATGGAGGGTGAAGGGCTTTGCTCTCACGTGCCTTCCTTTTTTTTTTTTACTTCTCAGACCGAGGCCTTCGCCTGGACCACGTCCAGTTACGTGAGTACGGCCCTTCGTTTTCGCCCGTGCCTCCTCTGAGTTTCAATTTGACCGCCGCCTTTCTTGCTTGATTGATCTTTTCCTCTATGCACGAGAACATTTTAACCCTTTTTGACCTTTCCCCTGCGCGGCCGGGGTGCCGTCATCTCGCTCCCCTTCCTCTTCGTAAGAAAGAGGGACGTACCCGCCTCCCTCCCCTCTACGAAACGCGCTGGACCCCCCCTTACGGGGTAAGGCATTTTCGGCGCCGCGCCTCGAGGGCCACGATGGCCCCTCCCCCCTCCGTTCGTCAAGGGAACCTTGTCCCCTTTTTCTTGCATCTAAGAGGATATCCTTTTCCGTCGCCGCGTCGCCAGGGCCTATGCGCTGCTCGTGCACCCTCGGCATACGTGGCGTGTCCTTGGCAGACGGTGATCAAATTTTCCCCTATTTTCTCATCACAGTTTTTTTTTCGTTTCATTCTTGGGGATAACCCGTCTTCGCAATACCCCCGTTTCTGCTGGGCGAGCAGCAGAGGGCGAGGAAAGGTGCGACGTTTTTTTATTTTCTTCCCCCTGGAGATTCACGATGAGTGCACTCTTTTTTTGATGACCTGACCTCAAATTCTTCTGGGGACCAAGCCCTTCCCGTCGCGCAGAGAAATGCCTGACCGTGTCACGGTTTTGCCAGCCCCCAGTTTTTCCCTTCTCCTTATCTTCGTCGGCCAGGTTGGACAGTCCAACTTTTCCTTTTTCTCGAGTCCTGAACCAAAGTCCGCAGCGAGAAGTCTTCTGGTGTTAACCGTCCTAACGAGATGCTTCGGAGAAACCCTTCCACGTGGCTTCCTGCGTGAAAGCATTGCCCTCTTAGGAAGTCGGATTTTTAGTTTTGGTTCCAGTCCACGGGACTGTTCGACCTCCTTTCATGAGGAAGAGGGATTTTCCCTCGCCCTTGCCGTCAGGCACACTTCTCCGGCCTACTCCTCAACCGCGATTTTCCTTGCGCAAGAAGGCCCCTTCCTTCTACTTTGCTTAGGATGCGGCGCGCATGCTTCCCAGGCCACACCGCGCATTTTTTCCCCCTTTTCTTTCCCACGCGGGCGACCTTCTTGCCGCGGTACAAACCCTTTCTTCTGCTGATCAGTCCTTCGTGTCAGGGGCTTGGTCGCCAGCAGGAGTTTCTTGTCGTTACACGTCGAATGTTTAACCAGCCGCTGATGGCTGTACCTTTTTTTACTAGAAAGAAGATGCCACTTCCCGAAATACTATGAGAGTCGCGGCACATGCTGCTTGCTTGACGTACAGGTGGATTTCTTTTCCATGGCACTTGTTTTTACTTGTAGAACGTAGTCATTCATGATGGAATTACTTGCCTGCCCCTCGGCGTCTCCTTACTCGGGAAATGTGGTCTCTTTGACCATTTTTCGCTGCCCGCCTTTTCCCCTCCCCTGACAAGGGTTTTTATGCAAGATGCCACTCTGGCCGCGGGGTCCTCCCCGATACTTTTCCATTCGACGAGGGCCTGGAGACACTGTCTCAGTGTTTTCCCCTTTCCCTCGTCCTGCTCTCATTTATTCCCCCAGATGTCCATGCCTCCCATCTTTTTGGCCGACTTTCTCTGCGGTTCCTGACTTGAGCTGGAAGTGTGTTCGCCTTTTTGCGAGTTGCGCCTGAGGGCCTCATATGCGGGGGCGGCTCCTTTAACGGTGCTGAGGTCCTGCCTCGTTCCCGTTTTCGGAAAACGAGGATCTGAACCCCCACCTTTTAAGGTGACGGATTGTAGTCTTGAGGGCCCGTAGTGTTATGGCGACGTTTCGCTTCGAGAACTTCACGTTCTATGTTGTCAACCGCATGGTTTCCCCGCCCTTTACTAGAGCCGAAGTGTTCCTTGTCATCTCTCCTCTTTCCCACTTTCCTATGACAAGGACATTAAGGAGCTGTCTTTTACCTTTCCCACCAACCTGAAGGTGAACATCCTTGCCGTCTCGTCGTGTTCTATAACTTAGCCATTCCCTCCCAAATGCCCTACACTACACTCCCCGCCCGCCGGGGTCCTTTTCGGTTGTCTTTCTGCCGCGCCTGCAAGGCCAGGTTTTCTTATAGGGTAAGAGAGTTAGCCGCCTCCCTCATCGCGGCCTTTTTCAGAGAGTCTTCCATCATCAGCAACATTTTTATAACTCCAGCTTCAATCTGTAATGTCCCCTCTTTCGTAGTCAACCCCCGATGGAGGTCTCCTGCATCGTAAGAATTTTTCTGCCATAGGAGCGCTATACGAGCTGTACTAGGATATTACTGTTCCAGTCTCAGTTTAGGAGCGCGCTTTCCTTGGCCAGTAGTCCCGAACTTGTATCCCTATTCGGTTCCTGATGTCACTCTTCCCGGTGGACCCGTTTCCATCTGGGAACCGTTTTTTTTCTCGGTTATTAAGGCCAGCAGCTTTTTTCGGCACGTGCGGAAAGCCCCGCCTTGCCCAGACGCCGCGGAATCCTTGTCCTTCCTCGCAGCCATTTTTTTCTGCTCCGAGGGTTTTCTTGCCTCGGCGTGCTACGATTTTTTCGACCTGTAAATCCATCAGCGCGTTCACCGGCGATAATCGTAGGCCTTTCTTTCCCCAAGGCGGAACAGTCCCCCTCTTTTATAAAAGGATTTTGTCATGCGCCTTTTCGAAGAGTGCGCCATGCATCGACCTTTAGCTGCGCAGCGGGTGGTCAGACCCATCCCCTCAAGCGCCAGATCAAGTAGGATTCCATGACAGTCTCTCGACATGTAATCCTAACTTAAGCTTTGACTTCTAGGCAGGCCTACCGTGCATGTCTCCGGGGTTTTCCTTCTTCCGCAGGGCCAGCTCTAGTCGTTCTCCACATTACCGTTTCAAACTGCCCCCGGCGCGTTCCTCCTAGCTTGCGGCATAGGTTCCCTTTTTTTTGTAATCCTAAGACTCCCGAGATGCCCCCCCTCTCCCTCGTGCAGTTCATTTACGCGGGCGTCCGTGTCCTCGGCATCAACGAAGGCTGGCGGTCCAGCTTTTACTAAACTTCCTCGCACCGTACGAAAAGGACGTTTTTCCCCGTTCCTGGGTAAGGTAATTTTTCTCCGCGAGAGACCTCTATTTACCCGCTTGCCCCTACGACATTTTCTTAAGTTGACCTCTGGTTGAGCCTAGAGGAACTCTTAAATTTTAAGAAATTCCTCCCCCAGCTTTCAATCCTACCTCTTACCCGCATGCTAGACCAGCGGAAACGACGTGGTTTCAGAAGACTGTGCACTTCCAAATACCCTCCTTTTTTTTTAGAGAGATGGTCGTTTGTCCTCTGCCCGCCTGACCCTCGTGCCTCTGGCGAGCGCAGCCCGTTCTTCGCCCTGGCGCCGCGGTTCTTTTTTGACCAGGAGTATCACGCTGAGAAGTTCCTCCTCGGTCTTGCCATTCGGACCTACGTACATTCGTGTTGGTCCCGAGTTCCTCGATGGCGAGCAACCTTTTCCCCCGGTAAAGTGGGGGCCCGCCTTTCCATGTCCTAGTTAGTTAGGCAGATTTGACTCCAAGGATGGAGGCCGCTTGAGTCCCTCTTTTTTTTATTTCTGCTCGGACAACCCGTCCCTCCCGAGAGAAGGTCATGCACGAGGGCACTCTAGATCACTTTATGATTTTTTAACGCACGGCCAGGTTCGGCCGTGTTTAACCAGTTCCCGGATTTTGCAGAGAACGCAGTGGTAGTCTGGGAATGTGAGGTCTCCTGAGAGCGAAAGGCTGGAAGCCGGGGTTGCCGTCCTGGCCTTCTTTTCAGGCAAAGTATCTTGTCCCCGCGCCTTCAACCTCTTCAAGCTTTTCTCGCCCTTCCTGAGAGAATGTTCCCCAGATAATCCTGATCTTTGAGCGGAGGTTCAGCCTTTCTTACCCACAATCACTATCCCGTTATGTTCTCTTTCGCTGGAGTCTAGGGTCCAGACTTTCCCCGCTGTCTCTGATCGTATCTTGCCTGTTTTTCAAGAAGGCCTCTTGTTCACGTTCGAAGACTTCCCTTCTCGATGATCTCCTGTTTCCTTCTCTCAACTCCAGATGCACTCCCTACCCATCTCTGTATACTGTCTTTTCCTGAGCTTCTTGGAAGTACACTTTTTTTCCCCCCCTAGTTTTCCACTGGAGTTCATTCGGGCCGGGTCGTGACACCTCTGTCTCTTCTTTAAGTACTTGTCCCTCAGTCCCCTTTTTTCTTCCCCCCGCCAGTGGACCAGGGGACCCGGCATCTTCCTCTCATTATCTCTACCGCCTCTCCTCAGGGTCTCTTTTGCCACCTCGCATTTTTCTTTTCCGCGCTGAAAAGCTAATTTTCATTTTCTCCTGCCTGTCTCCTTCCAAGCTGTAATACCTGTATGTATGCGTTCTTCTCCCCCCCATTCGCCTCCCCTTTGGTATACTCTCAGGCCCTCCTTTTTTTACTTGAGATGGGAAGTCGTGAGAAGTTTTTGAGGATGATCGCTCCCTCGCTATCTTCGGGGTGCTTTATTTTTGCTGTTCCCCTTAAGGTTCGGGCACCTTTCTTGTCCTCTTCCTTACACGGCGTTGTTAGTCTTCTTATTAATGGGGCGTGTCCTTGCACCCCCCCCCTTTCGGAGAAGGAGGTGACCGACGCGACCTTTCCCCTTGGTCTGTCAACCGTATTTTTTCAGCACTTTTTTTTCTCTGAGCGGCAGGACTTAGGCATTGTTCTTCTTCTCTTTCACGGTTTGATCTCTCTCCCAGGCATTCAGTCTTCTGACTTCTCCACCCCGTCCGGTGTCCACCTTTCCGTTCCTTTTTCATCTCCGTCCTTTCCCCCGGTCCGGACCAGATACAATGACCTACTACCCCCTACCGCCTGTGGTACTTCTCTTTGTCCACTTCCATTCGTTCGGGTGACCGCGGGGAAAGCGAGTTCTTCATCCAGATTTCCCCCCTTTCCGAATGACCCTCTCCTCTTCAGTCATCGTCCTCCAACCGCAACGTTATGCTCCCTTCCCTCTTTTCCCGTCCGTGCTTAAATGGGCCTCTCTCCAGTAGTCCAACCTTTTCTTTTTCATGTTTTAATTAGACTTCCTTCGCCTATTAGCCGTATCCCCGAGGAGACATGCTCCATGTCCCTCTTCCCCTACCTTGAAAGTAAAAATTTTCTTTCCTATGAAGAAGAATGTTTTTTCCTCTTTTACCGGTCGCAAGAGACATTTTTCTCGGCGGTGAGTTATGGCAAATATGAAGGTGAGTTTCCCCCCTGCTCCCATGGCTTTCTTTTTTTAGTAAGGCCCAGCAGACTTTTTTATTTCTGTTTGTCAACCGACCCATTCGGGTGCAGTCAGCCACGTGAAGCCCCCCTCCTGAACAGCTACTTCCTAGATCCTGACTCGGCGGTGTGTAGGCGTGCCGAGTAACTCTTTCCCCCAGCCAGAAGATACCTTTCTTTTGTAATAGATTGCTTTTCTCAAAAAGCTTCATTTTCTAGCTTTTCTTTTTCAAGCTTTCGGTTTTTTACCCTCCTGTTATCGGCGCCAGTGACCCCTGCCTTCTGCAGAAGGGTGCCTCCTTATGCCTCAAGGTAGAAGATAGGATTTTTAGGATGAAATTAGAAATTGTCCTCCCTCAATTTGGAAGAGGTACAGGAGAGTCGGCCACCCTGCTGTCCGGAGAGCCCGCGTCCTATTCTACATCTTATTCGCACATTCCATTTAAGTACGGCCGGCGGGCGCGGCCCTCCTAAGAGGGACTGGTTACCCCATTTCCCTTATAGATTTTTTGATGCCCCTTCCTTAATCCCCGAGCAGTCTACGGACCTCCTCGTAGGACCTTTTTGAGTAAGAGTCTTACTCTCCTATATGCGGCCGCCAGAATGGGACGTACACCTGCTACTCCCCTTCTTCCCGGACGTTTTCCCCCGTTTACCGTGTACTGCCTGCTCGCCCGCAACGAGGGAACTCGCCCCTCCACCAGCAATGTTCGTCAGGTTCTTATGGAAAGCATCGGGATGGCCTCTTCCCCCTTCCCGGAATCCTCGAAGCGTTTTTTTTTGGCTCACCAGCGGCTTGCCCGCAGTTCACTAAGTGGACTTGCCGCCCTACGTTTTATACCCCAATTTTTTCCTCTCTTGGTGTGAGGAGAGATTTCCCTTCCCGTCTGACTAGAAACTTTCCTTTCTTCCCCGATTCCTGCGCGTCTGCAGGGGAAGCTTTCTTTATGTCTTGAACCGGATACCCCATTAAGAGGATTGCACATTGCCTCCTTTCCCCGTAGGGCGGTTCCCCTCTTGTCTTTTCCGATCTGCCTGAATTGGTGGGAAAGAATATGGCCTTTACGTAAGCGGGCAGTACTGACAGGTGGAAGGATCTTCATCACGCAATCTCCTTCTCTTGATGTCGCTTACACTGCCCCCTTTCAGCACGTTGCCGGTCATGCACTTGGTGAACCCCGGTGTCTTAATGATCGCCCTGCTGATCATCACTCACGGAAGGGCGGCCCCAGTCTGGCACTGACGTTCCCCTTTCGGATGGAGGGTTCCTGAAGACTTTTGGCCTTATCCAGAATGTTCTCAGACCCGATAGTTTTGGCGTTCCCTCTATTTGAACGGAGACGGACGTATATTTCTGACGGAAGATCAATTCACACGAGCCTTTTTTTCTTTCCGGACCCTCTGACTTGACTTTCCCCCCATCCTATACTGTTCCTCTAGTCAGAAGGAGGCAACCCTCTTCAATAGATGACTGTCTCGGCACTTCAGATTTCTAAATGTATCTTTTCCCCATTGATCGTGCTATAGGAGGATTTCTCTTGACCATTGAGATTTTCACGTTCTTAGATAGGTCACAGCTGCTTATGGTCCGTCCCGGGGCCTGAGAAAGCCCCTCTGCACCCCCCCTCCCAGATGAAGAGAGATTTCTCTTTTGAGCGGCGGATCCCAATTTTGATTTGGTCACCCTCTACCGACTGGGGATGTCCGTAAACCTCCCTTTCATCCGGATACTAATCTCTCAGTGACCCCGACGGCAGATTAAATTTGCCAGGGAAAACCTTTGTCCCCGGGGAGGCCAATCGCCTTTTCGAAATAGACCTTTCCTCCCCTTTTCTAAGTCGCCGTTTAATACTTTTGGAACCTCTCTGTAGTGGAAGCTGAAAAGATAAGGCCCTATTCGTGCCTGGAGCAGTCTCCAGAGTCTTTACTATCCGTCCGGATCCCCCTCTTCCCGTATGACACCCTTTTTGTTTACATCGGCCCTGACTCCCCTGATTTAGTGATGGAAGGGGTGAGAAGCGGTGCTTTTTTCTTCTCTCCTGGAAGACGATATCAAGGTCTCTTCGGTGTATGACGCGCCCTTTGGTAAATGCCTCCTGTTGGCATAGTAATGAGTGTTAAGTCTTGTAGTAGTAGGCCTCGTCGTGTCTGGATTCTTCTCGGAACCTCCCTTCCAAGGTCGACTGTTGGGCCACTCGACTTAATTAATT
>Ga0179591_1156029_pt1 | contig 18810 bp, 18 predicted proteins | sample CZOMad2_1_08_16f_FD_182891 | JGI IMG/M metagenome (GOLD analysis project Ga0179591, IMG submission 182891) | Vadose zone soil fungal communities from Angelo Coast Range Reserve, California, USA - CZOMad2_1_08_16fungal (PacBio error correction) | ecosystem: Environmental > Terrestrial > Soil >... | reverse complement strand
TGAACCCCTTATTCTTCTAACCGACCCTTACAAGCATCGTCTTTACGTACCCTTCCACCCTGTAAGCCCAACCCTCCTACAAACAACGTCTTCCCCCCCCCCCGTATAAGCAAACTACCCGAATTCACCCTTTACCGGTTTTCTTGGCCCTTTGGTTCTCCCTCTTCAGATTCAGATGCCTTTGCTGACCACCCCCTAATCGATGGACTTTACGTCAGCCCTCCGCCTCTACCACGTAGAGTTTTACGGTTCCCCCACGCTCCCTTAGGTTTATCCGCAACGCCCCCGCCTTAATTGGCACAACAAATTCAGCAACCCCTCAGTTTTCCTTTGAAAAGGACTGGAACAACCAATCCTGGAGCCCCCTTCCCTCTTTTTCCCTCTAACCTGTTGTTTGTTGAGTGTCGTGCCTCGGTTTTCGCTCCAAACTCTTTTACCTTTTGGTTTACGCCGCTGGCCGAAATCTCAAGTGGCGTTTTCCCCACTTGAGGGTGGTTTTGTTCCGATTTTGTTATAAGTTTGCTTTGTAAAAGCTCGTGGTAGGCTTAGGCCATGCGAGACTTCAATTTTCCCCGTGTTTTAGGGTGCGCCCGTTGCCTCTTTCCTGCCCATGAGTGCTTAATGCTTTTTTACCTGTAACACGCTGTGACTTCTTGTTACAGTTGGTGGTGACGACTGTCGTTTTCTATTGTGGGGAGGAAGATTTTTCGGCTCCGAGTACACAATCCCCTATTTTTCTCTTCTTTTCGACTTCTGTGAAACGGCAAGTTGTTCCCCTTCCCAGCCTAAAGTACACACCGGCCCCCTAGAGTTTATTCTTCAGTTGCCCGTTCGAAGGCTTGTTTCTCCTCTTCGCTTTTTTTTCTCGTTCTCACAACCCTTCGTTACTCCGTTGCCCCCCTGCCCTTCGCAGCGATGAGTAGGTCTCCGAATTTTACCTCAAGTTGAAGGTCTAGGCTGGTTTTTTCACCTCCATTTTCGGAGATATGTCTCGCTAGAGTTTGGGATCTTGTTGCCCGTCTTTTCCATTCTCTTTTTTCACCTTCTGGAAGACGGACGGTCCGCCCTGCGTAAGGTGCGGTGAGATGTCTTGCTCTTTCACTGGCCCTTGATAGTTTTGTGAAGTTCCCGAGACCCAACAGATTTTCTGATGTCAGAGCACAGTTCTTCCCCATGCCGTTCGAAGACTGATCCGTCAGGTCTACGGCAAGTTTCATCGTACGAATATCCCCCATCCCCCCCCCCCCCTAGTTCCTGCGTCTTCATGAAGCTATTTTTACTCAGTAGTGACCCAGTTCAGCATCCCCTTTTCCCCGCTTTTCTTGTTGTCACCATTTTTTGGATTTTATCTTCCTTTCAAGACAACCACATCATTCCGTTGATTCAGCTTGCGGTGAACACACGATTTTGGATACCTTCCCTTCCCTAGATTGCCGAGATCTACTTTCCCCAGCTTAAGAAGTCTGTTTCTGGTCAGGCAGTGTGCGCTTCCGATTTTTCCAGTTGTCCACTCAGGACCCTTCAGGGTCACCTTCCTGGTGTTAATTCCCCTCACGTACAGATCCTTTGGAGGAAATTTTTCCCTTTGGAGAACTGCACCGCCCCTCCCTCTGAGGGTTGTTGGTTGCTCTCGTTCCCTTATGCACGTAGCTTTGAATTCCCCCCCAGGAACTGTGACTGCTCTGTTCCCTATGAACCCGTGGGACTTGATTTGTTCTTCCCCCGGCTGAGGTAGAATCCCCATTTGCCAGATTTGAGTATTACTTCCCCGTTCACCTCTTAATTTTGTTTATTTCCGGCTTAGTCTACGGCCATCTTTTATTTGCGGTTTTTCTCCGGCTTCCCCCTCTCTCTGAAGTTGCCTGACGATGTTGCATCACACCACTTCTTCGAGTTGTTCCTTCACCTCAGAAAGAAGCCGTCGCACCGAGATCTTCAACTTCTGCCCGTAACAATCATGGCTCGTGTAGTTCATTTAATTGTCCCCCTTCTTGGGATTTTACGCGTCTTTTCTACCCCAAGAGTGTTCTTTGTAAATTTTTCCAGAGAGGCTTTTCTCGTTGGTCTCTTAGTCTGTTGAGTCCCAGGAGATCCTCTTTCTCTTCCCCCCCACATTTTTGTTTTGTTGAGCGCTCTCCCTCGTGCCAACACGCCCCGTCGACCCCTTCTCTGGACAAAGTTACCCATTTTGTTTGTCAACGTTCGCAAAGTAAGCAGTACATGCCCTCTTTTTTCACCATTTTAACCTTTTCCCCAAACTCCACTCTAGAAAATTCTTTCCCTTCTGTCCCTGTGCCTGACGATTAGTAAATCCTCTTTCCGTTCGACTTCTTTCTTTTTTGTATATACTTCTTGTGTTATTTATAGGACCTCGGGCTCTCACTCCCTCGCAATGCCCAACTGTCACGCTTCTCCCCATCTTCTTTTTCCACATTGCGTCGGCAACGTATATACGTGCAATTCCCCCGATTGTTTCCCCCTAATGACATACCCCACTCCGTATCCATCCCCTTTTAGATGGATAAGCACCCCATTGACGATGGCAATGGAACCCACTTTCCCCCCCCTTTTCCCCGAGCCAAAACACCCACCCCCCTTTTTTTTTTTTACCCCCCTAGATTGAGGAGTACTGCAAGGTTATCCCGAAACTCCCACTTCTCTTCTTCCCCTTCCCCAAGCTATACTTTCCTGCACGTACTTAAATTTGTCACACTTCATCGGAAACAGAATCTGACCGGTCTCCCTAAATCGTCAACGTCTGGCATTTTTCCTAACGGACAACATCGAATTTTTTTACGATCCAATATTGTGTTTCACAGTCCTTCCCCGCCCCAAGGTCCTCAATGGTGTGTTCGTCGACCCCTCCCCCCCCCCCTTAATCACGTCCCAAAATTCCGGGTGTTCTTGTCACGAGGATCCGCTAGACGCATTTTGACTATTTATTTTTTTTCACGTTTTGCATGGAGTCATTGTTTTTGGGTCGACCGGAAAAGTAATCCCAACCGGTTCATTAAACGAAGGTTTAGTGAACCACAGTTTCGTGAGGTCCCCCTTTAAAACAATCCCTCCTTTTCCCTCTGCCATCGCCCAAGCCCGGCCGCCCCACCATTTCAGTCCCCCCCCTCAGAAGAGTAAGAAAAATGCTCTTCTTCTCCCCTCCAAAATATATACCATAAAGATACGGTGTCCTTCCCCTTCCCCCCTGCTCTGACCAAGTCAACCTTACGTTACAATTTTCTTCGGAAAATAATCCCTCTTGCCTTTCCTGCTGGCAACGGAGTCTGACTTTTTTTTCTAAACCCCCACAACAACGTCATCACTTTTCTCCCTCTTCGCGTGTCAAACGTTCATAGATCCAACCCCTTTTCTGCCCCTTTGTTTACTCGTGCCCCGTTCAACCCCTTGCTTGGGCCAACTCGATCTTATACCGCATCTCCCCCGTGGCCCTAGGATCCGAAACCCTTCCTTTCCCCCCCCTCGACAAGAACCCAGTCCCAACCCCAGATACTCCTTCCCCTTTAACCCTTCGTTTTGTTTTTCTCTGCCCCAGAAACACTGGTCCTCCCCTGAGAAGAAACCCCGTCCCTCCCACCCCCCTCGCTTATCTCGCCATGCCTTTTTTTTTCCCCCGCGCTCCTTCATGTTTCACCCCAAGTATCTCGGCTTACCTTAAACTCCGGCAAGTTTTGTCAAAGACCAGTTTCCTCCCAAGTTCGCCCCCCATCATCCAAAGCAACCCCATTAGGAGCGCCAGCCTCTTCTTCTACTATAAAAGTTGTTGTTGTTTTGAGATATCTCTATGTTTAGAACCATGTTTCTTGGACTGTCTTAAGTGTGACCCCTTTTTTGACTTGATGTGAAACTGGCGTAGTTTGACGTAGCCCTATCTCCCTTTCTTCCCCCAAGGAAACGCTCGTAGTCCGGCTTTTGACCTCCTCCCCCCTCTCAGTACTGTGGGGCTGCTTGTTCTTGCCGTGACAGTTGTTTTACTTACACCGAGTCACAGAGTTCGTTCCTTTTTTTAGTTATTATTTGGTGTTTTAGATTTTTTTGTGCTCGGTTGAGTCTTTAGAGGAACCCATCGGTTTTCGGATGATCCCCAACCTTTAGATTCGAGAAATCGAGTTTCCTTCCTTCCATCGCTCGCCGCTTGAAGTAAATAACGGACCCCCCCGGACGAGATTGTATGCGACTTTACCCCTGCCCCCTCTAGCAGGAGGAGTGTCCTCTCCTTTGTACCCTCTTTTTGATGAGGCCTAATCAAAAAGGTAGACCCTGTGCCATTGTTGACCTGAGTAGGTTGCCGCGAAATTAATGTAAGGCTTTTTTATCGTGTCGAGGACGACACCGTAGTCGGTATTTTCTAATTTGCCGGCTTGGAATGGAGCATCCAGGGACATTCCGCTTTTTTTCAGCCCGAGTAGGGGCTGGAGATGTTCCGGCCTATCATGTTGATCTTTCTCGTGAGTTGCCCCCTCCATCGTCAACACGCCTTGGTCTCTCCCCCGCGTTGCATTGAAAAATGATTTTTACCGAGATGACGTTCCGTTATCCTCCCGTCCAATGAATCGGAATCCCCATTAACCAGTGCCCATCCCTCAAGGTTCCAGTAAGATGACTTCATTTTGTGACACCCTAGTCAACGAAACTAACCTTTTCTCTTTGTGTTGGAGGAGCCTGTATGCTCCCCCACACCATTTTTATCAGTGGCTGTTGATTACGTTTTACAGGTTTTGACCCCCCCCCCTTTTTTTTTCTTTCTCCGTTCACTCCTTTTTTAACCGCGATATCCCCCCCCCTTCCTACTTGTCCAGAGTGTGAGGGAGTTACGCTAGTACTGTTGGATTGACGTTGCTGTCCCGGAACCCTGAGCCCAGGTATCGCTGGTTTGACGTTTTAATCCGTAATCGACTTTGGCAAAGGAGTGCCTTTTCCCCTCTCCTGCGGCTTTGGTTTTTGTTGCGTGTCCCCCCCTTTCTTTTCCTTAGTTACATTGCCAAACATGCAATTTTCTGACCTCTTCCCATCTGATTAAGTTGGACTGTGGTATTTTTTTTCTCCATCCCATCGTTTCAGTTGCCGGATACTACGTACGACCAATAATGTTGTTGCGGTTAGGGGAAGACAGTTCGTTGGGCATTTGTGTACCAACTGGATATTTCCCTCGACGATACTCTAAAATGTTAATCGAAACCACCCTTTCTGAGGACGCCTGCACAGCCCCCCCTCCCCGAGACAGACGCTAGCCCATTATTTCTTGAAGCCCTCGGGTGCACCTATCACCCCAATCAATTCCGATCTTTTCTCCCAAGTGTGGGCGACGTTTCCTTTTTTTTTTCCCACCTTTTTTTGTGTTCACTTGTCCAGAGCTTTCGCGTTTCTGTTCTTTTTCGGTGATGAAAATTCGACGTCCTATATCTTTTCCCTCCTACTTCATGTTGTTTTGCGATCTCCCCCTCTATTTTGCACCCTGACAGCGATCCATTTTTTCCATCCGCGCGAAATTTGACCCCCTTTTTTTTTTTTTCCCCCTCTTCAAGACGCAGTAAACCCAGTTTTTGGTAAATGATAAACTTCCACACGCATTTTCTTCTCAGTGTGACGGAGTTTTGTCACGTAAGCTGGACGATCGTTCTTTCCTTAGGTTTCTTCGTCTAGACGACTCTGTTGTCCTTCTTTTAATAGGGCTCAGATTCCCCGGTCAGCCCCCCCCTTTCCCCCAACTTCTGGCGTCGCCCATACTCAAATTAAACCACCACTATTTTTTTCTTGAACGCCTCCTTGTCACGTTTCCAAAAGGTAGAGACCCCCCAAAATAAGTCCCCCCCACAATCTAACACGAGCTTGTCTTTCTTTCAAAAATGAAGTTGGCCAAGTGGTCCTCGCCCCTCAAAACTCTAGGAGTCAACAAGCCTCGAAACACACCCACCCAAACCCCCCTGTTATTTCTAGTAAATCTAACACTTCCCTCCGACCATAGCAAAACGGAACCCTTCACCAACCGCCCCCCACCCCCCCCTGTATGATCAGGTTCCCAGCGCAACTTCAAACGACCTCTTCAAATCTCTTGTTGGACCCCGTGACAATTAATGCTATATTCACGGCCCACCCCCATACCTGGAACCACACCAGAGATCCGCAAGGGCAATATATATCACCTCCCGTCGCCCACCATTAACATTCTATGAGAAGGGGTCACAGAAGACGCTTACCTTCAAATTGACGATAACGCTACCTCTCTAAAATTATCCGCTTCCCAGCTGCAAATCTAACTTCTCCGCATCATCCGAAGTTCACAGGACACTGACCACCTGCCTAGTGTTAGTCACACAGAACAATATTCACCCACCCCAATTGAAAGAAAAGATTTACGGTCGATTTCATACGGTTACGTCGGCTTGCTGATTTTGACTTGTACTTAGACAGTCTTTCGAGTTCCTTTCTACTGACGGGGCATGGGTCTATTTCTCCGGGGCCCCCTCCTTGGCCCGTGTATATTTTCAGGGCTCACTCCTGTATTGGCCCTCATAGACTTTCCACTTCCCAAGCAAAATCGTCAGGCGAGATGTTGAGTGCGTGGATTCCCAACATTCTTTCACTTTCGTAACCTGATAGGCGTACAACCCCTGAAAGACTACACCGGACGCCAAGTCGCAACCCGATTTTCTTCTCGTACGCCATTCAAGTACTCTCAGCTTTGCTTTTTTCCCACTCTATATCCTCAAAAAGAATTTTTGTAGTCCTCGACCATACCTCCTTCCCCCCTTTAAAAGTAACTTAGATTGAAAAGATTTCAATGCTTGAGCTGGAATGGACCTCATCTCTGGTTCTGATACTCAGAACCCCCACCTTTTAATATGAGACCCCCTGATTTAGTGTGCAACCGTCATCTCCCTCCCTTTGGTGTTTTAATTTATTTCCCCTCGTTCACACCGTATAAGGTGTGTACCCTACGCCTGCGTCACCGTTATTGGCCTATACCAAAACCCGCTTTTACTTACCCCCCTTATCGTACCCGCACACCTTTTCCCCCCCGAAAGAAACTTACCGGTAATACGGTGAACCCTGTGTCACCCTCGTAATTTTTCCTTGCCCCCAGGATTCAGGTGAGCCAACCCAAAAAGATAATCGACTTTCATTTTCCCATACCTTTCCCTCACTTAAAGAACTTTGTACTGCTTTTCCCCAGCTTCAGCGTCCTCCAATCTCCCCAAGCGCCGTTGGTACACCGACCAACGTTCCCATCGTTAGAAACTTGTAAACTCCTGCCATCCACCCACCATTGTCCCCAAAAAGTACATCCCTCATACTTGTAATATCCTTTGTTTTTTTTCCTTCCCCTTTTGCTCAAGCTTGTTTGTCCTGTGTTTCTCTCTTAAAGATTGCTGACCGTGGAGTTGCACCACTGGTATTCTTTTGCTTTTATTCTAAGTCTATAAGTTTTCACAGGCATTTGTCCCCTCGGCGGACGTGCTTACTGGCTGAGAAGTACAACTTCATACTCTGGTTTTGGCTGAGACTGTTTGAATCCCTCTTCCCTTTTTTATGAAGACCGTGACCCACCGCCGTAATGAGGGATGAAGGGTTTTTCTTTTATTCTCGTGTTGGACCAGCTTTCTTTTTCTGTTTTGGAGGACAGAGGTTCCGGATTGGCACTACCGAGGTTCTCCGTGGACCCCGTCCTGATATATTTGCACAGAGTCGTTCCCGATCCCTCTTAAAACATTGCAGCGAGGTTTTGTAGGCTATGAGTCTTTCCGCCCAGGCTAGGCAGTAGCCTTGACGTTTTTGTTTTTATTTCGTATCTAAACCATCTCGTTTCCTTTTTGCAGATACGTCGCCATCGTGTTTTTTTGCCTTCCGCAGTTTCCCCTTGTACCCACATTTTATTGGAGCGGGGTAGCTTAAGACCCCGTCTCTGTATTGGCAGTCCTAGCCAGTGTGTTTGCCTTCTTTCCCCCTGCCCTTTCTAAGGAGTCCGCTCCTCGGCCTTATGGTCGGTCTTTCCCATTTTCGGGGCGTGGGGCGGATTTCGAAGCCACGTAATGGCTCTTCATTTGACGTTAACAGAGGAAAGTTTCTGACCAGCTATCCCTCACTTTCCCCCTTCCGACCGTTCGAAGAGATGCTTCCTTTCCCCTCCCAGGACCTGTAATCTTCTCCCTAAAGGTTCCCATTCACATCTTCTTCCCTAATCGAACGACAACGTCACGAAGTTTTGAAAGTAGAGATATACCCCTTGTTATCTTTCCGGTCATGGGTTTGACTTGATGTTCGTTTGCTCCCCCAAAAAACTATTTCCTTTCGATGATATTCCGGTGACCACGGGAAAAAAAAAACTTTTTCTTTTCCACCAAGTCGATGGTGCCGCGACTAGACCTGTCACCCCCCGTTGAATAGTGGCTGCTTCGTCTAGTCTGTTCCGTATGACCGTTGCCTTAAGGACGTTTCATGCGAAGTCTCTTCCTATATCCGTTAGCCGGCTTTCTTTTCTTAGCCACTACTATGTAGTGGTGTGTTTCTTTTTTACCGGAGGAAGTCGTCCCTGCCCCCCAACGCGCCTTTTTCCTATCTCAATATCGATGTCAGTGGATTGAGGTCCTGCTTTCTCCCCTCCCCCCCTTCCCTTGAAGTTGCCGCGAGATCTTTTCCCGTTTTGCCGGTGAGGATGTAGAATGATATTTCCTGGTGATCCGTTTTTGTGTCAATCGTCATCCCATGCAAGTGCATTACGAGCATAAACCCCTTCTCCTTTACAGACTAACCCCCGCTAAAGCCACCCGCTATTAGTCTCCTGTAGTCAGTCTTCCAAATCATTTCTGCCTGTCTTTTCCGTCCCCCAAAAGAGGGCTGGACTTCCTTTGCGCAGTTTTCACCAGCTTTTTAAACTTGTCCAGCTTTGAGGATATGAGTTGTATTCTTCCCCTTTCGGAATTTTACTTTTTCCCGGTCCCGACTGTAGATATCCTCTCCTTTTCTCCCCCCTGTTTTGTTTTTTATCATCTCCTAATCCTTGGTTCTCCACTGCCCCCACTATCCCCGTAAAAAGTTGCCCCCGATGTTTTTTCCCTTCAGTCACGCAAAAGACGAGTCATCCACGCTTTGGTAAACACCCTTTCCCCTCCCCCCCCATCCCCAATGGAAGATTTATATCTCTACGGCTTGTATTAAAGAATAATTGATATAGCGGCCTTATTCTTTTCTTTTTTTGTTCCTACGACTGCAGTGTGTTATTGTTTTCTATTTTTTCCAATTAATTCCCGGATTCTCTCCCCCTACTTCGCTAAGAAATGACCCCCACCGGTTTTGTACCTCTTTCCCCCGGACCACAACCTGGTTCGGCAACTTTCTCCCCTGCCCCTAACTATTTGCTTCGCCCTACGGCTGACTCCTAACCCAACTCCCCCATTCATCGGAACCGATTGCTTCCTTTCCGTTGTCCCTTTGAACTGACGGTCCCTTTGCCCCTCCCACCCCCAAAACAACCTCCTTCTGTCGTCTTCCTTTTCTCCGAACGTCATTTTACTCAAAGCCTTGACTTCCCAAATTACCCGCTGATAACGCTCCCCTTTTCACCACCTTTCCTCGCACCTCTTCTTTCATCCAGAACATAGGCAAAGTGCCTGGCAATTTTTTAGATAGCTGCAACCTTTCTTCTCTTCCAAACATCTTTGTCCCCTTTTTTTTTTCCCCTATACGCCAATGCAATGTCATGGTTGTTCGTTTCATGACCTCTCCCTCAAACCCATCTTCTCCCTCCCACTATTTTTTTCGATGATCCATGTTCACTTCTTCTCCTCCTGCCTAAGAATGGGCTATATTTATGGTCACCTTTTTAATGGAGTCAGATTATGGCGTTTCTACCCTTCCCTTCCATTTTTGCTGAATTTCCTTTCCGGACACGCGGGAGAGATCGTCCGTTTTCCTGATATTTGATTCCCCCAACTTACAATCCACTCTCCCCCTGACTTTCCCTCGCCCCCCCAAAGCCCCGGACGCCCATTCGGCCTTCTTCAGTCATAGTTCCGCCAAATTTTTTCTCTCCTCCTTCCCCCTCCTTTATTTAACCCAGCTACTTTCCGCTCGACACACGCCTACCAGCCCGTCCCTTAATTTCCACTTCGGGCACCGTACTAACGCTGGCCGGCATGTTACGGAAGTATCAGGGTTATTCTCCCATGAACCCCCCACAACGCCCTTCTGGTACCGCCTCCTTCAGCGGTCAACTTTTCCTACCCCCCCTCGTCCCTTTTCACGTTGTTTATTTCCTTGCAACCCCTGTTCAACACTCTACTCTTTCTTCTAGAAACTAGGGATTGTGCCTCGGGCCTTTTCCCCCCACGTTAATCCCAACGAATCTCCTTCCCCCCCCAACCCATTCTCAGTCCCCCCCGCATACCCTTTTTCCCAGGATGTCACGTGCGGCAAGCATTCGCTTCCAAGATGTGCAACTACCCTCTCCAAAACCACCACGCTCGCTTTCCTCCTTGACCTGCAGATACACATTTCGGATCCCTGGGAAAAAAGTTTTATTTCTTCCCTCCCTGCCCACCGAGCAGTGGAACGCCAGTGTCCCACTAGTAGCACAGGTCCCGCCGGCCAAACCCCTTGAATCCCTCACGAGATCTATACGTTCATCACGTTATTTTCTTGATCGCTCTCCTTTTTTGTCTTTTTTTCCCTCTTTGGAAGGGGTTTCCGCTGGTAACCTTGAACGCTGCCCGTTACCTAGCGGTTGGTCCTTTTTCTGGAGAAGCTCTACCTTTTTTACCAGGGTTTAAAAGTTTTCCTGGCGTAATTTTTGCGATCCTCAACTATGTCTTTGTTTCGCGCCGTTACTTCCTCTGAACATTTGTTCTTTCCCCGTACTGTAGGTGATGACCGGTCGTGTCTTTGAGCGGTGTGTTGCTTTTCTTTGGGGATTAACAGCGTGGAGTCTTCCCATCGATGGGTTTCTTTCCGAGACGATAGAGTTAACCGGCTTGTGGGGGTGTTTGCCGACCTTTGACAGAATTTGTTACAAATAACGGCCACGCGAGGTTTTTTGCCGACTTTCCTTTTCCCGTCAGCCCTGCCCCCCTGCGGTTTCCCAGGGTGGTGTCTGAGGATTTAAAGTCGACCCAGTTGCCCAAGTCAAGCTTCCCTCCTTAGTCCCCCCCCTTTCCCCCCTAAGTCCAGTTTCCCTTTCCTTTGACTGGTCTTTTTGTGTTCGTGACGACCCCCGTTATGGGATCTTAGTGGGCCCCTTCTTGCCTTAATATATGTGTTTTCGCTGACACTACGTTCTTTCCCGAAATTTTTTTCTGGTCCCAGAGCTCGAATTTCCTGCGAAGTATTTGCCTATTTCCTCTCACAGTACCTTTGATGCCCCTTTGCCTGACCTTGCACCTTCTCCCATTTACTTCTCAGGTCGCTCCTCCAATGCAATCGTCCTCCCCCCTTGCCCAATCACATAATGTTTTTTCCGTCCATCATCGCCCTTCTTTCCTACCTGCTCCCCAGATACTCTTGGCTGTCTTTGTTGGAGGAGCTGTTATTTGCCCCCTCTCTTTCTGTAGCTACCGGAACCAAGCTTGTGAGCCCGTTCCTCCAGCGATTGACACGTCTCCCCCCCGTCCATCAGTTCTCTGTTATTCTTTAGAGTAGGTGCCGATGAAAGTTTCTTTAAGGACCGTTTTCCGGGCGCCCTTATCTTGTCCATTTAACGCAGTTTTTTCCCCCCTCCCTTTTTCCTCCTTTCTAGAGACTGGAAGGGCCCTCTCGCTCTGCTTTGAGATGTTACCAGGATGCCCCCGGATCCATGCCCATTTCCTTTTTTCCCCCTTATAACACGCTTTCCTCTATTTTTGTTAGTGTGTTATTATTCTCCGGGTTTCTACCATTTTTTACGTTTCCTTATAACGTTGGACGAAACAGCTGTTCCGTAGGATTCTCCGACCCCCATTTCCTTTGGGCCCTTTTCGGTCGTCGGAGCCCTCCCCGATAAGTGCCTGCCTGAATTGTATCACCACCTTTCGATGAGAACCTTCTTCCGCACACGTCTTAACTCGCTTCCGAAAGCTGCGCCCCCATCTTCTTCACCATCCGTGGCGATAGTTTTTTAATTGACCCTTTGGATGGACGTTTTTTTCAGCCCTGAAACTGAGTTGTTCCCTTTTTAAAGCGAGAGTTCTCTTGGTTTCCTTTTCGGAAAAGGCGAAAGTCCCGCTCTCTATCTTTTCTCCTCCTTTTTGTCTCTCGCTCGTTGACCACGAACAGACGTCCAACCCCCCCTCCGTCTGGACAAAGCCCCTCTTTTGTGTCCCCACACCGTCCCATCCTCTTCCGCCAATCATTGGTACCCCCCCCCATTAAAGAACCCATCACCAAATGTATTGGTGATCTCTGCTGATGTACCGTCAAGAATCTTGCTCCGCTTTCTCTGTGAGGGGTAGTAGTTTCACCCCGAATAACGGGGTTGAGAATTGAAGTGCAATCGCGATAGATTACTCGTGGATTTTTTACCGCCCCAATCCCAAAGGAATTCAGGCTCACGTTCAATAAGGTGGCACCCCCACCATTCTTTTGACAACGTTTCTCTCCGACCTTCAAACGATTTCGTCTCTCCCCGGGCTATAATTACACCACCTCCCTTCAACTTTCCCCTCCCCGGGAAACTCGTATCCTGCCCCCTGCCGTTTTCCCTTCACACGACGGAATCTGGTCACCTCCAACACCAACACCCTTAATCTTAGGACGAGGCATCTAGGATACAATACTGCAACCCGGCACTTTACGCCCAATTTCTCTTCCAGTCTACCCCTTCACTCCCGCGACCGCGTTACGTCCTTCATTTACCCTTCAATAGTCACGACTAGACACGGCCCAACCCCCGGTTTCCCCGGATCTTTTCTCTCTTCCCCCCCGGTTCACCATGGAACGGGCTGCCCGCATTCTTTTGGTAAACTTCACCCGTCACTCCATCCATAGAATTTTTTTCGTCACAGGAACAGTCTCCAAACCCATTTACCGCCCCCTAGCTTTTCCGATCTTGCAATCCTGTTCTTCGACTAGCCTTGGTTACGACGTGATGGTGACTTGGAGATGGGTCCGATCTGGCCATGGCGACCATCGTCAAACCTCACGATTTCTCCTTTCTACAGATGGGTATTGACCACACCGTTAACTTACTCTTCACAACAATCAAAATCCCTCTTATCTGGAGTCGACACTCGAAAACGGACCCCGGACCCCCGTTTCCTCCGAATCCCCCTCTGAACACGCCTTCTCTCGTCAACCCATCCCCCCCCCCTGCTGGCTCCTAGACACCTCATACGCCCCTTTTAAACCTTACGTTTTCCCTTCACGACTTGACCCCTTTTTGCGACCCCCGGTCCCGGCGGATATGCTGAGGCTTTGATTCCAGCAAAATCAAGCCGTCATCGGCACCCTCCCGTTCCCGCAGACCTGCGCAGGGAAACTCTAAACCTTGAGGTTTTACCAGTCTGCAAGCGTAACACGCTGCGTGTAAACTCGTATTTTTCCTAAACGACTGATTTTATGCTCGTGGATTCCCCCTTCCCTCCTTTCCTCCCCCCACTCCTCTCTCACGCACCCCCTTTGTCCAACAACAGATACTCCCCACCCTTTTCTCCCCCTTTTTACCGGTCCTTTTTCTATCAAAACTTGTCCATACTTTGACACCCGGCACGAGACCAACCCCGTCCTTTTCAGAATTACGAATTCCCGCTCCCCTAGACCTTGTTACAGGCCCTAGTTCACCACCTCCTATTTCTCCGCCACCGCCCCACCTAAGCCAACGACGTTGACAGAACCAACGTTTTCGCAGCTTCCAGTTCGTTACAAAACCCATATTTTCCCCGCTCTTTCATATCTATTCTCCTCCTCCCAATGTGTTTTTTTCGCTCGCTTATTCTCGCGGTTGGACTTAAGATTTTTTGGTTGTTCCCCTAGGGAGAACCTACTTCCTTGCTGAAAATGGGGGTTTCCCTTGTAGATAATTTTCCCATGGATACCCTATAGGGCGTGCCTTATGGAATGTTCTCCTCCCCGCTTTATTTTGGTGGTAGAGTCCTTCCTTCTCTACAACGTGGTTTGATTTTTCAACCGTTAACTTCCCCCGTTAGTGTTTTTAGGCATGATAGGTGTTTACGAGGGTGGCTTTTGTTCGAGTCGTGTGTTCTTCCCCATTTTCGTATACCCCCCACTGCTTCCCACATCAAAGATTTCAGAAGTTAGACTATCTGATTTTTAACTCAGAGGATCTCATGTCCCCCGTAAAACGACAGGTAGCGGATTGCGATACGTTGAAATCGACCGGCGGGAGCTTTTCTCTCCGTTTTGTTTGCTGAGGATAAGACCCCCCGATCCTTTCCCCCGGCCAAGGCTCCCCTCGAGAGTCGGTTCTCCTGACGTTTCAGGTAAGAGGTTGAAGTCTTTCAGTCCCCTGGCTCGTTTCTTCGGTCTCTCAACGTCCCTCAAGCAAACGCGTACCCGTATATTTCCACCTCTCGGACCCTAGCGAGCAGATCCTCTTTTCTTAAGACCTGCTACTCCCCGCTTGAGGAAACCAATGTTCCGCCCGCCGCTCTGGTGCCCCGCTTGCCCACCACCTCGTTTGGATCTCTGCTGGTGTGGTCCCCCCCCCGCTACCACCTAATCTGACCGATCTAGTTTCTTCGTTCTTATTAGACAGTACCCGTTGCAAGGAAAAGCTTTTGACTGTTCATACGTGGGACCAGTGCACCTTTTGAAGCAGTATCTTTCCGTTTTCCCTTCGACCTCTTTGCCCGTTAATGGCCCCCCTCCAACCGTTGTGCCCGAGTAAACATTAGTTCCCCGGCGTCGTCATCGACCCCTGCGGCTCGCAATTAGAACTTTATTCTCGACCCAAACTATAATATGCTTGGATTTCACTTTGTTTTAGGAGCTGTCTATTGCTCAACACACCATATCTTTTGGCGGAGACTATTGGTTTTACCAAATGGATTACGGGGCGTGATGGTTTGTCCCAGTATCCTCACAACACCACGCCACCACGCTCCACGTTATTCGGGGATGGATTCGTCGACGTAGGTTATTTACCTCCTTTTGAAGGCCTTGACCCCTTGTCCCGGTTATCGATGGTGAATTTACCCCTCCCCCTTCAGAGCGTTGTCATTTTTTCCAAGCCGTGTCGGAGACTTGACACCTTCGATTGATGTGTTTCTCTGTTTACGTGAGCCGTCGGTTCACTAGGCACCGGGTGCCCCACTGCCATTTTTAAGATGAAGTTTTCCCCAATGGCCTTGTCATTATCGCCCCCTATTGAGGTAGAAGACTCTGAATGGGACTTCGCACCGAAAATTTAATGAACAGAATTTTCCTGCGGGTCTTTGAGCCGACTTTGTTCATTTGTACGCCGCCTTTCTCATTTTCGAGCCAGATCTCTTTTCTGCCGATAATCACTCAACCACCGCTCTTAGACCGACGCCCACAGCCCCCTTCACCTCTCCCGCTAGCACGCATCCCCAAACCTTCGAATACCTCACCCTACATTGGGATGTGGTTAGGTTCTCCTTACACCTGTTCGTTTCTTTCCTTGTTCTTCTGTGAAAACACCAGAGTGTTGGTACTTGTCCCTTTCTTTTTTGTCGGTGGGCCCCGGCTAAGTTCGCTTATTCATCCTCCGTTGTGTTGTCTTCGATTTTTCCTGGACTTTTTGACTCAACCGAAGCCAGTTCCCCATACTTTGTCTGGACACATCCCCTCTTTTGTTTTTTTTACGGCTGAAATAAGAAAAGCCTCCTTCCCCAGAACCACTCTTTGCCCCTCCCATAACGGCTGGTTATCTGGACCTTATTTCCCGACTTTTTGATCCTTAGTCGGCATTCCCGTCGGGCTTCTCCTAGATTCTGTGTGGTGATTAAGTGTCCTCATTTTACTCTATTACTCAGTGTTCCTCGTACCGACATTCCCAAAGGCACCCATGGCCCCCTATCCCAAGGCAACACCATTTTTTACCATGTATTATCTCCTTCCAATTTCAACCTCTTGGAGTAGACCCCCCCTGGCGATAATACCAAACTAGTCCCCCCTCACTTCCACCGTAAGCCTTCCGGAACCTTTCCGTTGCCTGAACAGCTTTCATTTTTTTTTTCTGTACCAGGCTACCCACACCCTCATCGGAGTCGTCCCTCCCATTTCCACTTCAGTAAGTTAACACCTTCTATGACCATTCCCAAACCCACATGATTACCGTGACCATTGAAAATGTTCAGGACCCATTAACTTAACCACCTTTCCCTAACAGGCCTACAGTCCCCTCGTCCCAAGGATGCCTTTCTTATCCGGCCATCCCCTACTGGATTGTTATCCACATCTATTGTTAACAGCTCATATAAGCCAAAGTGCTTCTTTTTTTTTTTTAAAGACTTCCACCCCATGACAGTACAATTCTTTTTTCTTCCCCCCGATTTTTCGACACCCCTCTGCTTTATTATCTTCCAGACTTACGTCCCCTGTGACTGGATACCGTGTCGTCTATGCCCAGCATACTCCTTTGAACCGTACCGCTACAAGTTCTCTCCTCCCTTAACCTCCTAGCAACCAGCTTTCGCTCTGAATTCACAGTTGCATTTTGGGACCCAAACTTTCACTCCCCCCAGTCTACACTCTCCCGGTCTCGACATGACTCCCCCGTGACTCCCTCGGTTTGTCAATGTCCGCAACGGCTCAACCATTTCCCGCAGCCCTAACCCTTCTTCTTGCCACTCACAGCTAGGTCGTACCTCCACCGCCCCGGTCCCGTAAACATTTTCCCCTGCACATCCGTCGCTTTGCTTCTGGCCCTGGTCTTACTCTCCTTTTTTCTACCTCCGCCCCACCCCACGTATCGGAGCTTTTCCCCACGCCGCCTTCCACCCTCACCCCCTCGGGCCCGGTGGTACGTGGTCTCTTAACTCCTTGCACCTCTATCCGGTGGTCACGACTTTTCCCCAATCCTAATATTGGGATTGGCTTTGACTGAAACCCCCGCTTTCATCCCCCCACCGACTCGACCAACACTTCTTCCAACACTCGTATACCATAACCTGTGAAACGATTTGCCGGGGGGGAAGCAGTCCACCCTAAAGAGGCGACCGTCCGCGCTCCCAAGCACCACCATAATTTGAGAGTAGCTCTTACTCGCCGCACCCCTCCCCCTAGTATGAATTCCGGTAAACTGTATTTTCGACATTTAAAACCGTTCCAGTGGTCACCACGCCACGGTCAGACAATCGTGATCCCCCCCCTTGTCTTGCCAAACCCCTATGGAGCGCCACCTAGATACTCTTATTTCCTTCAGTTTCTTTTTTCCCCATCGCTGTGTCATGGCGTCAAGATGGTCTTGAAGCGTGTTGACGTCTTTTAACGATTATAAACGCGTTTTTGCCTTTAGGTGTCCCTTTCCATCTCCGCTATACGTATCCCGTGCCTTACTATCGGCATGCCCCCTTCCAGATCTTCCGAGTACGTGGTTGGTGGTCTTCTCGAGGACACTGCCTTTTTCATGGTAGCCCTGTGACCCGAGGAAAAGAGTGTTTGCTAAAGGGTTATTTCTGATCGCTCCGTGGTTTCTGTTCTCTTTCTTTGAGTTCTCTTTCGGCCCCGAGGCCCCTTTCTGTTTCCTACCTGTCCTTATAGAGTGGAAAAGGATCGCTTTGTGCCGCTTGATCACCCCCTTTTCCCCCCCCGTGCAGCGTCGGTGGACTTCCCTGATCTTCCCTTCCTTCCTTTTTAACTTTACGTTGTTGTGCTCTTCTAACACCCACGGAGAATCCGCTGCCAGGACCTCGCCAGCATGAGTAGTCCTCCTACGACGTTACCCTGGTTAAGATTTTGTCTTTTTTTTCTCTGGTGCTGTCTCCAAGTAGCCCTGAGGCGATCGTGTTGCGGCGCGATAGTTCTGTCCTTTTGCTTAACTGACCTCGGCGGGCACTTTTGAGGGTTTTTTCTGATTTCTTTCTCGTTGCTCTTCCTCGTTGACTTACAGCGCCCTGCAACGCTGTCCCCGCTCCCATATTTGAAGGCACCTTGACGCTTCTCCGAGACTGACGTTTTACCCCGTAGACTGCCATTACTCGTGCAATCCATACGACCACGCCTTGCCACTTCTGGCCCCATTCTTCTTCCCTCGAAGTGATCTTTACCCATTAGAACTCCAACCGACTTGCTTTCTCTTGAGTGATTGTATTGAAGACCACTTTCATTCGTTTCGTCTCCGACGTTGCCTGACCACAAGGGGGGGAATTTTTTTTTTGTTCAATTAGTTCCCCTTGAGTTTCCGCACATTCCCCCCCGCCCTGATTTTGGAGGTCTCGGTTTTTTTGCGATGAATGTTTCCTTGTTTGTGCTCTTCCCCGTGAAGTCACTCCGTCAGAGCAAGTTGTGGACCTTTTTTTCTCCCACGTGTCTCATCGCATCGAGTTTTTGTCCTTATGCCCGTTCGTTTTCTGACAACTTGCCCCTTTTTTCGTTGTCCTTTTACGTGGTAAGGGGTTGATACATCTTTCGTCCTCCCGAGAATCGTTGAATGTATGCTGAGATAACGTTCCCTCCAAGTTTTTCACTTGAGGAGGAGACCAAAGTTGTTTTTCATGTTTCTCCTCGCGAGTAATACGAGCCACGATGCCAGTTGACATGCCGTCCCACCACCCGGGCTTTTCCCTGCCCCGCCCCTCGCTAGCATCCCGTCCGCCCGATTCTTCCAACTCCGGTCGATCGCCCTTTCTCCTGGAGTTTCCTTTAATCGTTACAAAAGCGTGGGATTGACCGTCTAGCTTCCCCCAC
>Ga0179591_1334602_pt1 | contig 18813 bp, 26 predicted proteins | sample CZOMad2_1_08_16f_FD_182891 | JGI IMG/M metagenome (GOLD analysis project Ga0179591, IMG submission 182891) | Vadose zone soil fungal communities from Angelo Coast Range Reserve, California, USA - CZOMad2_1_08_16fungal (PacBio error correction) | ecosystem: Environmental > Terrestrial > Soil >... | reverse complement strand
GTTTCTCATCTCTCGGAAACAACTGCTTAACCCTTCCTTTACGTGCTGCGGAAACCCATCCCTTGAAGAGTCCGCCCCAAATTCCTTTCTTTGTACCTCCGCCTACTTAACAGCGACAACATCCTTCCCTATATCCTCTTTTTTTTTCAACAGATAAAAATGCCCGTTTAATGTTTTCCCCTCAGTGCCTCTTTTTCCATACAACCCCCCGGGATCGGTCACATCCCTTTCCCTTTAGATTCCTTTACTTTCTTTGACCTACATGGACTCTCTTTTCATCCTTTGTTTTTTTCTAGATCTCCCCCCAGTTCTTTTCACCCAACCGATCCTGTCTAGACGCTTGCCTTTTTTTTGGTATTTTTTTCAGCTTTGGCTATGGAAGCGTGGCATCTGTACGGATCTGATGTGCACCATTCCTTCGGTGCTTTTTTTTCAATCTAGGTAGATTTCTTTCCTTTCTTTTTTGGTAACTTCTGAATACACTCTCTCTTTCTATCCAGGTAATGTCTTTCTGAGATTGGGTTGTTTTTTTGGGGATCCTCAGTTCCTTCACTTTTCCGCTGACGTTCCCGAAGCTTCTTTTTCATTGCACGTTGTCCCTTCCCTCCCCTGTCCCCCCGTTCTCCTGTGACCCCTTGTACTACATGTTCGTATCTTCTTTGAATCTTCACCCTTCTTTTTCTATCAGCCCCCCTCCCCTTTCTAGGCCAGGCCGCACCCCCCCTGCCCCCCTGTGGGCCCGTAGAAGAGCATTCGTCGCCCCTCTGAAACAGTTTGTACCCGGTCGCGTTTCCCCCCCATTCTAATAATGCATTTCGAACCGACTTCCAAGTGACTGCTTTCTCCGCTGTAAATAGCGTGGTCTTTGACTGCATAAAAAGTTCGTCCTGTCAACCGACGGTTTGTTTTCCCCCTGTGTTTTCACGGTAGTGTGAAGGGGTTCTTTTTTAGTTCCTTCTCCAAGAGGATGGTCTATCCAATTAAGCCTGAAACTCTTCCAGAATCTTCAAGTAAGGTTCCCGTACGATGTTTGCGGCGAGGTTTGCGTCGCTGAACTTTGTCTCAGAGTCCAGATGCGGCGGTTTTTTCCGGTTCACTGGCGAGGTCGTGTCTTCAGAAGGTCCCTTAACTGTGCTCCCCTTTGGCGTCCTATTACGTAAGTTCCTTGGGTCGTGCGACCCCAAGGTCTTTCGTAAGTCCCCCTTTTTTATCGAGCCTCTACATTCTTCTTCCAACCTGCTCTTCTCCTTTTCCTTCCAATGACAGGAAACATGGAATCCCCCCCCTGCTGTTTTCCTTTCTATACAGAGCCTGTTTACCTTTTTCAGCCACCCCCTTCCTTTTGCCCTTTTTTCGGTCCCTCTCAATGATTTTATTGATTTCTTCGTTTTTTCATGTCTCTTTCTCTCTCTTGATCCCCCGCTCCTGTCCCCCGTACCCCCCGACATCCCCCTTATTTAAATACTCCATATTCCGCCCCGTTTTTTATTTTTTGGTCTTTTTTCTCCCCAATTACATTCTTTGGCGCCCCTCCTTTTCCCAGTGACCTTTAATAACTAATTTGATAATCTCTGTTTGGCAGGTCTCCCTTTCTTTTCCCCAAGCTGTTCACTGAATTCTTGAAAAAGCGTGGCTCTATTCATATAGTCCTGTTATTCCCATTTTTTTTGACTAAGTTTGTTTTTTTTTTCCCCTTCTGTAGTTGATGGAATCCCCTTTTTTCGGGAACATCCTCCTCCCCCCCGACCATAATTGACTGATCTTGATCGTTTCCCCCTTTCCCGGGTTACGACAAGTTTCCCCCGTTTGAAGCGTGGCATTGTTACGGTTTTTACTTTTCCCCCTCGGACCCCGTGTTGGCCCATTTGATTTTGTTCTTCTGGTTCCGCAAGTTATTGGAAACAATAGCTTTGGTTTTCTTTCCCTGCACGGAACATGCCTCTCCTTTTGTGAACGCTTTTTTTTTTTTCCTGCAACAGGTTACTTTGGGAGACTCTTCCCTTTCTTCCTTTATATCGAATTAATTCCTTCTGTATTTTTTGTTCTCGCTTCTGTCTAGGACTTAAGCCCGTTCCCCTTTCTTTCCACTCCAATGCTGTCTGGCCCCTCCCCCCAATCTAGCGCTTACTTTCAAGGAATCAATCTATTTTCCCCCGCCCCCTGATCCCATTTAAAGACGAGTTTGTCTTATAAGCTAATGATTTCCCCAATAAACCCTTTTGCTTGATAGTCTTTTCCCCCTCCCTTTTTCCTTGAAACTTGCCGGTCTCCATGGGATTCAGTTCATCTTCTTTTGACCCGGCAGAGGAATGCGTCCTCTTTTTGGACCGATGCTTCTTTTTTTTTAAGTCCTTACTTTTGTCATGTAGATCATATCTTCTGAAATAGGAACACTGCTTTTTGGGACTACCTTCAGTTGATTTCCACCCCTCAACCTTTTCGTATGGTTTACCTTTCCTTTTTACCGCGGCTCTGCATTATTTTCCCCTATTTGACTGGTACAGATGCATTCCTTCCAACTTTTTTTTGTACTTTCATTCAGGGCGAGAGGGCCTCTTTTTCCCTCTTAGACGTCTCCCTTTCCCCCTGACTCTGCTCTGTCCAGGTTAGTTTCTGGCTGGCGTTCCCCTTTTTTTTTGGTCGTTTCCCTCAGGCACCTCTTGTATCTTCGTTTCTTTTGGCAGCCCCCGTTATCAGTAGAAGATTTTAGTTATACTTCTTTTTTCCCTACCAAGGTTAGTCTGTCCTTCCCTTATTTTTGGCAATTTTCCCTCCCAGGCGCCCTTGTGATTTCCAATACCCAAATGGTGGACCTGTTACACTCTTATAACTCCATTTTTCAGTGATCCTACTCCCCTTTATTTTTCTCCCTGCTCCTTTAACAACATTCACCTCTTCTTCCTCCCTTTTTTGTAAGTTGCATGATGCCCCTATGTTTTTTTTTGTTCGCCCTTTCCTCGCATTCCGGCACTGCCACTTGTGAGCACCGCTGCATCCTTCCTCTTCTTTTTATCTTTTTGTGAGATGTACGAGAATTCATTGGAGGGCTGATTTGTATGCTGTTCCCACATCTCCTTTTCTACGGTAATCCTTTCTGTCTTCTTTCGGCTTATTTTCTTGGACTCTCGTGCTATCCACCTCACCCCCCTTTTTCCGCTTTGTTGTCAGTGTCTGATTAGAATGGCACATTATTTTTTTTACGTCAATGTTTCCAATTCCCATTTTGCTCCTTTTTCCCCAAATTCTTATTCTTCGACGATACATGATTCTTCTTCTTGAATTTCCAGTTTTTGCTTCCTCCACAACTACGTTGCTTTGCAAGGACCTTTTTTTAAAAAATTTTTATTTATCCGCAATTTTCTTACCCCCTTTGGGACCCTTCTTCATGCAATGGCGTTTCCCACGATGCCCCGCCCCCCTCACTTCTTCTATCCCAAAAAAATTTTTTGACCCCCCCCAATGAACCGGACCCTTTTACCGGGAAATAAGGTTATCAATTAGTCCGATGATCCTTGTGTTGAGTCAGTCGAACGTCTTTCGGCTGGATTTGCCTGCCAAAGCCTCCCAACCGACATTTTTTTCCTTCAAGGGCCGTTTCTATCTCCCCTTTTCCTCGTCCGGTTTTGTCTCGACTCCCTTTTCTCTTTAGAAGACTTTACTTTAAGACTTGTTTCGTTTTGATTTAGAACCAATTGATTCTTTTTCTTCTTGATTTTCAGCTGCCCGTTAACACACACTCCACATCTAAACTTCCTTCATTGTTGACCTTCCTCCAATAATTTATCGTATCTTGTTTTTTTCCACTTTTATGTTAGAATCTTTTCTTGGATTGACCCCGGTGTTCTGAATTGCACCTTCCCTGTGACACTTTTCGTTGAGTTCATTTAGATTATTCCTTCTCTGCCTTGGGTGTTGGCAACCGTGTGATGCAAAGTTTACCCTCCTTCAAGCATATCTTGTAGCAATTTCATGAATGAGAGCACCAAACTTAATTCACATCAGTTGTTCCCTTGACTCTTAAGAACCGTTTTTTGCCTCTTCCACACACCGGCTCAAATTTTTCTGGAGTCTTAAAGTCCCCCCTTCCCTTTCCCTGAAAGACTCCGCATTCCCTTCCCCTTCCCCAGGCCGTGATTATGTGTAATCCCCTCTCTCCCCCCACCTGCCTCTATGTTGTTGCCCCATTTTTTTACCACAAAGACGCGGACCTTAGCCACACCGTTCCAAAGTCTTCCGGGGATATGATTTCCACTACCCGCGCCCCCCCCCGCCGTTTTTTTTCTTATCCATCTTTCTTCTCCCAATCTTTTGTCAGTATCTTCCAGGACCCTTTTTTTTAAGTTTTCCCCCCTCCCCCTTTCCAAAAAGTGAAGCGTTATATGATATTTTAAAAATGCCCCCTGATTTCCCAGCACCCTATTTTGATGCCCCCCACTTGCCCCACACGCTTTTTTTTCAGGAAACCCCACTACCCCCCTTTTTGTATGAAAAAGCCCTGCACGGGCCATATCTTCCTGTTTCCAAGTCCCCCCCATTCCCTTAACATGAAAAGGTGCCATTTTTGCCACGTCCCACCCTTTGTTTTTCTTTCCCCAGACCTCTCAGTTATTTTACACCCAGCCTTTTAGGGCCGCTTCGAGAATCCTCGTCGCCCTTCCTCGCCCTCAACCTCCTCATTCGCATGCCGTTCGTAAGTCAGTGTATTCCGCCACTCCCCCCTTTTTCATACTTGGCGTTGTGCTCTGGACTCCTAAGCCTCTTCGATTTTGGTTTAAACGGATCGGGCCCCCTTTTTTTTTTTTTTCAGACCTTTTCGCAAGTTCTTTGAGCGGCATGACACAGTTCTACTCCTGCTATTACCCCATACCTCCCAGTATCGCTTACGACCCCCTTGTTAGAATCTTTTTCCCAATCTTCCGCTCCTTTGACTTTCCCCCAAGTTGAAAGTCTTTGGCCCCTGCGGCCGTACCATCTGATTTTCCCCGTTTTACAGCTACTTTGCAACCTGTCATACTTCTTCACTGATTACACACCTTCTGTTTCCAACTGAATCGGAGGATACTCTTTCTACAAGTAATTTCCCCTTCCCCTCGATGAGGCTTGCTCCCCCCATGACAGCCATCATTTTTGCCGGTTTTTTCTTTCATTTGCGCAGTTTTTTCCTATTTCCCCCAACTTCCCCTTAGCACTTTTTATTGTAGAATTGCACCGGAAGAATTCTATCCCTTTTTTCATTATTTGGCTTCAATCATGACGTATCCACTGAGTGCGCTTCATCTCCCCCCCCTTCCCGTAGTCTGTCTCCACATTCCCCCTGACATTATTCTCCCCAATACTTCCTTTTTTCCGAAATGGAATGCACTCAATCGACCCCCCTTCTTTAAAGTTCACAACTGGTCCGATTTCCAACTAAGGCCCTAAGTAGTATTTTTCCCCCCTACTTTTTGTATCATCAACCTCTGATCTGCCCTCAGACAGGCCCTCAAGTACCGTCCCTTTGCTCCCTGTCTTCTGTTCCCTTACTGTTCCAGTCGCCCCCCCTCCCTGATTTCCCCTCACCACCCCATCTTTAAAAACCTGTTACAGTTTCAAGATTACCTCTTTCCCCCCCTGGAATCCCCCCGACACATATCCCCGTCTTTCCAAAGCTTCTGTCCCCCCCCCTCATTAGTCCCCCCTCCCAACCACTGGCACAACCATGGAAAGCTCTGTTTCTTCGTTTCATCGACTTGCCTTTTGTGACCGTTATTTTCCCTCCAACCTTTTCCCCCCTCCACCTTGCATACGCACATGCACTTTCTGGACTTTTTTTGACTTTTTCCTATGGACTTTCTGTTCCCCAGGTGTGGTTCCTTTTAATTCTCCTTTTCCTAGCCACGTACCTCCTTGACTGGCAAGTTAACCCTCAAGCCAGAAATCCGAGTAGCCCCCTCCAATACCAAGAAGGTTCCGTCCCTCCTTTCCGTGGCCGCGATTTCCAGTTTTTCACCCCACCCCCCTCGTTCCCGCCTCTCTAGACTCGTCCCCCGCCTGGCTTCCACTTTTCTAAAACCATGGTGATTTTTCACTTATCAGAGTTCATTGGTGACACGCCGGCTCCAAAGGTTAGCTCGTAGTTCCCCGGTTGGTTTTTTTGTTAACCCCCTGTTTTTTTCCCCCCACCCCATTGGAACGAAAGACCCCTTTTTTTTAGAGTAGCTCGACCCATTTCGGTAGTGCTACCCCTCATCACCCTTTTCCCTGACTCCCTTAATAAGTGTCGCATCTTTGACCGGCACTTGCCCACAAATTCCTAACCATTAATTTCGCGACCTGCCACTCCAACACCCCCATCCGGTCTTGAATTTACCTGAACTTTATCTTCATTCTTTCGCTTTCCGTCTATTCACCGTTTTACAAGCTTCAGTTTTTCCCATTCTACTTTCGCCCTTGATTTACAATTACCTCCTGTTTGTATTATTCAAATTGAATTTTTTTTCCTATAGTATTTTTCAAGATGGACTGGGTGATCAATCCCCTTTTATTTGGTTCTTCTATGCCGATTTAATTGTGCTTTTTTTTTCCCCAGCATGAGGGTGAAGCTCTATATCGTTTTCAACAAAGGTTTACATTCACAATTTGATTTTCAATGGACCTTAATGTCTCTTCATAGACTGTTGTGGTCAAATCACTCTTCCGAACGTTATAGCAAAATTTCTTTTAGGAATTCCTCTCATGAAAACATTTTGAATCACTTTTTACCTGGAAAGCCTGTAGACCTTCCTCCTTTCTGTGCGTGTCATTCGGAACAAACCACAATGACCTGATCTCGAAAGCTGTGGGAGTATCCCTCTTTCTCCACTATCCCCCTAACGCCATCCCTTACCGAGCTAATGTGTAATTCTTAGCACACTGATTCTTTTTCCCCCAATCAAAAAAAAGCTCCAGAGCCAACTTTTTCCCCAACGTGCAGCTGCAAGGCGCTTCCCCTCCCCAAAGACTTCCCCCTCCCCCATGACCTTCTCATGCCCTTTAGGTTTGAAGAATCTGGGATCTTTTAATCTTGTTTGAGTCTCCCCGATTTCTTGTACACTCTTTCCTATGCTAGTGAAGCTTGCGTGGGACCCTTCTTTTTTCTCTTTGTACTTTGTTAGGACTCTGTCTACCCCGACGGCACTTCTTTTCATATCGTCTTTTTTTTTTTATAGGTTTTACTCGAGGGGGAAGTTGGTGTTTGCTCAGTATGTACCATAGCGTTATCATACCCGGGATATTGTCGGAATCTTTTCTTCTTTATGGAAGAGAGTTCACTATTTCTGATCCTTTTCAGCTTTTTTCTCTCGATTGAGACCCTCCAAGACTTCTTCTCGAGGCTTCCCTTTCCTTCTTCAGGACATGTTTTCTGTAACTTCTTTATTTCGACCCTTCTCTTTCTTCTTTGGAACATTAACATTTTCTCCCCTCCCCTCGTTGCGGCATTCCCTTTCCCAATTGCATTCCTACAACTTGTTGTGAATAGCCGCATCGCCTTGCCCTCAGTCAAGCAGGGTTTCTCACACAATTCTCAATCCTATCGACAACCACTCAGTTGCCCCTTCCGGCTGTGCCGCTGTACTACGTATTGTTGTCCTCCTAAATTTTTCCCCTCAAAAATACAATTTGTATGTGTTGGACCTTCCTTTTTCCGAACATTTGCCGAGCTGTTTTGTGGCATGCATCGGGGAATTGTTCCTCTTCCCGCCCAAGCTGCTTAAACTTCCCTTTCACTGCCGTAGTAATCTGTGCTAGGTTGTTGAGTGTCGAGAACGAATTGTATTTTCGGACTTTTTGGGGTTGGAAAGTTTTTTTCCGCTCTGCCCCTTAAGATCCTTCCGGACAGTTGTGACCGTTGGAGATACGAAGGCCTTTTCGAGGCGACCTCCCGCAAACTTGCTTCCTTCGCATTCGTTGACACTAAGCTTTTTTTCCCTTAACCAAAGGGAGTCACCCTTCTTTCTTTCGAAACTTTGTTTTCGCAGAAAACATGGACCATGTTGTTGTCCGAGGTATCTAAGTTCTCCTGATCAACCCTAATACTTCAGTCCCTTTACCGTTCGAATGAGTTTTTTTTCTTCATCTCTATTTCTAGTCCTTTACCCCTTCCCTCTACTGTCTACGTGGCTACCCAAGGATGAGAGGGCTAGTTCCCCCCCCCTTTTCCAAGCCCACATTGAAATCCCCCCTCCCCCATATTTGAGCGCATTCTTGGCTTAACTCATTTTTCGACATATATTTTCTCTTTTTCTTGTACCGAATAACCTTTCTGATGAACTGGGGTCCCCTTTTTTTATAGGATAGTGTCTCTTTTTTCTTCTGCAACCTGTTGCGATTCTTGCCCGCTTTATTTCCGACGTCCTGTGATTTCCATTTTTTTTGACTGAGTTCTTCAACTCTAGTATGTCGTTTCTTTTATCTCGTGTTCCGGACACGGTTGAACCATCCACTCTCCGTACTTTAACAGGCCTAGGCCTTGTAGTGGCCCTCCCTGCAGCGCATCCCCTTCTCTTTTTATGCGGGCTGCCCTTCTTTTCTCTTTCAAATCCGGAAAACTTTGTTCGATGAGTGTTTGATTGCTTCCATTCTGTATCCAATATTTGGCCCCTTCTTTCCTGGGTGACTCGCCAAGTTTGTCTTGCTCTTTTTTCGCGCGGGCGTTTTTCCATGATGCCCTGTGACCCAGTTTTATCCCTATTTTGTTGCTACGACTTTAATATCTCCTTTTTTTGCGTACATGATTAGACTTACCCCAGCCCACATCCTTGACTTTTCTTACTATAAATCTAGTCCCTCCGGCCCTTACTTGGGTTTTTAATATCCCCCTGCTGAGCTTTTGGGTAATCCTGACCGTAATGCCAAGGTCTACCCCTCCAACTCTTTTTAGATCCTCTTTTTCCCCTCCTCCTTTTTTCCACACTTCCTTGCAACTTTCAAAGCTGGAGCTTGAAGTGGAGATGATGTGTCCAAGGCTTGACGTGGGGAGTTTTTCCGCTGTATTTTTAACCTACGTTGTTCCGTGAAATAGTCTTTTTCCCAGGTACCCCTGGACCCACCCCTCAAACATCGAGTTCTTCTATTTTCTATGATTTCAATATCCCCCTTAGTTTTTTTGTTTGATTTTACCTACGTATCGAAGCAAGGCCCTCTTTTAGATGCGATAATCTCGTTTCGTATACATTGCAGTCTTTAAAGAACGTATTCTCTTTCAATTCTTGGGAATTTGATGGCACCTTCATCATTCTGTGTCTCTGTCAATCCTCCCTGAGTAAGGGATGATGTCTGAAGTTTTTCCACAGAGTTTAGTCGTGTCCAGACTTTTGAACTGTTTAATCGGACCTTTATTTAGTATTCCTTTCCCCAAGGAAAGTTCATCCTTTATAACGCCCCTTTTTTTTCAGGGAGTCCATGCACCCCTTCCCTTTCTTCTTCGCGTGTATCTTCAGTCCCGGTTTCCTTTTTCCTGAATATGTGAATTTTCCCTTTCCCCAATTGTTTCAGTTGGGATATTGTTTGTCCAGGTGTTGAAGGCCACTTTCTTTTGTAATGTTCTCGTTTTTATTTTCAACTCTACGAACTGCGGTGGGCGATGATTGTATTAAAAATCCCGGCTTTTCTCCCAGTTAATCGTTGTTCTGTTAGATTTGGTCGATGTGAATCTTTACTTCCTGAAACTTCCATTTTTTTGAGAGATGAGACTGCACTCCCCTTTCCTCTTTTCAATTCCCGTCTCCTTGTGAACAACTTAAATCACTCTTGCCCCCTTTCTACATGTTCTTTATCTTTTTTTTTCCTGGTCCTAAGAACAGTCTCGGCCAAGGTTTCCCCTTTCCCAGCGACATATCTATGTTAAAATAATTTCCTGCCTTCCCCCTAATGTATGCGCCGTAAACCCCGCGTCTACCTCCCTCCACCGTGCCAAAATCATGACCACGAATCCCAGTATTGTCAATCCTTGAAGGTTCTTTGTGCCTTGAGCGAGGCTGTTTTTCAGCTCGAGTTATGTCTTTTGTCATAACCGCAACCACATACCGTCCAAGGTTACAGCTTTCAAGATCTGATCCCCTTTTTCTCCTCCTCGGTTGTGTTGGATTCTCCTTTGAGTCTCCGCTTTACTTCCCTTTTTTTTGTGGCTTTCATCCAAGTCTGATGCCTCCCTTTCTGTTCCTCCTGCACGCCTATCCCCATTTCTCCCCCGCAACTTATTCACTTTCCTAGTTTCATTTTATTCTGACTTTATGATTTTGACTTTGTACGGCTTGCGTGAGCCCCCCCCCCATACAGTAGTTTCAATGGTGCCTCTAGCAGCTCCTTTTGTTCCGCGTTGGCTCTCCACAGTTTTGACACCCGTCGTCAAACTATAGCACCCTCAACGAGCAGAGACTTCCCTGTTTACCCCTGAACCCCATCAATGGCTTCAGCCTTTCTTTCCTCAAGAATAATTCTTGCCTTCTCTCCTCTCTTACCCTGTCACGAGTTTTTCTGCCTCCAAGATAGTTCACCCTCTCCGGCATGCAAATAATCCCTCTCCCTTATTTTTCGTATCCTGGTAATATGCCCCACCGTCTCTTCGTGTTTGAAAGTCCCCCCACAGCGTATTTTAACCGTGCCCTCTAAGTGTCTTCGGGTTAGATATCCGTTTTCCCCTGCTTAAGCCATGATCATTCATGCAACTATTGTCTTTGATTTTGATCGCTCAGTATAAAGGGAAGGTTTTCTGCGCCCTGACCCAAAGAGTATAAGCTTCTGTAGTCACGGATTTCAGCACAATATCTCCTCCCTGTCAAAACCTGGGCCAGATCAAAGTAAAACACTCCACTTTTTCCTCCAAGCTATACATCATCTTCCCTTTTCCTGCCTTTTACTTTCCCCCCCGCTGAATGTGCCAGTCGGACATTTGAGTCTGAATGACGCCATCATGACACTTCCTTTCCCACAGCTTCCAATGAATGTGTTAGGAATCCTCCTCCGTTGAGTCGCTCTCTGCCCCATACACTTCCCCCCCTTAGGCATGTTTATTCTACGTAAAGCCCACACGACCCTCATTAATATTCCTGGTTTCCTATTCTTCTCGCGCCTCTTTTTTCGTGGGGTTCATTCACTTCCCGGTATTCTGAACCCTTGTTCAAAGACCCCTTCATCCCTATGAGCGGCGACCTCGGTACTGCCCTTCCGTCTCCACCCCCGAACTCTATTACATCGACATTGTTTTCCCGCTCATATGTCCAACCTCCTCCTCATGAAATTTTCAAGGCTTGTTGGAAGCTGCCGTCCTCCCCTAGTTTTATTTGACTTCTTATAACCTGTCTTTATCAAATGACCAATCATGTATGAACTTCCGCTTTGAGGTATTGACTCCCCCCTTAATGGCCCTTTAACCTCGCTGTCATGTAAAACCGTCCACTTCAGGGACTTCGCACTGACTTACGGTTCCCTTATCATGTTGCAGAAGCGATAACCCCACTACGGATCTTAACTTGACGAAGTTCCCGCACCCGTCAGCTCCCAACCAAAGTTACTTGGTCCTTCTTTCACTCCCAAGACTTTACGTCGTTATCCCCCTCCGTTCCGTTGTATTCCCTCTTCCCCCCCCTTATATGTTTTCAAACAACTTCGAATGGCAGAGGCCCTGGTACCCCCCCTTACGCTCACTATTGCCCTTACCCACTGGTTCAATTTTGGTCACCTACGGGGCCTTTGCCCTTTCTCCTAAAACGAGTCTGAGTTACTAACCACCTAAGCACCGTCATTTTCGCAACATTTCATAGTTATTTTTGGGCCAATGTGCCCGACCAAATCCTACGATTCACCTAACGAACTGTGTACAAACACCGTAATCTGATTACATATCCCACCCCGGACACTCTTGAATAAATCAGTTGCCAACCCTTCTGAGTACCACCCTATCACCTGGCCACAAACATTTCCAATCTTTTCTCACCTTTTTTTTTATTTCATCAGAATTCCTTTATGTTAAAGCTCGCTCCAATCTCTTTCCCACCGTCTGATCGCAAGCAAGAATGCGCTTTCCTTCCTCCTGGGAGAGTTCCTCTTTTCCTTTGGCTGTTTCTTGGGTACGCGGTACCCTCTCCAGTATAGCCTGCTCGGCCCGTCCATACCTCCCTCCGATTCCAGGACATCAACCTTATCGTACTCACAGTACTTACTGTGGAAGGAGCTACTTCCCGCATCCCTCTCTTATCTCACCGGACTCGTCCCCTTTTCAAACCAATGGTAAGCGCAATTATCGAGATTTTGACCTCCCTTAAGTATTTTAGAGTCTCTTCGTATGCAGGTACCTGAACTCTCCCCGCGTCTTCCCCCTCGCCATTTCTTTATGTACTTTTCACCTTTCCTTAAGCCTGACGGAATGTGAAGTTCCTTCCACCCCGGCCGATTCTCAATGTTCATTTCTCGACCCCTTGGAAAGGAACCAGGCTCCGATACACTTGAAGTAGGTCGGGAATGAGCTTTGCATCGGCCATCATATTCTCAAACCCCCCTAATAAAGACGCTCCCTAACTAGTTATTCAACCCCTTTACCGTCTCGGTTTTCTATTTTTTTTCATTCGCCTGAATATTCAAAAGTTTCAGCGGGCATCTGTAATAATCCCTAGTCGTTATCAAGTCTTTATCTTCCTTGTTTCCTTCACTTGTTAGCAATTTGCTTATAGTTTACACAGGTGTTCCCTTTTAATTGTAAAGGGCCTTGGAGTCATGATTGTGTCTTGATCTCCCCCCCATTCATGGCAGACAGCCTATACGACCTCTCTCCAAGTCTGGACGAGACCGTTACAGTTCCAAAAATTCCAAGGATTCATTAATTTTAGACATACTGCTTGCTTTCTCAGATTACAAGGAACATGAACAGGATCTAGACCACTTTGAAGGTCTTCCTCAAAACTCTGAGAGTGACATTCTCCTTTCTCTACCCCGATTGTCAGCATTATCAACCCTTCCATATCTTGGTCAAACAGCTTCAACTTCGCAAAAAGATATGACTGTTCATCAATGCGTCTTGCGATGCGCTCACCAAACTTGCCACCCTTCCCTTAAATATACGTCTAACGTTCCGGTGAGACCTTTGCTTTTTCTCCGGGAGAGATCACCAGCTGTCTTCAAACCGTCTTCCTTCCTCTCTGATGGAAGTTTTTTTGTTACTTTTCAGAGTTTTTCAATCCTCTGCAATTTCGGCACTGACCCTTACCTTTTTTATCCGGTTGTTCTGTTGTCACTGATGACAAGCGGTTTTGCTACTTGACATTTAGCTTCTTTCGACCTTTTGAATACTAGTGGATAGGTTTTTCCTTAATCTTTCTTCTATCCTCATGTCATTTCCGACTTTAGAACGCCCGAGCGGATTAGCCAGTGATACAGTCCCCCTGTTTTACTCAGCCCCGATTGCCTTAATGTTCTTTTTTCCCAGGCTTGTATCAATCAGCACAATTTTTCTGCCCTGCACATTCCCTTCCCTTTTACCCCTTGTGGTGATCCAACAGAGTACGAGCATGGATCACTTTGACCCTTTTAGATAACCCTTAGACACCTTCTCTCATACACCGGGCTTATCACTCCTTGAGCCCGATGTTTTTCGACTGAGCTACCTGGGAATGACAAATCCTACCCCCTTCCGTAAAGGGTCCCCTCAGGTCCTAGCACTGCTTTGGAAGGGAGTCTTTGGATCCCTGGAAGACGGTGAGTCCGAGGGGAATTTGGCGATGAATTAAGCAGTCACGCTCCAGAAGTCCCCCCGGTACCTTTTCAGTTCTCTGGGAGCTTGTTTTTGAGTGGAGTAGATTAACTTTATTTTCAGAGTGCGTTGCGAGTACTCGGCGATGTTCCCCCCTTCCCCTTGACCCCCCTGAAATGCGACCAGGTTTCGTGCAAGATCGAATTGGCGGTGAAGACACCCGGGGGACTCCTTTTTCGGTCCCTCAGTACCTGTTAGACTTTCTTCCTATTGCTTTCACCTTGGCTTCAAATTCTTTTACCTCTTCCCCTTGTTTTGGCCTGGACGACACTTGCTTTGAGGCTTAATCGCTTAGCCTTTCTGCAACATTCCTGCCATTCCTTATTTCTTTTCATTGTAATCCGCCTGTGTCTGTGCTTTTATGCCTTTCTATCAAATTCATACGTGGTCTTTCTCAAAGGCAGACCCCCCCTGGTCCACCCTCCTTACCACATCGTGACTTCATTCCAAGCTCTTTTTTCCCCTCCCTTTTGAACCCCATTCGGTGCTGAGCATCTCTTTTAACAGTCCTCATTTTCTCCCAATCCTAGGCTATCTTCTGTTGTTTTCCGCGTGAATTTTTATTGCCTCTGCCCGGTGGTCTTCGCCTCAATAGTTTTCCCAGAGTCCTGTGAATCTTTTGACTTTAAAAACGTGCAGGGTTTCAACTGAGTTTGACTCTTTTTGATGTCCGCCACCCTTTCAATTTCTCCCCGCCTGTTGGCGAAAGTTCTTCTTTCTTCGCGTGAGCAGCCTTCACCTTTGTCTTTTCGCTGAGGGGCCCCATGCCCCCTTTCCGGTACAAATCCCCGTGTGGCCCCTATTCTCTTTCCGTCCCTTTGGCTTGTCTTCCTTTTTCCTCCTAAACCTTTGGAAAAACTCGCTTTAGGGGGTTCTCTCGTACGCCCTCTAGGAATCCTACGCGGTTCCGTCATGAGGGGGCCAGTGTGAACACTTTTTTTTAAATATTCCGGGTGTCCTTACTCAGCTTTCGTATGGTATGTCGCTCCTGCGCAAACCCATTCTCTGACCCCCGCGCATTTGAATTCTGTCCTGGGTCATACAAGCCCGATAAGAGAGGTAAGGCCATGGGATATATCGCGAGTTATGTGGGTCCCCTTGATAGATAGTCTCCCCATATCTTTTCCCTCTTCTGATGGTACGGTTCCAATTTCCAGTTCTTTTGAGTTTAGTGACTATTGCTCTAGCTTAGAAGTGAGTTGGAAAGCGCTTTCTTGGTCTTAGGTCGCATGTCAGTGTATGGGCATGCCGCTCTTATCTTTTCACCAAATTTGGTTGTCTTTTTATTTCCTAACATGTTTCTTAGGATGATTTCCGTTCAGGCTTTCTTGGAACAGTTAAAGCTGGCCCAGGCGGAACCCGTTATATCGAGAGCGATTTTTTTCCCCCAGCCTAACTTCCCTCCTTTCCTCGTTAGGCTCTCCTTTCTCTTGCTTACTGCATCTTGTCTCACTTTTCCATTTAATGGCAAACCCTTTATCGGCACCAGCCCCTCGCTGAGTTTTGCCCATACCAAGGTTTCGTTTTTCCTATCTGTGCAATGTTGGCCATCCATTTCAGGAGCTATGTGCTCCTACTTTTTTCCTCACACTCTGATTTTTTGGCGTTTCAAGAAATTTACTGATTTCTCCTTATTCCGGGACTCCCGTTCCCTTCCAGATTTCCTTTTTTCACCTTGTGTAAGCTTCTGGATGTTTCCAGCGCATATGCACCCATTTGATTCTTTCATCTTCGGTGCGCAAGAAACACCAAAAACCCTCGAGCTCTTGTGTCCCTTGACGGTGATTTGGTTACCCATTTTCATCCATCTTTTTTTCATCGATTGCCGGAGAGGTTGAATTTTCATAGAAAAACTTTCGGTCTCCTGCTCTTAACGAACTTTCTTTTGCTGATTCCTTCACCCTTTCCGACCATATTTGTTTCCACCTTCCAACTGCTAATGTTAATTGCTTTTGACAATTGCAATCCTTACAATACGGTGCCTCGCATTCATTCGAATAACACCCTTCCTTAATCTTTGCCCATCTTGACAAACTACTGGAGGTCGGCTTGAACGCCCTCCTACAAGAGTATATCCCATCAAACTTTCACAAAATGCACGCCGAATTGTTAAAGACCTTTAGTGAATGGGGTTTATCCTCAGCGTCAAGAGCCTTGAGAAGCACGTAACCCCAACTTTCCCTGCTGTCCTCCTGGATGGACTCTTCTCATCCGGTGTGTGCGAGATCTCTCTCTCTTTACCTTGAAGATTTCTTTGTTATAAGGACCGTCTCTCCTTATCGTGACCCTCCAAACGCTCCTCCTCCCATTCCCTATTTTCCACTTCTTCTCGTCCGTTCCATTCATTCTGTTCGTTTCTTGTATTTTCGGGATCTGAGTGTTAAATCCTCCTTTTCTGATTTGCAGATGATTTTGCAGGTAGGGCGAGGCACTAGTATGATTTACCTCCCCTTGTCCCCTCATATAATCACCTTTCTGACTTCCGGAATGAATGTTTAAAGGCCACCCCTATACCAATGGATTAGAGTGCTGCCTCTTTTTCCTCTCATCTCTCTTCCTTCCACTTTTTCCCTTTTCTGGTCTATCTTCCCCGACACACCTCTGTCCTCTTCAGATCTACCTTATGACTCTAGCGCTGTGTAAATCTGACAGATCCCTTCTTTTCCCCTCTACCCAAGACGCGACGAGATTCCATCCCCAAATGTCTCGGGGCCTCTTTTGCTATCCGCCGTTGCCTGTTAAGGCTCCCTCTGGATCGGCAACTCCGTTCGGGACTCCCGGCTCAGGATAAGGGATTTCCTGTTATTGACAGTCTGCCCCTTTTGTAAGAGCGGGTACAAACCTTTTCCAATTCACCTGTTATGAGCTGTTAACATTTCACTTGAACACGACACCCTGGTCTTCCCCCATCCGGCCGACCCTTCCCTCTTGATTTTTGGTAGCTGCCATGACCTCCTATACATGAAAATGAGGTCGACCCGTACCACGAGGAGTAGCAAGCCATCCCTTCATTTCCCCACACCTCTGCGTAAGTGATTCCTTCCTCCGAGAGTCGGCCGATAAACAATTCTTGGGCTCTTCTGTTTCCGTCATGTTCCCCCAATGCCCAGCACAGAACTTCAAGCTGTTCTCTGGGACATCTGCTCTTGTTGCTTTTTTGCCACCCGTATCTTCACAAGCTTTGCCTTTTTTCCCAACCGCCATCTTTGACGCATCTTAATTGATACATCGCTCATAAAGTCCCCCAGAATTCATTGCCACGCCCTTGTCCCCGATACCTTATTTTCAAGTGCAGAGGGCCGCGACGTACCATCCGTCTTAAACTTATTTTTACCCCTCTCCTGCTTACCAACATTCTAAGTAAGAGTCTCCACTTGCTTCATTAATGGTATTTTTTTTTGTAGCTGTCCACATGACAGAAATTCTGAGTCCTGAAAGGTACTTTTTTACTTCAGTTGTTTCCCCCCCACACTGAGAGGAATTGTCGACTAGTTAACTGCCCCCTGACCAGCAAGTTCTATCCCCCCCTTTTTTCGGCTCTACTCCCAATACGCCCGTTTTTTTTCATATCAATATGCTCTCGCTGCCCTCCCCTGACGATTTTTTTCCCCCCCATTTAAAATCCTTTTGCAAGCCATTTTTTGGAGACCCTATTTGTCTGGCTACCCTGGGACGGCTTTTTCAGTAGCCGGTGGATTTGCTCGCTGTATTATTCTATGTCTCTGTCCGCGAAGGACCCTACGTCTAATAAGTCCTTTTGAGCAATTTTTTCATCAATTTGAACTGTTCTTTCCCCCCTCCCTCATCACCTCCCCCGTTTCCCACCCTGAACGGTAAGAACACATCCCTTCATCACATTTCGTTGCCATCCTTCCGTCACTGACTTTTAAAGAAGCCCCCTCCTATTCAATCCCCCTCCCAAACAGTCCCAGCATTTTAACATCCTTCTTTATTCTGTCTTAATTTATCATGCTCGCACCATATATTTTACCCTTTGAGTCTCCGCCCGCCCCGTCCTCTTCGTATATGGAGGGCTTTTCTCCCCCTGTGTCCTTTTGTGGAAAATTTATCCCTTCCTTTTCATCCTTCTGTTCTAGTCTGCAAGAATACCGTCATACAGACAGGGATAACATTTTTTCCTTACCTCTTCGTACCGTAAAGGGACGTTTCTGTGCTCCATAACAGGATCCCAATTTTTAGACTTCCCCTCTTGGATTCCTTTCCCGGACGCGCCGTTTTCTCTGAACATTCTTCAGTGCGGTTTATGTAATACGGACCCCGCCCCCCCTTTTCTTCGACCTCTTTAGATCCTTCATCCAATTCAAGCCGATTTTATTTACGCGCCCCCTTTCACTCCCTCCGCCTATTTCCGAACTAAAAGTTTGACGCCACTACACCCTCTTCTCCCATCTACTAAGTCTAACTTTGGACCTTTTTTCATTTCGCGTTCATGCACTTCCTTTTCACCACTCTGCCTTCCAGCTCCCACTACTTTTTATCCCGTTCCGGTGTATTTATTTTTCAACCTTTATGCCTCTCGGACACCTCTTTTCTTTCTCTAGTGAAAAGTTTTCTTCTTTTTCCCTTAAGGTGCAGACTTGTTTTTCCCTTTTCCCACTTTGGAGGAGGCGTTCCTTCCGCCCCTTTTCCAGATTCCACTTGGCAGGGCCGGGCCGAGGTCCATATTTTGTGATTTCTCCTTCTGTTTGATATTCACCAGCCCTCAGTTTCCCCAATTTAGTAGCCTTTTGGAATCAATGAACTTCATGACCCTTCTTCCCTTTTCCCGAATCGCCAGAATAAGATTGGGGATCTCCCGTAAACCGAACTCTTCCGCCCCATCTTGAAGGAGAGTTCACCTTATAACTCTGAAGCAAATTTTCTAACGTAACTCATCAGATTTTAGACCACATTCCTATTTTTCCAACCCTCTCCCCCACCGTCACACTGAACCTCCCCTTCTCCAGTTCCATGCGATTTCCATATCCCCTGGTGTCCGCCCTCACAGGAATCGGCACCCCAAATTCAGGAATCGTTCCCTTTTTGCAGCC
>Ga0179591_1314548_pt1 | contig 18813 bp, 23 predicted proteins | sample CZOMad2_1_08_16f_FD_182891 | JGI IMG/M metagenome (GOLD analysis project Ga0179591, IMG submission 182891) | Vadose zone soil fungal communities from Angelo Coast Range Reserve, California, USA - CZOMad2_1_08_16fungal (PacBio error correction) | ecosystem: Environmental > Terrestrial > Soil >... | reverse complement strand
CCCCCCCCCCCCCCCCCCCCCCCCCCCCTTGAAGTCTACATGCCTGATTTCGCGACTCCGGTTCATTTACTTCTATGCCTCGCATTTCCCAGATGGGCCCCCACCCTTCCATCTTATGGCCCCCAACGCCCCTCACTCCTCCGTTATCGATCACACGCCTCCCTGCACCTCAATTGTTCCCCCGGTAAGCCCTTCCCCAGATTCAGAATTCTCCCCTTTCAGGTCCAGAGGACCTTTCTCGTTCCTCAGGGGCAGTCTTTTTTCCGTCTCCATCTCCCAACGCTATGATTCTCCTTTCCCCCATTGGACACTCCGATCTTTTCTCTTTGCTCAGTTCTTCTCCTCCTGATATCCCCTCGGACTTCCGCTTTGATCGATTATTCTTCCCTTTTTCGGGATCGTTGTGGCCGCATTCTCTTCGCGCATACCAACGAATCACTCACCATCTGCCTTTTTTTACTACCCCTAAAAGAGTGTGGACACCTCACCCAAGCGTCTTCTCACGGCGTAACAGATGACTTTTCTCCCTCCCCTGGTCTACAGTTGTCTTCCAAACATAGGAGGGAGGGTCGGATAAATCGAAATTGGCCCCCCGCCCCGAAAAGCAAGAAGGTATTCTAATTCAATTATGAACTGCCTTTTTTAAGTTCAGTAGCTTTCCTCGTATCCCCCCACCAGATTATTCTCGGCTGGCACAAATTTTTTTGATCTCCATCCCCCCCAGTCTTCCCTTTTTTTCCAAGCTGCACAATAGGCGGTTGCTTCACTCACACTGGGCCGAAGTAACTCCCCCATTTCTTTCCATGACGGTGCTCCTCCCGATCCTCCTTTGTTCTCCTCCTGTGTTTAAAACACGTCATCTGTTCACTGCTTCCACCCGAGTTGCGGCTTCGTCCCCTCTCCCCCCTTTCCCTTTTGATGCGCTCTAACGACTTACTGGAAGTCGCCGCGCGGCGAGTCCCCGTTTCAGTGTTTCGGCCGCTTGGAACTGGAGTCAAACCCTCCCTCTTTCCAAGCCACTTAAAGAACCTCGTTCCTTCCTTTGGCGGCGCTTTTCTCGCCAGACTCCTTTGGGAACTTTTTTCCGCTCGACCCGAATCCGCGACCTTGACATCCTCAATTTTTTTTTTCCTTGCTTTCTTCTACCCCCCCCCAGTCCGCCCACTTTGGCCTTGTGGCCCAAGCTGCCCTTCAAGGCCCAAAATATCTCCCTTTTCCTCATCTCCGTTTTTGTTATGCTTCTGTTTTTCCCCGGTTAGACCTTCAGTTTCTTTCTGCATGTTAGATCTGGTTTAGTTTTGCCTTGACTTCCCCTGTGCGGTCGATCGATGAGGTGATGATGTTTGACGTGGTGTCCTTCGTTCGCCCCTTCTACCTCCTCTTTGAGGAGCTTCTGCTTGTTAGCTGGCACACCCTTTTTCCCCGCCGATTTTGCAAACGGCTGTCCTCCTACACCCTGTTTGCCCGTTAGATCGCCCAGCGTGCTTCCGTGCCAGATTTTTTGCGCAGATCAGCCGTTTTGTTCCTTCCCATTTCCTTGCCCGCCCCTGCTTTTGTATCTATTTAAGCGTTTCCGATTTGACCATGCCCCCCAAACTTCTTTTTTTTACTGTATTCTCGGTACACCGTCATGGTTGAGTCCTTCGCCATGTCTATTTCCTTGCACATTTGCTTAGTTGCACGGGCCCCTGTCCTGGATTTTTTTTGTTCCTTCCAATCCCGACTCCAACTATGTAAGCAACCTCTTTTTGGTGCGTCCTGTCGGAAACCTACTTCCCATTTCCTGAACGGCAGTCTAGGTCTGAAATTCCTCAAGCCCATTCCTTCCACCACGTCGTTCTTCCACCTACCAAGGGCAGCGTTCCCGCGATGCGTTTGAGATACGGCCCCCAGGTGTATGCGAACTTCCCATTTTTGCCTCCCCTTTAGCCCTTGAGCTTAGTTACCTGCAGTGTTTTATGCCATCTAGTTATTTTAGCATGGGTCTCTTCTTATGGGCAGAAGAGTGTCTACCTTTATCAAGTCCAATATCCCTTCTTGGCCCTGGGAACAGAGGAGTTTCCCGATGCTCAGCACCGAGCCGACTCGGTTCCTTTGCTGCCGAGCTTTTATTGAATCATGAGTTATTTTCGAGTTGCCACTTCAGATCTCCCTTCTTTTTCCAACGTGAGTCTTTTGTAACTTCCACTTCTTTGTTAGGGCGGATTTATTCCCCTTAAAACTTTTTCCTTTGGCAGGTCTTCCCCGTGGTCATCGAAAAGGCTTCCCCCCCTGGTGCCGAACAATATTTGACCCTTTAGTCACTGAACCCGACATTTTTCTGCGGTACTCTCGCCGTTAATCCACCTTCCCACTTAGGGGTTTTCCACGCCTTCATTCTGTTGCCCTGACCCTTGCGAGACCCTGCCCTTTAAGCCACCCTGCGGCCCGAAATCGGTAAGGCGAACCTCTTCTTGAGCCCATTTCCTTTCTTTCTTTTTTTTGAAAAATGATGCGACCATACGATTGCGCTCCCCCCCTTCTTCGGTCCCTGCCGGGTCCGTCCTGCCCGAAATCTCTGGTTTTGTGTGGCGCCCTATTCAAGAGATCATTTACCTATTCCACTTTGGCGGCTTTATCTTTCCCCCCCCAGTCCTCCGCGCGAAACACTCTGCTGTTCTGAGATTGCGTATCGAGCTAGCCATAGGTCCCTTCCCCCCCCCCCCCTCTTTCCCCTCTAATTCCTTGCCGTTTCTTCCAATGCGCTTTTGTGGCACGGTCTCTCTCTTGATGCAAACATCCCCTCGGCGGCCCCACCTGGTCTTCCGCCTTTTTGCTTGCCACCGAATTCTTCACTTTGCTTGGAGTCCGTTCGACGTCAATCCTCCCCTTCTGTGACAAGCCCTGTTCTTTTTTCATCTCTCCGTTATGATCGGTTATGAACGCTCGGCACTTTTTGAGGTCCAACCAATTTTCTGATCGATGTTCTGTCCCCCCCTCCCCCCTTCGCAGTTCTCACCTCTTTTCCTACCCGTATGTCAATTCGATAATTGTTTAACTCTGGGCGGGCCTGAAAGGTGGAACCCCCCTTTCTACTTCGACCGATGAAACATTGTCCCCCCCCCTTTACTGATTCTCGTCAGGGCCGCGTTTGTTTAATCAACGCGTGCGACCCCACGTGATAGTCTAAAAAGGTGGTTTTCGTCCCCCCCCCCCTTCCCATCTTCTAATGGGATGGTCCTGTTCAATCCAGAGTCGAGGGCCTCCCCTTGCTGGGCAATCTGTTTCACCTTCCCCCCCAGCCAGTCACTGACTCTTCCCAAAAACCCTCCCCCTACGTTAGTTTTTTTTCGTAGGCCACCGGTTTTTTTCCCGTAAAAACTTCTCCTCCGCCGCTTCGTCTACATCGCACTTGTCGTTTTGTTCGCACTTCAACGACAAAGTTTTCTCACGTGAGGTTGCCAGGTGTGTATCGGAGTCTCACGGGTCCCCGCTCCTCTTTCCTTTTCCTCTGCGGTTTTCCTTTTTTGATGGGCAAGCGCTGGCCCTTTCGAAGTCGAAGACCGACAGTGATTCCTTATTTTTTCCCCTATCTTGGTGGTCTCGTGCTGCGCTAATCGGCTTGATCCTCCCAATCCCCCATAAAGTAACCTTCCCCCCCCCTCTCTCTTCCTGGAATGAACTCCTTTCCCCCCCCAGCACCTTATTTGGTCCTACCGTGACTTCCTCTATCCTCCCGACTCCCCTGCGAGGACCAAAGAATGGAACCAGCAAGCCGATACCCGACAACTTCCCGGTAGGACCCCTGTTCCTAGTCACCAAACGTTACTGTTCCAACCAGTTTCGTGCACAGTATACCCCCCACAATGCAGCCCTGAGATTCCTCGTTTGGCGACTTTCACTGTTTGTAATGCCTCCCTCCCTCGAATCCCTTCCCTACCAAGCGCTCCCCGCCCTCCCGCCGTTTAATCTGTAATCCTCGGTCGATCCCTTCTAGTTTGTTGTTGTGAGACGACCCCCTGTCTCACTCCCCCCCACTAGAAAGATGCGTCCCACCCTACGTAGTGCGTGAGTTAGACTCGGTGCTTCGTCGAGGGACACAGGGAAATTTTTTTAACAACGTCTTATCTGCTCTCCGGTGTTTTCCTCTTTCGCAGTTTTGAAGTGTAGGTTCCTCTCCCTCTTTTGGACTCTGTACCGTGGTAGTTCAACAATTTGCTTTCAGGAGCTGCCAATTCTACTCAAGAGCCTTTTAATCATGACGTTCGTGACTCGTTTTACACCCCTCCGTACGGCGCAGATTATGTCGGTGGATGGTTTTTTTCCAGGCCCTAGCTCCGGTTTGGTAAAACCCTTTAAGAAGGGGTCAGCGCTGCTTTGGCTTCTTTCCACCCTTTTTAGCGTCGTCAATTTTATCTCCCCCGAGTTGGTCAAGCGGGTTTATAACAACCTAAAGGCCCTAGTCTTAAATCTGTCCATTTCTCGTCCCTCTTCTCCTTTTCCCATACTTTCTTCCCCCCCAAGAATTCCTTCGGCCTGCCCTGTTCCCCTCAAAGGAGTTTGACCATCAAGTTCTTATATGATTTTACTCCTTTCAATGGTTGATCTGACCCAAAAATACCCTTGACCCTTTTGAAGCCATGTCAGTCTCTGGCGCTTTTTCTCTAGGGGGGAACGAAACCTCCCTTGGCGGCGCTTAGCTCTCTATCTTTTTCTCTGGTCGCGACTTGTTTCACCATCTTTTTTTTTAGCAAGTTTCCCCCGGCTCTCACGCTCTCCTTCCTGCCGCAGGCAACCAACCCCCCCCCAATCCTGGGCCCCACATTTACACGTAACTTTTCCCAACCCCTCACCCCCAGGGACGTCACCCCCGTTCTCAGAGGACCCGCTTATTATATCTCCTTGGTCCCCCCCAGTTGTTTCCAAGAGAGAGCGTAAGTCCCCCGCGTTTGAATAGACAGCGGGGCCCCCCCGCCAAGGAGTTTCCCAGACCCCCCGACGCCGACTCCGTGTGGGTTCAGAGTGAAGTCCTCAGAAGTGGTTTAGCCCCCCCATCGGATCGGGTTACCTAGAAGCTTGGTTTCGTGTCAACCTTCCGAGACCCTTTTTTTTCTTAATGAACCTATTCAGACTCTTTCTGAAAACCCGAACAGCTGCATTTTCCCCCTTCCGCTTACCCGTTCTTTCTGTCTTCTTTAACTGCAACCCCACCACATGAGGCTCAGTCCCGGAACTAGTCCCGGAAAGAAAGGGACTGTTTGCACCCCTTCCACTATCGGCTCTTCCCCCATTTTTTGGCTCTTTCCGTCTCTGGATGTCGAGTTTCAATCGCCGTGCCATTCGAGTAGGTCTGTACTTTCTTCTCATCTACCCCCCCCCTTCTTTTCTCCACTTCTTACTGGCAAGACTCACTCCTAACCCCCCCAAAGTGGTGATTAATTTTGTTCCTTTTTCAAGACCACACCAACCTCTTTTTCGACCCGACCTTCCAACCCCGGGCTCCGGCAATTTTTTGTCATCGTTTGGGGGATCTCATTGGGTGAAACGAGTTCGAGCTCGCCCCCAAGGCTTCCGGGCCTCATCTGTTAGACTCCTTGTCACCACACCCTTTATTCGTCTTCTCAGGCACTCCTCGGATTTCGAATATCCAGCCTTCTCATTCCGTCTTTAATGCCTCCTCCCCCCGTTCCTCCCCCCCGGCGTCTCTGATGGCTCCACTCACTGCCTTCCGAATCCCTTTTTTCTAAGGCCCCCCCGTCACCCCATGGTGTCAAGTCGTCGATTTCCATCAAAGTCACGTCCAGCACTCGCGTGGACCGACTTGCGATAGAAGTTTGGCACGTAACTACTCATTTGTCCCCTGCGTGGACCTGAAGATCCTGTTGGCCGGTCTCACGAAGATCGAACCTCCGCGGAGGACCATTCCCCAGTCAAGTTCCTCGCTGGATCGGGGCCTCTTCGTTTCCCATCCTACCCTAAACCTCTAAATAAAACGAAGTTTGTTTCCCCCCGGAAAATAAAATCCACAGTTTTCCCAAACACAATCCTTAACCCCTGCTCACCCCAATGATACATTGGGCAGTCTCAGCGGATTTATCTCTTCTAGGTCAAAGGACCCAAGCACTTATGGAGACCTATCTCCCCGGACGTTCCCGCATGGTTCTTCTTCCTGGCAAACACTTCTTTCCCTTTAAGTTATTTTTGTGTATGGAGCTTTTTGAGGTCTTCTTTTTTTGCTAAATAGAACCCCTTTCCTGTTTGCACAGAAGAGACAATCACCTCCAACCCATCCTTTACCGACACCTCTCCCCTGGCCCTCCTTTCCCATCGGTGGATAATCCCCTATCTTTCGAATACTTGTTAAAAAGGCCCGCCTGTTTGCATTTACCGGCCCCCCTCCCTCTCCGCCCCCCCCGTTTTTTTCTGAATGTAGAATTAGCTGCTTCCTTTCATCATCTAACGGCTTACTTCTGCCTGCTGTGTGCGCTTCGTTCTTACCCCCAATGTGGTCTCGCGGTGGATCCTGCAAATCGGGCGCCCTGGGTTTTTTTACCCAGCCTTCCACCCAGGAGTTGGCCTTTTTACGTTTAAGCTCACCGCATTGCAACCTTTTTCTCTATCTCCCGACTTTTTCCCTTGCATCCAGGAATTTGGTCTTACCACAAGCTTCCCCCCTAGTGGTAGGCAAAGAAACGGCCCCCTCCAATTCTCTCTATTTTCATCTACATCCGTTTTCGTTGCTTTTTTTTCTCGCTTTGTTGACCTGCCACGACTTTATCTCAGGGAGCAGGTTGGATCCCCTCCCCCTCTCTGCAGGAATTATGTCACCAATCGGATGACACGTCACGCCGGTATGAGATGATCTTTGGCCTGGCTCGAGCATTACAAAAGTACAGATTTTTACCTTCAAATGGCCATGACGAGTGCTTGCGCTTTTATTTTTCAAATGTCAGCCGTTGCAAGAATTTAGTACTTTCTGGCCCTGCAGATGAGTTTAAAGCTCTTGATAACTGACGAGCCACTTGCATCCTGAGAGATGACGCATATTCCGAATGAATAGTTGTACTTGAATTGTTCCCGAAAAGGCCCAGTTTACGAAGCCCCCACTGCGTCTCTTTTTAAAAGGTCGCCTTAGTTGTTATGACATGTCTCGTCGGACTTTGTATTTTCGCTTTCGCTTGAGTTCCCGCTTCCCTTTGCAGCGCTGCCACCGATACTTTTCTTCTCTCCCATGCCGCCTCGCAGACGTCTTTGTGTTAAACATCGACTTTCCAATTCCATTTTTTTTCATACTTCCAGGAGGCGGTTCGCTGAGAGGCTTTCGAAAGATTCTTGTTCCTCTTTCCCCCTTTCCCCGTCTCGGTATCCTTTCCCCGCCCCCTTGTGCGGCCCTGCATAGTGACTCGGACAGCTTGGGAGTTACCGCAGGGGTTTTCTTCTGGTATTTTACCTTTCTTTTACTGTGAAGGTCCGCAGCTTTAATGCCACATATACCGTAAACCGGCCCCCGGAATAGCTCGGGTCTGGCCGCGAGGAACGCGTCAGAACCGGCGCAACTCATTTTCAACTTGTTTCCTCATCAGCCCTTGCCGGGGTTCCGACCGCTTCCTCGCATTCCCTGCGAAGCTGACGCTTGCCCTGATAATTCTCTTCCAGCGTCGCGCACGTCCATCTCCCACCTGGATTTGTTCTTATTCAAGGGTCTCGATCAGCGGATGCGGCCCTTTTTTGGGAAGCGCTCCAATCCAGCGAGTTCTAAGCAATGTGGACCGGCTTTCGGCATCCGAAACTCTGCTCCGCCAAACCCCGACATTCTGCGTTGATCTTGCACAGCTAATCCAGATTTGACAAGGACCTAACCCTCCCCCTAGAAACACTGGCCCCTATCCCCCCCTTTTCTTAGCGGCCTAACCCGTAAAGGTATCGCGCCCCCCCATACGTATGTTCGAGCAACTTCCGATTAACCCCTTTTCCTTTCGCCCCCCTAAGATTGCTGCGACCGGGATCAGGTTCCGGGTCGACCATTCCGCCCTTGTTCTGTGGCATGTTCCTCCACCACAGACAGCTGTTACCTTTCCATCGTTGCTATTTCCATTCCCCCGACTCTCTTGCTTCGGTAGTATTCGACGAATATCAACGGCCGCCCATAGGAACTCTTTCCTTCATGCCGTCGAGGCGGCTCCCCCTTTTTGCCGGGGAGCCCTCTTGATTCCGCCCCTGCTTGGCACTGGGTTGGTATGCTGTTTACTGTCCGTCCTCCCGTGGTGTTTGAAATTGCACACCCCTAGCCCCGTCTCGCTCAGGTTGAATCTTGTCTTCGCGGTATAGGAAACCTTTACTAGCCGTCCCCGATGTCGCGGTCGGTTGGTGACCGTCAACTCTTCTGAGGCTATGTTTTCCCCGCGCCACTTAAGCCCCCCTTATAGTCCCGATTTCCCTTTTTTAGTAGTGGGCCAACGCCCAACGGGAAGTGGCGCTTCCAGTGCGCTTTTTTCCTTACGGCCTTAAAGATCGCTGCAACCCATGTTATTCTAGTAAGAAGGACTAGGGCTTCCTAGGCTTTTCTTAATTGGTCAGGCAGTCCCTTGGTTTCCACCCCCTTCTTCCCTTTTCGTTTCTTTGTTTCCGGCAATACCTCTTTTGAACGTCTTTTCACCTGTCCCGCCCTTTCATCTCCTCTCGTCAAAACACCTTTCCGTCCGTACGTGAACTCGGGGAACCCCTTGACCGAAACTCTCCTGTGCGACGCATTCTTAAATTCAGCCTGTTGTCGACCAGCCAACGAGACCCAAAGTTAGAATAATTTTTTCCGTCCCGTGTATCGTGAGTTCCCTTTCCGCTCAACGTTTTTGACGTGACGAATCCGCGGTTTTGATTGCTGCCCTCTCCTCTGGGCCCTCGATTTTCGTCAGACCTTCACCTCCCTCCCCCGGTCGGTACCCTGCTCTTGGTTTGAATATATCAGCCCCAGCGCCCGTTTGCCGCTTCTCAGTTGACGAGTGACCTTACAAGGAGATCGTTCCCCCAACCCTTCTGACCGGTGGTGACTTTCCCCCCATCTCACCCGCAACCCTGCGATGTTGGGCCTAGCACGCCCTGAGTTCCCCAGAATGGATTCGCCATTGCGCTCACTAAACGGCCGTGTCGGCGTTCACCGTCCGAGGATGTTCCCCCTCCCCCCCGCCCCATGTCACCTGCATCTAGGAGTTCCGCGTTTTTACCTTTTCGGTGTTTTTCTCCATACTTTTCATAAATTGGTTTTCCCCAACGCACCCTCCCCTCCGCATACCGCTCGTTCGCTTATATCTCTTCTCCTATCGTGTTGTTGTCTTTATCCCTACACTCCCTCCTCACGAGGCCGGCCTTAGTGGCTGGGATTTTGGGCTCGTGCTTAGCGCGGCTCCTTTCGCCCTTTTGACGAATCGCATGACGATCGACTATCTGCAGGTGGGTGCGATGGAGTGAGATTTTTTCTTTCGGGTCCCTCCGGCTGGGGAAATTTGTACCTTGCGGGAGGGTGTTTTCCCATACAACCTTTTCCCCTGCCTGTTGCCATTCGACCCCGTAGATTTTTTCCTTTTCGGCTTTTTTTCCCTGGCGCACGTCAAACACGAGTCAACTGATCTGCATTTTTGTGCCTGTTTTTTGATGATTTTTTCCTGCGGGCAGCATCGGAAGCCTTTCTCAACTTCCCCTCTTCAACTTAGCTGAGTTATGGCAAGTTTACGTTATTATGCTCTTCCAACTACAAACGGTTATCATATGCGCCCTGTTCTCTTTACGCTTCTTCCCCGCCCCCAAAAACCGTCCAACCTTTTTTCTATTTCCTTCTGGGCAAACTTCGGCTGGCAGTCCTCTCCCCAAAGGCGGAAAATTAGTTCTTATACTGTTTTTATGATTTCCTTTTTTCCCTTGGCGGGGAAAATGACTTGCCTTGTCTAGCGCGCTGGGTAAATTAGGGCGGGAGTGGCCCCCCCCATTATTAGTAAGGCCCAGGAGAGTTTACTAGACGATCCAAGGGAGCTGTTAACCGTTCCTCATTGAAGTGATTTTTCCACCACCCCCGTCCCCAGCAATTCTCCTTCAGTGTGGCGCAAACCCCCACCTCAAGTTTAACCCCTAGGGCGCCGACGTTCTGACCCCCCCCCGCGTCCTCTTTCCCCCCCTCAAGAACCAATGTTCCGAATTCGTCCCGATCGAAGTAGTCTCCCGCGTTTCTTCATCACCCTTTCGTTGTTGCCCACCGAACCCTTTTTCACTTAGATCACCCAACTCCTTTGTTCCCTGAGCCATCGCACCCTAGGATCGGGGTACCTTTTTTTCGTGGTTTGTTTTTCACCGCGATCGTACTTGTCTACACCCCCTCCTATAACCCAAGACCCCCAAGTTGTTTTAAGTCACCTCGCTCCCCTCGTTTCGGTGTTAGGCAAACTTTACTTACCCTCCTCTTAGACCCTGCACAGTGCCCTGCAAGGCTTGGCACTTCTCCCGATGACCGCCCATGTTACGCGCCTCTGTCGCCGAGTCCCTTGTCGTGGGATAATGCTATAACTTTTGCTTTTTCCGTTTTTCCACCAGCTGTATGAGAGTCCTGTCCCCCTTTTGACAACATCGGTCTTGTTTTGATTCCATATGCTTCTTTCCCCCACCCACCCATCGTTTACCCGCATCCGGCATCTCAAGGCGGGCGCCATCTTTTTATCTACTTCTGCTCGAATACCGATCCTATTGGCCGTATTCGCTTACTTGGTTCCCCCACTGCGCCGGTTAGGTCTTTCTTACGCAGGCAACTCCTGACGGCTTTATCGCAGAATCATCCGGATAAGAATGTTACGATCCTGATTTGCGGCCTAACTGTTTATTTTGCTGGAACATTCCATTTCTAAGGTGCGCATGGACCCCCCGTCACCCCGCAAGGGAGATTAGTACCTTTTTTATTTCTGCTTTCTTTCCGCACCGGTGCCAGACTCGCCTCTCTAAGTCATTTAAAAGGAAATCCTCCTACCACATTCGTTTATAGCCCCCCGGTGCTTCCCCCACTGTCATTTTGGCTAGGCCTGGAGAAGAGCCGTGACTCAGCCCGGCAACGTCTCCAAGGATTACCCAGACTTATTGAATTCGTATAGGGGGCCTTTTTCCCTGTCCGTTTGACCATCTCAATGAATGGTTAACTCCCACAATCGTGTCCATTAAAAATCAACCCAGAGCTTTTCACCCTCACCTTAGCTATAAAACGCAGCTATCTTTTCTGGTCGACGAGGCTGGTCTGGAGTCTACAGTGCACTCCGTTCCTTGAGCCCCAGCTCCACTCCTGTCTTAAACTTAGCCTGTAAGGCCCAAGCCTGATGTTAGTCGGCGTTTCTTCTTTTTTCTGGCTGGCCATTGACAGCTGTCCCTTCTTCTTCCCCACTGTACCCCCACCCATTCCGATCTTCACTAGTTTCCACCTCCCCTCCCCCCAGCTACTTTGGATAATCAATCTGGCGATACTTGAAACAAGGCCAGTTGGCGAAGGCTCCAATTTAAACATTCCCCCTCTCCCTGCCCCGTTTACACTGCTGCTTGCGCACTGGCGATGATTTCTGCGAGTTCCTCAACTGTTAACCGGTTGTATTCTTTCTCCCTCCCCCCTTGGCCTATGTCACCCCCCGAAAAAGCCAGGCGCCACAGGGAAATGCTCTTCTCGACTGTCGCGCCCTTCCCTTAACGCCAAACCATCGGGATTAACCATTCAGTTCACTTATATCGCCGTCCCCCCCCCCCCCGCCGTACCTTCCCCCCCCTCTGACTTGCCTGGGTCACGCCCCCCAACCATCTCTTTTCTTTTCTTTTGTGGATCTTGCCGGGACATGAGGCCCGATCAGAGGATGGTTCTTTTTTCTCAGTTTTCCGGCAGTAATCGCGGATCAGGGCTTTGCCTCGTGATGAGCTTCTTCCTTCGCCTTGCTTGTAACTTAGCGAGATAATATTTCCCTCCCCTTCCACCTTGCCTCAGTTCGGGGGCCCGTTCGCCGGTACCGATTCAGAAGGTTTGGCCGCTTGACACCGTTGCGACGAAGAAAAAAGTTTGCACGCGTTGTCTCCCTCCTCGAATTTTCTATTCTTCTTTGTCGAACCCAGAATGTCCTCTGCTCGAATTCGTTGCCCGCACAGCGTTTCTTGCTTTTACTTTTTTTCTTCGAATTGCCTGTAATTTCCGGCGTTTATTCGATTTAGTCGGGCTGATACCCGTCGTCGACGATTATCGGTAGGTCCTCTCGATTGACGATTGCGATGCTTTCCTTTCATTTTAAAGCGGGCTAATCCTGTTGAGAGATAACTTCGGGGACGAAATCCCTTTCTAGCCCGCATCTTTCATGAAATTACCAGAAAAGGAATTTTTCTTTTGAATTCTTCCCCTAGGAACTTTAGATGAGTCCCCCCTTGTCGATGTTTGTCCTGCAGCCAAAAGCCTTCTTGTTACTTCTCCTTCGTTGGTCGACTCTAAATTGCAGCGCGCTCCCCCCTTGAAGACTGACCCGTCTTGTGAGTCCTGCAGAGTTGTATTTATTTGTTCTTGCTACGAGTTTTTACTTCTAGGACGCCTCTCTCCCCAGTCCACCCGAACCTTTTTTTTTTTGGACCCCTGGAAAAATGTCCCCGTTTTTCCTGGGCCCTACTGGTACGCTGCTTCAGCTAGTCCAATAATCTACCTGGGTCTGTTGGCTTCAGATCTCGAGAAACGACCTTAGTGACACTAGAAGTACCGGCCCGTCTTCTTTGACCTTCCCCCTGCTATTCTGCCTCTGCCGACGTCCAATCGCACTCAAAAACCTGTGACGGTTCTTTCTGATTTTTACTCCCGGTTCTCGGTTCAGTTGTTGAGACTTACACCCCTCTCTGTCCCTCCGGGGGCCCGGACTATTCCCTTCCCTACCTGACAGCGACGGAGACATACGTTGTGTACCCCCCCCAGCAAAGACACCACAACGGGCCTCCTTTTCCCCCCCCCCTCTGGTATCTAGTTAAGTTCTAGGAAACATGTCATTGTCTTAGGATGCGAAGAAAGTGTCCCTCCTCCCCCCTTCCCCCCCATTGAAATTCCTCCTTGAAATTTCCCGCGAAATTGGGAAGGAAGTTTCGTACAATTCCTGTTTCTGTGGCGACGAGACCCTCTCATCCCCCCCGCCGAGACTTTCCACGCCCCCGTTGAGGATACCACCCTTCGAGACGTTTGTAGTAGACCGCCTAACCGACAACAAGTACGCCCCTTTTTTTCCAAGATACAGACTCACTTCCCTTCCCCAACAGGAACCCGTATTAATGCATTGTGATAGCCTCCATTTTATTGTGGGAAGCGCAGCTCATTTCTCTGATTTTTTCGGTCCCCATGCCTTCCGTCCCCTTTCCCTTCGATTGGCTTCAACGAATCTCCCCCCTGGTGTTGCCCTTAACACATACTTCTAGGCCGACTGTAGCGTTCGTGCGCTTATTTTTTTTCTTCTCCAGTATGAGATCCGGCCCACTCCTCGCAGTTGCAAGATTTTTTTCATTGAATCCCCCCAAGATTTAGTCACCTGATCCGGGGTCTGAAACCCCTCCTTCTTCCTTCCTCAGTGACAACCACGGTCTTTGGGTTCAACTGTTTTATTTTCTGGTTGACGACAAATTCAGGGCTTGGTCCTCCAAAGAGGACTTCAACTCCCCTTTTTTTTCTTTTTGTTGACTCATGCCCCTATGTTTTGACTAGTAAGAAGTTTGTGCCCCATGGTTGACGAGGGAAGGGCTTTTTTTCCAACCGCAGTGTAATTTTTTGGTGCGTCCCCCTTTCTTTTCTCCTTCTTTTTCAGGTGGTGGCTGCTGAAAAAACTGCATTCTTGACGCGCCCGCCCTTGCCCCCCCCCTTTGCGGTTAAAAGAACCCTCAGCTCGGACATCCTCTCGAAAAAAACAATCTGCCCTCTTACGTGACGGTTTCTTAGCAAAGGCCGCACGACCTGGTGACGAAAATACCTGCCTCCTCTTTCTCAGCACTTCTTAATTTTTTTCGGCCTCCATCCCTCCAACCGTGCATTAAACGGCTTGTTCCGCCCCCGTTTCCTTTCCCGTGATTCCTGGCGTAATCCTTCTGCCCCCCCGAGTTACTTTCGAAGAGTTTTATTTGATGTTTCTTTTCTCCATGTTCCGTTATGGCATCGAACTTTTTCCTTTCTCTGACCCCCCGGACTCCTCAAAGAACCAGTGTTTACTGATTGGTACCTCATGGTGCTCCCTTAAGTCTTGACATCCCCTCTCCTCTTTTCCTCCGCCGATCTCAGGGCTCTCTTTTTCACAATTTCTTTGGGATAGTAATTGCTCTAAGGTTCTGAAACAGTTCTTTCAACCTCCTTCTCTCATTTTTTTTTGACGTTCCCTCATCCGGAAAGAAGTCGGTCTCTGCACGTTGCACCCCAAAGGGCAGTTCGTTCACTTTTTTTTTCACACCCCTTTTCCTAGGTCCGAATTTACTGTACCTTTTTTCCCCAGCGGGCTAAATTCACCCTTTCATGACAAACTAACTCTCCGCGGTAACTTTTTGTTCCCCTTTTAACTTTTTTGTTGCCTGACCTCCCCTCAATCCCTTCTCGCTTTCCCATTTTACACGCCGCCCTTTGCAATGCTTTTTTACCTAGTTGTTCGTTCTGAATATATACCTTTTAAAAATCCCCCGTTGTTTGATGATATACACCGAGCCCGACCACCCTCCATCTTTTTGTCCCCTTAGTGCGCGGTTCTTTTTCTTTTTTTTTTTTTTTTGAGACTCGAGTGCGAGGCGAAGGTATTTTTCACCGTTTTAGTTTCCCTTTACAACCGTGATTCGCCAAACGCTGATGTATCTATCGATCTTGGTTTGTGCGAGAGCAGAAGGTGAAGTTTCTTTTTTCCTTCCTTCCTGTGGCAATCACCCCTTCCCAGTTTTGTTTTGACAATACCCACCCTTGAATGCCTATTGAGTCTGTCCCTTTCAACCGTCATAGTCTTCACTCCCGCGTAGTGACTGGATGATCCCAAACGAAGAAGCTCTAGAATTCTTTTTTTCCAGGCGGTGCTTTTTTTTTTCTAGTCATTGCCGCTCTCCTTTTTCCCTTTTTTTTTTGAAACTTGTGAGTCGTTTCTTTTTTTTTAAATTTGATCTACAGCTTAGGTTCCGCCTTTGAGGCGTGAGAGTAACCGCTTTACCCCGCCTTCCCCTTTTTCGGTCTTCTTCTATCTGCGTGAAAAGTCCCCTTCCGATGATTTTTCGATCCTACCCAAGCAGAACTTTCCCGGTGTCAAACTTCTTTGCTTGTGAGACCTTACCCTCAGTACCGGGTCTTCCCCTGTCCCCTTCTCTAAGTTGTTTTCCAGTTAATGTTCTGGCGCGAAACAAACTGATCCTTGAATGCGTTATCAGCGGAGAGATTCTTTGGTTCTCACCACTGGCTTTTCCCTATGGTCCCCTTCCGCACGATACTCAAGGTAATCAGGATTTTCTCTCTCGGTTTTAAGAGGCTGTCGTCTGTATTATATTTTCAGGAATAGCCTTCCCTCGTTTAGGCAGCTCGCTAAGTTCTTGCCTTGATTACCAACAAACCCACAAGGCACCAGCCACTTCCCCGGAATGGGCACCCAGCCCCATAACAAGTGGGTCACCCCCTGTGCGTCCCGCCTTTCTCCATACTTAACCAGAGTAACGACTATTCATAAATATCTCAGTTTTAGGAATGTGAAGTAAAAAGATTAAGGAGCTTTCTTTCAGCGTGAATATCATCTCCAGGCCCCCCTGGGCTTCCCCCAACCACCGCCCCTATTCAATTCACATAGCAGTTGATACTTCAAACCTGTTGGTCTTCCCTCCTTGTTCCGCCGCAAATTTGCTCCCTCCGGATAATCTAATGCAGAAGCCTTGTTTTGAATTCCCAACCTCCCCGTCTACTTCGTGCCGCTCGCCAGTTTGCCTACACCTATCAGGCCCTTGCGCAGTTCTGACCAGAAACCTCTTGAAGTTCCCCCACAACTACAGTTCGGCCAAAGCTCTCCTTTTGTTACTCTTGCAACCACCAACTTTCCTTCTGGCTGCCCTGCAGGGCAGCAGCACGTTGCTCCTGACAGTGCGCCGAACTTGCTTTTTTGCATCCCCTTTTCTACCTTACTTCTCTTTTCCCCAAGAGCGTTAGCGTATGACGGCAATGCACTGCTCTGATGGAGCGTGGATATGCGTCCTAAAAATTTTTCTTTTTCCTTTTGTGCCGGGCCGTTCTCTTCAACCCATTCAGGTTCGCGCAGGCTTATGCGTAAATCCCCCTCCCCTAAAAAATTTTTAATTTTTTTTCTGCGTTGTGGATCTATTCGAATCCCCTTGCCACTCCCCCACCCCATATTTCTCTTCTTCTGAACACAGAGCCTCCTCCTCCTGGGTCCTTCCCTCTTTTGGGCAGTCCCTCGGCTCGGTGAAATGGCCCCTTTTTTTGCGAAATCTTCCCTTTTCGTTCTTTACCTTTACGTCTTTCTTACCTTCTCAATAGGCTTCGCTTAACAGTTTTCCCCCCCCCCCAGGTTTTTTCCGGGGTTCTTTTTTTCTTTCCGGATCTTCCCCCAATCTTCATGCCGTCTCGCGAGACTTCAGAAGTTCAGGTTGATTTTAATGCCGCCCATTTTCTCTCTCCCCACCGATGCGGGTTGTTATACATCTTTCTTGGGGGCTTCTTTCCCCCCCCCCCGTGGCAATCCGCCGTCTAGATCCAAACGGTTCTACCGGAACCCATTCCATTTTTTTACCTTCTATGCTTCCGCCCGATTTTTCCTTCTCTTCCTGTCAGCTTCCATTCTTCCCCGCCGACTCCCTTCGGATACTCAGCTTTAGTCAGCTGCGTACAAAATCATTCTCTTCAATTCCTCTTTAGGGCATCAAACCCCCCCCCCCCCCCCCCCCCCCCCCCCCCCCCCCCCCCCCCCCCCCCCCCCCCCCCCCCCCCCCCCCCCCCCCCCCCCCACCCCCCCCCCCCCCCCCCCCCACCAACCCCCCCCCCCCCCCTGTTGCGACCCGAATGATCTTCCGTTGGCTGGGGCTTTCCGACTAGCTTGAAATCTCGTTCCCCCCCCTGGCACCTTCTCCCCCTCTAAGTATGTCCGGTTTTCCTTGATCGGTGCGTCGTTGTCTTTCCTACTAGACTTACCTAACATCGTCAACCCTCCCCCCTACGAATGCAACTCCCCATACACCTCCTCTTTCCATGTTTTTCCCAACTCACCCCCCCGCGTTCTTTTTTATATTCGTACAAGATTCCAGTGGAGAATTAACCCCCCTTGGCGAAGTATGATCACCTTTGAAGCATCGCGGGGGCGGCCCTCCTGTACCTGCCTTCCACCCCTCGACAGCTTTTCCCCCTCCTAGACCCCTGACCCGTTTCAGAAGTTCTCCTTCCTTCCATCACCTGACCATTGAAGTCGGAATTCCCTGCATTTTCCTCATGGCTTTCTGTCCCTCCCACGCGATTCTTGGCCTCGGCCCCCTTTTCTCCTCCCTCCCCCCCCCCTTTAAGGTGGTAACCTTTCCTTGTCACCTACCGCACACCATGGTCTGCCTCTCTCCAAAGCACCTCTTATGCCTCCCTTTAACCATCCAATTCTTCCATGACTCTGTTTATCTTCCCTCCCCTTTTGTGACCACCTGTTACCCCGAGTTTTGCCCTTCGCTTCCTTCTTCCCCCCTGAAAAGATCGAAAAACGCGTTGCGGAACCGGATTCTCAACACTAGTAATTCTGCTTCCTTTGTCTTCACTCACTGCTCCTTCTCCCCTCTCTGTTGTACGTTGCCTTTTCCCCTCACGCGTTAAACGGTTCCTTTTCGGTGGCCCCAAAATAGGAGGACACTTCGCCGCGTTCCCGCCCGGATTCCCAGAAAATCGTTAAGTACATTTTTCTTCTCTTTTTTCTTTTAATCCTCCTCCTCTTTACCCACCTGCAGAAACCCACTCAACTCCTTTCTCCGATCTAACCTTAAGTGAAGGGCCCGCATGACTCCGTTTCTGGAACCCCGCGCTCCATCCTCGGGTCTTGGCTTCATCCCCTTCACCATTTCCCCCCCAATATTATTTCCTAATAAGGTGTGGGGTTGGATGTTTTTTCTTTCATTTAGTTTTTTTACAATTAAGGGATTGGTATGTCTATGGTTTGGATATCGATAGCCGGGTGTCCAATCTTTGCTCCCTTTTCGGATCTGATACCGATGATGTTTATGAGTTGAAGAGGGCTTTCCCTGAAGCCTTCCCTCTTCCGCCCACCTGCCCTCTATTTGTTTCTCCTGGTGTAACGCTGGCCAGACTGGAAGCCGACCGATCCTTTGACCCGGCCGCAGAAAACGGTTGAACTCCTTGATCTCCACCCCTTCGTCAAACATCCAGCTCGAATCCGTTTCTGTGCCGCCATGTGACGCTTTTTATCTGTACATCTTTGTCCCCCCGCAAAAGAGTTTTAAGCGGGAATTTTTTCGTCCCCTTGTCCTCCCTTTTCCCTTGCCGCGTCTGTTAACACCAGGTACCTCCCAGTTTTGGGACTTCCCAACTGTACCATTTCGATTGGAGTTTTCCAGTGTGCTATTGAAGACTAGACCATTCCGGTTCCTCTCCTTATTGTCCGTCCCCTGGTGAGGACGTCCCCCCCCCCAATCCCAAAGAAAATTTTCCTCGTGAGCACCCGACCCATGCCCGGCACCCTTGCATTCCCGCTCTTTGTTATTCAATAACATTGATTCTTTTCCGATTGAAACGTTGTGGTCTCTGAGAGATTTCTACCGATTAGATTTCCTCAGTCATGCGCATGACGACGAATAAGCGCT
>Ga0179591_1272328_pt1 | contig 18815 bp, 31 predicted proteins | sample CZOMad2_1_08_16f_FD_182891 | JGI IMG/M metagenome (GOLD analysis project Ga0179591, IMG submission 182891) | Vadose zone soil fungal communities from Angelo Coast Range Reserve, California, USA - CZOMad2_1_08_16fungal (PacBio error correction) | ecosystem: Environmental > Terrestrial > Soil >... | reverse complement strand
CTCTCTTTAGTAGCCCTTCAGAGACTTTTTTGCGTTTCTTTTCTTCTCTCTCCAAACGGAAACGATTTTTAACCCGGAAAAACACCGTGCTTGTCTTCCTTTTACTCGCTAACGAAGTTTCGTGCCTCCTTGTCTGTCATGACTGCCTGTTCCCCCCAAACCCTTCCCTTCAATCCCTCCCCGGAAGTTTAGTGCGACTGACGCTTTCAGTGTATTTACCCCGTCCCATCCCGACGTCTTTTCCCCCCTCCCACTTCGAAGTACGGTGATCTCTTTTTTTAGGTTTTCCTCCGTGCCGCGACGAATTCTCCATTCTGACGGAGACCTCCCCCCCGGTCCTCTCCAAACTTCTTTCCCCATGGCATCTGATCAGTTCCCGCGGCTTTCTCGCATTCGGACAAGTTCCTCATCTAACAAAATTCTCTCCGAGAGTCTTATTCTCTTCTATCCGATTTTTTCTTTCCGTGTTTCTCTTTTGCAAAAATTCCCCCCTTACCGACCCCCCTTTTCCCGCCTCTATTTGGTGAGTTTGACAGTACCGGAGCACAGGTTTTCCCAAGTGCGTAGCGATCCCCCCTCCTTTTTTTTCCTCCCTTTCGTCCTCTTGCATTTACTTTTCCTAACTCATTCTCCTGTTTCCCGACCGATGGCCCCTGAAGAGAATAGTTATTCTTGCCCTTTTCCTGTCACGCGCCTCCCCCCCCCGATGAATCAGTTCCTTTTTTCTGGCAAAACCCTGACCCTGTAGAGATTGCAGTCGTTCCTTTCTTCTCAGAAAGAATTCGGGGGCTACTTTTTATACTTTGTCATAGTAGGCCCCCCTTTTTTTTCCCACCTTCCTTTCCCTCAAAGTTCGTTACCGCTTTGAATTTTGGGTGGAACAATGTCCTTTTAATTGTGTGTCTGCATTCCTTCTTCTTCATTATCGGGTTTTTCTTTTTCACGGTTTATATCGTTGAACCGTTCTCGGGAAGTCCGCTCATTCCGTGCCTCCTTTTCATTACTTTTATCCCCTTCCATGGACCCAACCTATTGGCAGCGTTTTTCTTGAGTTCCCCGAAAATTGCGTTCCTCCCTTTCCTCACAAAAAGTATTTTCCCGGATGGTCAACCCCCATGCATTGTTCGGGCCATATTACAGGCAAAGCTGACTGACCCCACCCTGAAGGTCGTTTATTCCTCCCCTTTGACAACACTCCCTAATTCCTTCGTTCCTGTCTTCTCGAAGGACCTTTCGGCGACCCCCTTTCTTTTGAACGTACAAAGAATTCCTTAATCCTCAGTTTTTTGTTTTTTCTCCTTTTCAGTTTTCCCCCGGTCCGCCTTTTTAGCCTCACAGCTTCTGTTCTTTTCGGATTAACGACTCCCTCGTGGTTTTAACCTTTTGCCCTTCCTTCCTCCCAAATTTTTTCCCAAAAAAGTTTTCTTTGGGGGTTTTATTATATCCTTCTTTGGTTGCCCGAGGCTTCCTTCCGAAAAGTCGTCGCCCTTTTAATTCCCTTGTTTTGTTTTGCCGAGGGAAGTGAATTCCCCTCCCTTTAATTCACTCCCCTTGTCTGCTCCAGGTAACTGTCTTTTTTCTGGACTACTTCTAAAAAGTAGCTTCCTTTGCCTTACTGCCCTCCAAATTCCCCCTTCTCGGACCTTCCATCTTTTTTCCCATCAGAGGTGGTACTTCCTCGAATTTCGAGAATGAGCCTCCTTTTTCCTAGCACACCCTCATTACGTCTCCCCACAAATGCATTTTCCCCCCTTTACATTTAACGGTCGGTGACTTGTACTTTTTTCAACAGGACTATACCCGTTATAAGTACCCTGACTTCCTGTTGCGACCATTTTGCACGACTGATCTTCTTTTTTCTGTAAAGGCCCACTGTGTGCGCCTCTTTTTTCGTTCCCAGAGGCTGATACTTCCCTCCATACCCCCCTTTCTCTTTATCTGATTTGCACTTCTTCTTTCTCACAGATCCGACATCTCCCTTCCCCGTAAGGACTTCTTTGGACCGTTTCTGCGAAAGCGTCGGCCCCCCCCGATTTATCGCTCGCAAGGGCCTGGCTTTTTTTTGTTCTTAGTGCTCTCAACAACCTCTCCGGTTGGTCCTTTTATCTCCGGGACTTTTATCGCGTGTCTCCACGATTGTCCCCCCCCCCCCTTCTGACCTCGAACCCCTAATCTCGTGCCCCCATTCTTTCATCCGTCATTGACACGTTTTTCCGAATGGAGTTTCGCCTTTTCTTGCCCTTTTCCACGAACCTTTTGATGAATCCCCTTTTTTCAAATCGGTCCTTTTGATTGATTACGCTCGGGTGGGGTTACTGTCTCTTGCTCAAGTTCCCCCTTTCCGCCTTTTTTCTCGAAAGTTTCCTTTGTCCTTTCTCCGCTCAACCCCGAGCTGTTAACTTCTGTGCCCCCCTTCTTAAAGGACTTTCTTTGAGCTGCGCGTCCTTTTCCTCCCCCCCCCCCTGGACTGGTCCTTGCTTTCATTCTCTTTGGGGTCGTTCTTTTGACTTTTGCCCCCAGTCCTAGCTCCCCCTTTCAGCCCTGCCGGTTTCGGCAAATATGTCCTCCCTGGTTGTGTTACGTACGTCCCCTCCGGTGGCTTTCTCTTGCAGGGCAGTCAACTCTCTGCCAATTCTCTTCGAAATGGCCGACGCCCTCTCTATCTAGATGATAATGTCTTTTTCCCTTCCCCCTGGCAGGTTCTCTTCTTTTTCGTTTTTCCTTACACGCGCCAGCCAACGGACACCCCGTACGTAAAACAACCGTCTTTCTTCCCTGGAAACCCTTTATTGCTCCTCCCCTCATTTTCGACTAAGTGTCTTCTTGTCTAAGGAATCAGGACCGCCGGGTGAAGGGAAATCCCCTCTTTCGGTGGTCCCTCTTTTCTTTTTTCCATACTCGGTTTCTTACGTCTTCCCCCCAGCCAAGGTAGAAACCTCACACCATCTTTTGCATAGTTTTTAGTGCCCCCCTCCACTTTCAGAGTCGAGGGAGACTTTTCTTCATTATGTCTGGACCCTTCAAATCCTCCCCGTTCCCTCAGCCCAAGCGCTTCATTCCACACGCCTCCATAAGAACCCCTTCCAGTAACTGCACATTGACAAGCCTCAACTTTCCCCAATTCGATAATGGCCTCTCTTTTTTCGCTAGATTTTTTTTTTTCCCCCCGCGTTCGATGCCCTTTTCTTATGCAGACGATTTCCTAAATCCTTTGATGAGTTTGAGCTCTCCCCTTGATCAACCTTCTCCCCACCGCCCCCGTCCGGGGAGAGCGATCTCCTTGAGCTACCCTCCCCTCCCCCTTGCTGATAAGGATTGGTTTTCCTCCTTACTTCTGCCTTGCGATGTAAGACTCTCCTGAGCATAGTTATTGCGTTTCTTACGCCTGTTGTCCAACGCGCTTCGTCCCGTCTTCGCTCGGGAACTTCCTGTTAACACAGTTTTCCCCCCCCCTGTCCCACTCCCCTCAACTGTCTTCGAAGCCTTTTGGGTACGGTTTTCTCCGATGGTAATAGTCTGTTTCACACCCAATAACTCCTATTTAAGCCCCTTGCTCTAAGTCGTTTGGGTGATACACTTTACTCCCTCGATCTTGGTTTCCTATTAGAGGTCCATTTTCGGGTTGGATGCTCTTCAGACTATCGTACCCCCACTTTGTTAGGATTCCTAATTGCCTTTTCTGGCGGCACGCCTTTTCCAAGACACTTCCCTCTGGGTATTCCTCTGACTATTCGATGGTGAGCCGACTCCTCAAGCGATTCCAGGAGGAGGGCAGAATTTTATTGCCAAGCACCCCTTTTCAGGGGCCCCCTTCTTTCAGAACCCATGTCCCAAGAACGGCCATGACTGCTCTAACTGTTCAGTCCCAACGACAGGACCGTTTTCCACAACGGTTCGCAGGGCTTGGCCCCCCCAAACGGTTACCCATGCCTTGGGAGATCTCCTGAGTCTCCTCACGAGCGGCCTTTTTCTTGGCGGCGTCCCTACCAGTACCCTATAACATCCCTCTTTTTTCATCTCTATCTTTTTTTGTTGATGATTCTTTTCCGTTTGCTTCTTTACCTTTTCCAGCTTCCCCCCACTTTTTTGAGGTCTCTAGGCGCACAAATTTATTTTCGGCCTTGGACTCCTTACCCTCCAGCATTCCCTTTAGTTTGGTTTCAGGAATGAAGTGAAACCCGTTTGGTAGGTCTGACCCCTCTCAGTCGGTGTAGCTGCCCCGTAGCAGGCATGTTTTTCGAAACCCCCTCCCCCTTTTTGATTTCAGATTTAGAACGACCTCTTTCAGCGCTTTTCTCCTGCTAGCTTTTCCCTGCTCCTTACCCAATAGTTCCTTCCACCAGTCTTCAACTGATCATATCAGAGACAACGGTTCCCCTCAGCGGCTTGTACGATTTCAACTTTCATACACAACTGCATTTCCCCCACCCTCTCGCCTCCTCCACCCCCAAGATAGCTTACACCAAAAACCCCCGGTCCTTTTAAACGAACTGCCGTTGAAGGGTAAACCGGTTTTTCCCCCCCTATTAACCCTTTTTTATGAATGCGTCTGCGTGCCCATGACTGGACCTTTTCTGGTTTATGGGATTGGTCTCTCCGATTTATATCTTCACCTGTGTTTCCCGACCATTCGAGCGCCTCTCCCTTTCGCGACCTAGGATCCTTCTTTTTCGCGGTTGAAGCTCTTCCCTTGCTTTTCTCCCCTAGTTCTTGATTAAAACGGCTTGTCCAAAGCAGTCTCTCCTTTTTTTTTTCAACTCTCGTTCAACCCTTCGATATCGCTCTTTGTTTAGTCTGTGGTTTCTCCGGGACTCCAACAAACCTCCTTCGCTTTTTTTTTGTCGTAGACCGTTTTTTTGGGCAAAAATTCGCTTCCTCACTCCGCTTCAAAAGAGGAATCGCTCTCCCCCAAAACTCATCTCGTTCATTTTAGATCGTTTTCTGGTTTCTGTCCCTGCATCACGACCCCTTCCGTATTGATGCCATGTGGCCCTTTTTAAAATTTTTAATCGGTCTCTCATTTTGTGCGTTACTGCTCTCTAGCCCTTCTTTTTTCTACGTTCCTAACCCCTCTCCCCCTATTGTCTTTCACTTCTACAATGTATGTGATAGGTCGTGTGCTTTTCCCCTAGTAGAGCGAGGCATGAGCCTTCCTCTCCATATCGGAGGTCTTTTTTCTTTTTTTTTGTCTACTTTCGACAACGTCCGAGCGATACCACTTAGCTGAAACTTGTCGCGCAATTAAAGGGCCTCGAAGTTTTTTCCCTCGTTTCTTTGCTTCCGCTTCTTGAAGTTGCAGACCCGCAACGCCTTCCCCCGCTTCTCTCCGACATCCCGTACCGGCCCTCTGGATCTTCTCCTTCCCGTCCCTCAGGTTCTGCAGATTCCTCTTTTCTTCTTTTCACGCGGACAGCCCCAACCCTTTCACCTCCAGTTCCGTTACAACAACTTTAGGTGGATGGTCCTTCCCCCTTCCCAGAATTTTCTCTTTCACTTTGAGGCTTCCTGAAGCCCTAAATAGAAGGCAACCCCAGGAAGTGTATTTTCATTCCTTCCGGCAATTATCTCTGTCTTACGATAACGACGTTTTTTTCCCCCTCTACGTACGTGACTTCCCTTTTCGTTGTAGGAAACTTTTTCTCTCCCAGAGACCCTATTTTTTCTGATGAAGGATACTGACGGCCCCACCCCCCAAGACGCTCGGTACCTCCCCAGCGATTTTTCAATGGCCACAATACGACCCCCTTTTGACTCAGTTCAGAGGGCCGGTGAGCCCCGGCAAGAACAGACCCAATTCTATAAGGCCTTTTGAGCTCTTTGAACCAGGTTTTTATGCCCATCTTTTCTCTTCCTTTCAAAACGGAGATTAGCCTTCTTTGTTTTACTTTTTTTCCCTACGAAAAATTTAGCACATTCTCCCCACCGAATACGTACGTCTTCCCGATCCCTTTCGATCTTCAGTTTCCTTCCTCCTCCCCCCTCTGGATGGCGGAGCCTTTATCGAATGAGGCCCATCGATTACCTCTTGCGGTGTATCCTCCCTCCCCCTGTTTTTGCAGCTTCCCGAGAAGAATTTTCTTTCGGCACCTCCAAGAACCTTCGCTCCCCCCCCCAATTAGGTTCAGTGCTTGCAAGTTCTTTTCCCGCTGGTCCTCGTTGGAAACCCGGTTTCCCAGATTAGTTTCCCCGCTGTCGAAGCTTTCCCCTTCCGAGTTCTAAAATGTTCCATTGTGTGAATGGCCCTTCTCTGAAGCCATTTTGTGATGCGAGGGATTTCTTTAAAGGTTTTCTTTTTCCTCTCTGATTGACACCGTTGAAGGAAGCTCAGAATTTTTCCCCCCCCCCCAAAAACCACCCCCTTTCCTGGTTCTCCCTCGTCAGTACACTTTCCTTCTCTTCCCGGACGTTTAAGGGCTCCACCAGCGAGGGTTCCTCAATTTTCCTCTGAGTAAACATGTAATTTTGTCCTCCTGCAACCATCGGCGGCCATCTTTCAGGAACAGACTCCCTTACAAAAACCCTGGACGATTTGTATACCCCCCCTTGTCAGGAATTCCCCCCCAACCCCCTCCCCTTTGGATGTGAGGTAAATGAAGTCGGCTCTTGCCAAACTACACTTGTCCGAAGAGCGCCCTCTTCGGAGGCAAGGAATCCCCCGTCCAGATCGCAGTCTTCTTCTAATGAAGACGTGTGGTGTTGTTGATATCTTTTTCCCCGATGGTCTTGTTCTCTTCTTTCTTTTCTGACTCTTCAGCAAAGTCCGGAGTTTAGTCGCGGACTCCCCCTGCATTATCACAGGTTCAGTTTTGTCCCCTTTTTTTTTTTGTATGTTCAGCCTTTTTGGGAGAAAACCTCTTTTTGAGTGAGTTTTTCTTCATTATGTGGTTTTTCAGGACTTGGTTCTCCCTTTCAGGTCGCCCCCCCCATTTTTTCTTTGAGATGACCCATCGAATCCGTAATTCCTCTCTTTTCCTACCAGTCTGTTTCCCCTTGTTTCATCTTGCGGAATCCCAGTAGCCTTCGGCTCCTCAAGCAATTCTTTTTCCTCTAGTTCCCTCGATACAACGGTTTCCATCCTGCCTGCAACCCGTCACTTCCCCCCCCTGGATGGACATCCCCGTCACTAGACCTCTCGAGGGGGTCGTTCCAAAATGACTTCTTCCCCTTCCCGTCCTTTATCTTTTGTAATTCGGACACCTTTGGTCAAAGGGTTTCCTCTTTTTAAACTCCCTCTTCCAACCGATCCCTTTTTTTTCCCAGTTCACTGAACTTCTGAATCGGTGATGGGATTTTTTCTTAGCCCCTTTCCTCTGAATCAACAGCTCCTGATTATCGTTCCTCCTCTCCGCTGAACAAACAGGTTTCTTCCAATAACTTTCTGGGCCCTCATTTCTTCCATCCCCTTTGATTTCTTTCCTTCCGGCTTCCAAAGGCTCCCCCCTTTATCGCAGTGCTTCTTTTCCACAAAACCTTCTCTCCTGTAGTACTGTTTTCTGGTATGTTTTTTTCTTGTTAGGAGGCGGGCTCATCTTTCCGGTTTTCTTCGTTTCCTTTTCGAAGCTTTTTTTCACCACTAGCGGGCATAACGAATTCCCTTTTCACAAACCGCCTGACAAAACCCGCCCCTTCGCCTCCCGTATTTTAGCCCGCCTCTGTATTCCCCTTTTTTTTTGAGTCGGCGTAAATAGGTCAAGAATAGCTTGTCCCCTCGCGTCTTTCTTACTGTATCCTCAGAAAGTCCTTTTTTATCGGAACTTCCCCCCTTTGTGACGTTCTTCTTAACCCCCCTGTGCCTTGTGACCCACCTCTTTTCGTAACGTTTTCTTCTCGTAAAAGATGCTGAGCCTCTCCACTTCCTTTCTTTTCTTTGCAAGGCCTATTTTGTCCATGCCTTTTCTGCTGACGTCTATCGATACAATTAGCCCCCCCCAGGTCCCTTTACTGGGTAACCGTTCGTAAGGAACATCGTTTTTTTCGCAGTGCAAGGCAGTACTACCCCCCCCCCGCTCCATTCTTCTTAAATTCTACTCCCGACCTTCTAGCTATCTTTTCCTCCCCCTTCGAATTCTGTAGGTTGAAGCTAAGGGCCTTGTCGGACCGGCCCTTCCCCGTCCCCGGACACGCTTTTCTCCTTAAAACCACTGAGTGGCCGGTATGAACGTCAGTTCTTAGCTACCCCCTTCCTTGTGGTATCGCTTCCCCCCCCCCCCCTTGAAGGCCTTCTCCCAAAAAATAGCAGTCCCCCAACCATCAGAAGTGAGGTTCCTTTGCTCTATTTCTCATTTTTCCCCCCTTTCTTTTACGATCCCCTAAGCCCTTTATGGGAATAGTCTTCTCCCTTAAGGCCTTTAAAGGCAGGTTTCTTTTGATAAGGATTTCCTTTCCGCTTCTCAACGACGCCGGCCCCTCTCACCTCTATTTTCTTGACATTTCTTCTCATCAATACGACCCCCCTTAGAGAACCAGACTTTCTCCCCAATAGATAAGGCTTTTTTCTTTTAGATCGATTCCCTCTTCTAGGTTCCGATTCTTTTATGCAACTAGATTTTGACAACCTCTCCCCTCTCCAGGCCCGTAGATGAGCCGCGCTCTCAGTACTTATTCCAGGACCGACCACCTTCCCCGTGATCTCGGTTTTCCCTATAACTTCTCTCTCTATACAGGTTGGAATTCCGACTTTCTTCCTTCTCTTCCCTGATGGCCTTTTTCTAGAATCGTTTATTGCGGGTAGCTTATCCTGCTTTTCCTCTCACTTCCTCCTTCTCTCGTTGAATGTCGCCCCCCCTTTTACAGTGACCCTCCCACTCAAATTTCAGTGCATGGTTCTCGGCATTCGGTTACTCTGCGATGGTAATTAGTCGTTTTCCCGCTCAACTTGCCGATATTCCGTTCAAAGATGCCTCGGAAGTTTTTTTGTTTTATATACATCTATCTTTTTGGAGGATCATTATCTGTGTCCTTCCTGAGGTTTCTGCTTGGTGGAAGTTCTCCTTTCCAGCCGCCTGGTCCCCCTTGTAGTTCGCCCTCCCTTTTCTTAAACGAAGCTACTGGTCCTCCCCCCCCCTAGTTCAGACACTCTTTGCACACGGCGCGTTTTTTTGTCTAAGACGGGAAGGACTTCCCATTCGACTGTTCCTTTGCCTTCTCCGGACCTTTCCCGCCCCCCCCAATGCAACTTCTCTTTTTTTTTCAAGGCCCATTCCCTCCATGTTAGGATTTTTTCTAACCCCTTGACTCCACCAGGTTCCCCCCACTTCCTTTTAATGGCGCGTGACGTCCCGGCAGAGACCCTAAACTTCTCCCTGCGTCCACATTTGAGCCCTTCCCTTTTTAATAACGATATCTATTCCCCTTCCCCCTTGCCCGCATCTTTCTCTTTTCTACCTGACATAAGTTTTTTATCTCTCTTCCCGATTGAGGTTTAGTTATCTTTGGTCCGTCGCAGAAAGCCAAGTTTTCGATGTCTCTTTTGCTTCGTTTAGTTCTGTCCGGAGCCTCCCTCATTCCATTCCTCTTTGGGCCCCGGTTCCCCCTCGTGCCTCCCTGCCCCCACCAACGTCCGTGGGTTTAGTATGTTTGCTGGCCCCGGTTTATTGGTGGTTTCCCCCTTTCCGTAGCAACGTAACATTTTTGCTTTTTTTCTTGAACGTTCATTCCGGCGTTTCGTTTTCCCTTAGAAGCCTTTTGCGACTTCTCTTAACAGCGCTTTCTTTTTTAAATGTTCAGTCCCCATGAGGCGGACCTTCGATCCCCCAAACGGTTCATCCTCTATAGAAAACTCCCCTAGACCCCCCCCGGCTTCCTCTCATGAGTCCTCTTTTTTTTTTGCCCAACCCCCTCTCCTGGTTTCTTTATTGTCCCCCCCCCCCAACTCGTGCCTGGCTGTTCCCCCTTCCTTAGAGAATCTTTGAACTTTTTTTGGTTATTGTAACCCCCTTTAACACGTTTCTTTTATCACCCTCCTGTCTACGACGTCATCTTTTTTTTTTTTGACAGTTTTTCCGGCACTGTGGCTGTCATTAAAGAGCGCCCTATTCCTTTTGTGAGAGAGGTAAACCCCCCCCTCTGATACTAGACTACCGCGATGGTCCTCCCAAGCTCGCCATCATATGATTTACGTTAAGATGAATTCCTTTATGTCCCACCAATCTTTTTTTGCCTCCCGGTATGGAGAGACCCCTCAGAGCCTCCCTCCTTGAATTTGTTCCCCCGGTCTTTAGTGATTCTCACCCCATGATCTATCCCGGTTTTTCTGTAGAACCCTTCTTTTCTTTTGCATTGCAAACGAACCTTTGTCAAACCATCGTTACCCCCAAATTCCCCGTTCGCATTTGTAGATCGTATTGCTTCGACGCGAGTCCACAGAATCTGACTCCCTCACTGACCACCTGCTTCTGCAATTTTTCAGGAAAGTTTGTTCGGTTCTTCTTCAAGTAAGATCCCTTACTTTCTCTATAACTGATAGATTTTTTCTCCCCCCTCGAGTTATACCTACAAATTCCCCCCCCTCTTTTTTAAACGTAATTAGTAATCCCCTTTCCGGGATGGTATGGTTCGCGTCAGGTCTCCTGGATGGTTGATTTGGACTTTATTTGGTCTGACCCCTCCTTTTACCGTTTTTCCAAAAATCCGATAAAACTTCCTGGTTAGCGAAAATACATCTTTCATTTCCCCCCTCTTTAGTAGACCACCAACGTTTTCGTCGTTCCAGTCAGACCCCCGACGCTCCTCGCTTCCCAATTGGCGACGACCTACCGCTACCTACGTTTTTTTTCTTCTCTACCTTTCGGTCGTCCCCTTTCCTCTAATGGAAGGTCTCCTGTCGCACGACGCTCGATTGGGTCCGTCTTACACTTTGGTAAAAGAAATCTTTTTCGCTACCTCATTTTCTTTGGTCCGTGTTGTTTGATTCCTTCTTCCGCGACGACCCCCCCTCCTTTTTTTTTCCCGGACCTGCGAATGACTCTTAAGATCAACGAACTCCCCCTCGACTCTTTCCTCGTGGGAATCGTTTTAGTAGTACCCAACTTTCGATCACCCCAGCGATTTCCTCCCTGGATCCAGGATCCCTCCAGTACCCCCACCTTCCCCCGATCAAAGCTATTTTTCCTACGGACCCCCCCATTTCCTCAATTACGAACCGTTCTTCTCCCCCCTTAGAGGAGGTTTCTTTCACAAGACAAATTCAGAGATTATTTTTTTTCATTCCGATTTTTTGCCAATTTTTTTTGCCACTCGATTTTTGGTCCCCCCTCTTCGAAAACCCCCTTTTTTTTTTCCACCACAGGTTTTAGCAACTCCGACCATCCCGGAGCCCTCCGTGAAAACAGACTAACCGTTCTTCGGAGTCGTCAAAGCTTCGTTCTCCCGGGCTATACAGCTTCCCCCCCCTTTCCTTAAGTACTGGCTATGACTGTCCCATCGACGGAATCCCCCCCTCTGGGGAGAGTATCCCCCAGTCCCCGTGGTAAAGAGCTCTACCTTTGAATAAAGTATAGGGAATGCAGGAAAAAAAGGTGCCCCCTTAAAGAAACCTTTTTTTTCTCGACAAATCCCCTTTCCCCCCTGAACTGAGTCCAGCTCCTTCGTGGTACTTTCCTCGGTAACCTTTGAAACCCCGATCTTCCGTTCCCATGCTCTACTGAATGCCCGTTACGAGTTTCTTTATAATGACAATCGATCTATTTGTTGACTGGCCTCTTCTTTTCCCCCCCCTGGAAGCCTTTGCTAGGCTTACAGCCGCTGCTTGCTGAAGGAAGATCCTTCCTTTTTGACAGAAGTTTCACCCTCAGCTTACTTTCCCTAGTTCCCAGTAAAACTTCCGATGACTCTTGATCAGGAATTCCGTGCGTCGTTCCTTTCTGCAATCACCACTCCTTCAGGACTGGTTCCCAACCCCCACTCCTGATCCGGTTTTTTTCAAAGATTGCCATGACAACCCATCCCCGAGTTTTTCTCCTTCCGGAATTGGCCCCCCCCTTTCCCAAACCCTCCTATGTACTTTCCCTTCCTACTGCCTTTGAGCCTATCTGCTATCAAAGGCTTCGGAGGCCCCTCCTCAAAAGTCAATTTTCCCCTCCCCCCACGAAATCTCTCCCCCTCATACGTTTTTCGTCTGACCTTTTTGGGTTTTTGATTCTATACGTTACACTCTGTCGAATAAGAAGCCTTTTACGCTCCCTTTTCGGCGCCCAAGGTTTTTTTTCTGCGAAGTCAGACTCCCATTAAATGTACAGTGGTTCCCTTTGCACCCCCCTTCCGCGCCAGTAGTTTATCCCATTTCAAAAAGTACCCAGTTGTCTTTTGGTAATGTATGATCCCCCCCCCTCTGGAATGGGGGAGTCCGCGTCGCCAACCGTCCTTCAATCTATTCGGAACGACGGCCGCCCCTTCTTCGCCAGGTCCCAATCGCTCTGCGACTCTCCCCAGTAGCTTCAGGTTGTGATGAAAATGCTGCACTCTCTTGTTGGTTTCTCCCATCGACCCCCCCCCTCGGCTTCTCTTCCTCAGTCATCTTTGATGCCCTCTCGGAATATGCCAAGTCACCAAGATCGAGGGTTTCGTTCCTCCAATGACCGGACCCTGTCCACTTCAGCTCATGTTCCCTTTATCGTTCTTGTTGCCTTTTTCCCCTTTGTGACCATTTTCCTGTAGGAAACCGTATTCATGTCTTCGACCAGTCCTTTCCCGACTGAATCTGGTCTTGAGTTGTCTCGACAGGGCGTTATTTTTGTTTCTCATTCCCTAGCTCCCCTTATCATCGTTTTTTTCTCCCCCTGGTGAACACCTCCGCCTAACGATGCTCTTTCCCTGCTCTTCATCAAGGTCTGTGCAGGAAACGTCGCCTTATTCCAACTGAGACCTAGCCCGGTCTCTTGCAACCCCGCTCAGAACCCTTTGAATTTGCTCCCCTGTCTTCTTTCACAACATAGAGGCTGCTTCTTTTGGTAGGTCCTCCTTTTTTTTTTTGCAAATCTTTTTTTCCCACAATGACCCCCCGTTTTCCAAAAAATACAAAAATAATTGTACATGATCGACTTTCTTCGTTCTTGCCGTCTTTTCCCCTTCCATTGGAACCTCTCTTCCTTTCCAAAGAAAAGCTTGTTTGATTTCTTTTCTGGAAAACTTCCCTTCGCGTTGATCTATTAGATCTTCTTGAGGTTAATGATCCATCCTATCCCTTAGCCCTGCCTTTCTTTAACTGTTGGGTTGAGTTTTCTTTATAAAAAACCTTCTTCATTTAAAACCCCGTCTGTGATCTTGCGGGAGTATCCTTTCGTATTCTTCCTCCTCCTGGATGGTCGGGATCCTCTTGCCGGGCCCCCCTTTTTTCCTTCTTGAGACTTTGAGCTTCCCCCCCCCCTCCGAAAAGTTTAGGCGAAATAACCTTGGTACCAGCCCCTCCTGTTCACGGAAACAAATCGTTTCCGTTGTCGCAGACCCCTCACCTCCCTCTCTAATGCCATGCTTCTCCCCCTCCCTCCCGACAGGATCCCTCCTTGTTGTTTTTCTCGCAACCATGGCAGAGTAGTCCTGTCTTGTTGACTGCCTGCAAGAGACCCGCCCCCCGGCTACGCCCAAAGTTTTCGGAAACAGGTTCCTCTTTTACTGTACCTTTTTGGTACCCGGGGGGGTTTTTGACAGGCCTACATGCACCTCTCCTCTTCCCTTCTTTGATGGCGAATGACTCCTTTTTTATTCCGACAGTTACGAAGTACTGTGAAATCCTCGTTTTTTTAGGAGACCCCTCACCACTAAGAGAAAAAATGCGTGTGTTTTTCTGGATCTGTCTCCTCCCTCACCGACGCGATCGATTATTTTTCCCCAAATGGCCTTTGTCGTGATGCAGTCAGTCTTCCGTGTCCTCGCCTTCTGACAAGGGACGTCAATTTATGATCGTCGGACCCTATTATTTTTTTCCCCCTCTGATTAAGATTTTCTTGTTATTTATTTCACCCAAACATCGCCGGCCAACCGGTCTCCCCTCCCTCTATGTTTTTTTTTTTCTTCAAGAAGACCTTCCTTTCCGACCACCTGACTCCTTCCTTCTCGCGATATCCTTTTTTCCCTTCCAGACCGATTGGGCAATCTTTGTTTTTTGTTGCGAATTTCCTACGTCCATCATCCTTTGAAAAAAACTCCCTCCGCTTGCCCCCCCCCTTCTAATCGGAGTATCCTTTTCCCGCCGCTCGCCGATGAATCAGTGTGGAAGTGTCGGCACATACTACCCCCCTTTTCTCTCCCAAAATCCCCCCCCTTGCAGGTATCTCATTCGGTTTGCGTATAGTCTTTTTTTATAACCCGGTTACACCCCCCCCCTTCTCCCCTTTCCCTCTTGCTATAAGGTTTTCTTGGTGTCATTTTGTCCCGACCTGTCCATTCCTTTTTTTCGTCATTTTGATGCGAGGGGGTAGGTTCTGCTGCCCTTTTCTATATCCTGACCGGTGTTCCCGCGCATTTGAGTGCAGCATTTTTCCCCCCCAATAAAAATGTCATTCCTTTTTATGACAAGTAAGACCCTCGCCGTTCCCTGCTGATTTTAGAGATTGCGAAAATTACCTGGAGGAAGTCAGCAACTGTTGCGAGTTTTGTTTGCCGGATCAACCCAATGTTCAGACCGACTGATTAAATTTCCCCACACCGCCGGAGTTTCTCCATTTGTGAATGAATTGGCAAACTGACCTGAATTGATATTGTTTTCTTCATCTTCCGTCGGATTAAACTAATTCGGCCCCTTTTGCCACTGCTTCGTGATTCAGGAAACCCCCTACCTTCTTTCCCAAAAATTTGATCCTTTTTTGGTGTCAAGCGCTTTTTCCGGTACTTTCCTAACTTTCCTTGTCCGCCTCTTTAGGTCGCTTTTTCCCGTTTAGTTTTTCTCCCCATTTCTCCTTATTCAACGTGCAGTCCCCGGTCAGTTTTTTCGGTTTTGCCATTCTCGTGGTATCCCCCTTTCTTTCGTGGATGTTGGGGTCCCTATCTCCTCCCTTCTGGTTCTTGGTTGGTTCCTTCCGGTAGCCACCCCCTTAACAATTTTTGATCGCCGACATTTCCTCAGCCGGCCCCTTTTTTTCTTTTGATCCCTTTGCCGGTCAACTTTGCGACTATTGTCCCCTTCTTCAGGTTGTATTTTCCTTCTTTCTGCAATTAAGGGTTCACCTTCCCCTCCCGATACTTTTTTCCGATTTGTCTAGAAAACTTCTCGCATAACACAATGCTTCCAACATCCGAACCTACAGTTCCCCAGATAGAGGTTCGTCAAAAACCCCCCTTTGAAATTCTTCCTTATTTTTTTTCCGACGGTTCCTTTCCCTGGTTGTTTAAACCGACTCCCCATACTCCAACCCAGTATTTTCCTCTTTCCTGACCTGGGTTTTCTTTTTGTATTTATCTCCCCTGTGTTGCCGAAAATTCTGCATCAATCGGTTTGGATGAGGTCCCACACAGGTCCCCCCTAAGCGATGCTCTTTCCTTTCCCTTTAACATCTTCAAAGATACGACATACAGTCTTTAAGGTCTTCCCCCCCCCCCGATGGCCCATCGCCACTTTTTTTTTTTTTTTTTTTTTTCCTTTTTCGGGACTCCTATCGCTCGCCGTCTCTTTCGGCTTTGCTCCGGTTACTGTTCCGTCCTCTCAAACAACATAGGGCTTCGTCTCGACTTTTTCCCCCCCCTCGAGGGGCCTTTCCCCCCGTAAAGCTCCCTCTCGACCTTCGGATCTCACTCTTATTGAAGTTCTTTGACTACTTAGTTTCGCACCGACTATGACTGCATCATCTTTGATGCCAATTTCCTCTTTTGAAAAAATCGGCAATTTTTGATTCCCAGACTCCTTCCGTCAGTTCTCCTTCCTGCTTCGCTTTTTCTTTGTTTGAAGTTCTTCCTTCCCCCTATGAACACGATGTAGTTCACGGGTACTTTCTCCCTTTTTCTTGCTCCCCCGGTCGGGATTCTTTTTTGAGCATGCTCACCTAAAATTCTTTTCTTCTTCTTTGTGTCGGCCCCTGAATTTAGTCCCCCCCTTCTGTGGAGATACAACTTCGCTCTCTCGTCAACTCCACTTTCCTTTCTGTAAAAGGCTACCTTTCCGGACCTTTTTCTCTGCAGGCAGTCCCCCCCCGCAAGCGTACTCCTTTCCCCCCCTTTTTTATGAAATTGCGACGACCCGCCCTTCTCCCCTCCCGTTTTTTTCTCTCCCCCCCGTCGGTCGTCGCAATTTAGCCTTGAGTTTTTCTGCGATAGCCCTTTTCAAAACAATGTTGTAAAGGCACTCTCCCCGATGTAAGTGGTATAGCTCAGGGACTGTTTTTTTAATGAAGTCCGTTTCAACCCCTTTCTCCTTCCCATCCCCGCCCAGCCCTTCGCGTCCTTTACAGAGCTTCTCGGGTATCTCCCTCCCCACAGACAGTTACTCCTTACTTACCCCAATTTTCCATCTTTTTTCCACGAAACTTCGAGGACCCATTTCTGGCTTTTGCATTTTTTTGTTCTTTTATAAATTCCCCCTCTCGGTTCCGCTGACCCCCCCTTTCTTGCAGATTTTCTTTTTTGATCAATGAACCTCTTTTTTTCAGTCCTATAGAGGGGTCCGAAGTACCCCCCCCTCCCCCCGATCCCCTTTTCTTTTTTCGCTCGATTTCTCTTTCCCGGTAAGTTTCCTTTTTTGTAGTTCTTTCCCCCCTTTTTTGCAAAAAATCGTCGCCCCCCCCACCGGGCGGCCCTCCCCTTTTTCGAGTCACGCGACTCCCCGCCTCCCCGTACTTTTTCCTTCCTTTTTTTCCTATCGACTTTGCTTAGATAACTACATTTTCTCTCGGGCAATCGTTGTTTTCCACTTCCTTAGGAGGTCTCGACAGAACTGATGTTGTAAGAGTTCTGTTTTTCCCTCTTGCCCCCAGATGCCCCTTTCTTTTCCTCCTAGGAAACACCCTTATCGATACGACCCTGCTCTCAATCCCCACCCCCCCCCCCTCTGAAAGTCGTCCTTTCGAATCTTCGTTTAATAGTCGTTTTTTCCCCGGTTTTCTCACCGGCCGATAACGATTTCGGAATTCTCACGTGACAATGCCCCCTTCCCCCCTAGACTTCTTTCATGGCAGATTCCGGATGTCCCCCTTATTGTTCTTTTTTCTTGGAGGGTTGTAACGTCCCTTTTCACGGGTATCGCGTTTCCTCCCTCCTGAATTGATTGATCCCACCTACCCGAATTGTACAACTATTTTCGATCCTCTTCTCTTTGAGAAGACTGGCGCCAAACTTTACCGGCGTTCCCTCTTGTCTCACTTGCGACCTTTTCTTTCCCACCACCCCCCTCCAGTTCAGAATTTCCAGTCCTATCAATTTTCCGTCCCCTCCCCCAACTCGACTTTCTCCCCGTGGCTGCGGCTTAAAACAGGGCCCCCCCAAAATGCCTGTTTCTAGGATGCGTTCTCGGCCGGCTCCCCAACTTTCTCCTCCCGCGAAGTCTCCCCTTTCTAGCCCTCTCAAAGTCCGAGCGCCATACACGTCCCGGTTTCAGCTCGCGCGGTTGGGGTGGTTGATTTTTAATCCTTTTTGATGGATATTATTTATTAATTTTACTTTCTTCAGAATTTAGCTTTTTTTTCGAGCTCCCTTTGTTTAGTTTTTCTCCGACCAAGACATAATATAAAAGTCAACAGTTTTCCTTTTTCAACCTGAATCCCTTGTTTCTCCCCGGAATTTTCTTTGGAAGGTATTAAAATCCAGTATGTGACCTTTACTGGCACGGAGTCTCCTTGCATTGCGGCTGGTCTTCCTCGCACATCAAATTTTCTTGGAGCAGATAACTCCTCCTGCCCGTTCAGCTTTCTTGACCAGGCCGCAATAGTTTTTTCTGGACCCTCCCAGTAGCCTTTAGGTGCCAAAGGGCTGCACTCCATGAGCGGGATCCCAACGGTTTTCACTTTTTTACCCCCTGTTCGTTTTCCCTACCCACCTTTATCCTGAGCCTCCGGCCTCGCCCCCAAGATCGAGGTTTCTTCTAACCCAAAATTGCCACTCCCCTCCTTTACTCAGTTTTTTCTTGAAAGTCAGGTGACTTTTTTTTTTTAAACCTCTTCTTCCTTGTCAACCGTAACCCTCCTTTGCTGCGACCTTTCGCCTGTTAGTGCTTCCTGTTCTCTTCTAGTCTCCCCATGGCTCTCCTTGAGACGCCAGCTCCGCTGATTTCTGCCCTTTAATTTTCTTGCCTCCCCCAAGTCTCGAAATTGCTCTCTTTAAAAGGGGGGAATTCCCCATGGCCCCCTCAGTGATTTGAGCGTTGTGGCCCCGATCGCTCTTTCTGTGGTCCTTCTTTTCCCCTGGAGTGCTATAACCACCTTCATATCCGGTTGTCTCAAGGTCGACGATTTTGCCCCCCCCACGAACCCCCATTCCAGTTCTTCAAATTCGGAATCCCTCCTCCTCCCTAGGCCTTCGAGAGGACTTGACGTCGTTTCCCCCCGAGTTTTTTTTCCCCCCTCCCTTCCGAAAAGCTGTTCGTCATTTGGCGACAGGAAAACCGGCCCTTTTGATTAGATTACTTTTTCTTTCCCTTTTCAGAACTTTGCTTTTTCCCTTCCATTTTTGAAGTTCCCCCCTAAATCCCACGATGTATGGCACTTCGTAACGGTCTGTTGATCGGTCTTCCCCTCACACTTTGCATGGATGCTTTTTGCCCCTAAACCTTCTTGTTTCCGGCCTTCCCCTCACCAAAAGTCCCTTCTCATTAGAGAAAATGCGGTAGCTCCCTCTTTTCTTTATCCACAGAACAATCGTTTCCTTTTTCCTCCTGTTTTTTCCCCCCTTCGGACGCT